>Ga0233444_10002330_pt1 | contig 20094 bp, 19 predicted proteins | sample SI_124_October20_6_FD_182792 | JGI IMG/M metagenome (GOLD analysis project Ga0233444, IMG submission 182792) | Seawater microbial communities from Saanich Inlet, British Columbia, Canada - SI_124_October2016_10_MG | ecosystem: Environmental > Aquatic > Marine > Inlet | place: Canada: British... | reverse complement strand
ATCACTATTAAGATCAACTCAGATAAAATTCGTGATGTAATCGGTAAAGGTGGCGCAACAATTCGTGCCTTAACTGAAGAAACAGGTGCAACGATAGATATCCAAGATGATGGCACAGTGATGATTTTCTCTTCTGACTATAATGCAGGACAAGATGCATTACATCGCATTGAACAAATTACTGCAGAAGTGGAAGTAGGTATGATTTACCAAGGTACCGTTGCAAAACTGATGGACTTTGGTGCCTTTGTTACCATTTTGCCAGGCAAAGATGGCTTGGTTCATATTTCACAAATATCAGATGAACGTGTTGAGAACATCAGCGATAAATTGTCTGAAGGCGATAGCATTAAAGTGAAAGTATTAGAAGTAGACCGTCAAGGCCGGATTCGTCTAAGTATGAAAGCAGTTAATGAAGAAAGCGAAGGCTAAGCAGCAATAAAAGCGAATAAAAAGCCCCGAACTATCGGGGCTTTTTTATGCCTAAAGGATAGCTTTCACAATCTATTTTTTAAATTAAGTTTAAACTTTAACTTATTGATATAAAGTATTATTTAAGGTTATACGTTTTAAAAATGTTTCATTCTCAAGCCATTATGATAATAATGGCATTCAATTAGAGATTAAAAAATAAAAGGACAACCATTGGATTTCCCAAAACTCATCGTTATCGGATTATTACTTATCGTCTTGTTTTGCTTATTCAGGGCCATGTACTTTATGGTCAGTTCGAAAGGCAAGGAACAAAAAGATGGCGTCGCCAACTTTTTAACATTGCGGGTTACCTTTTCAGCTGTATTGATTGGTTTTCTTGTATTGGCTAACTATAAAGGCTGGATTAAATTTCATGCCCCATACCAGGATCCAAGAGCCGCACAACAAATTCAAAACCCTCAGGCGGTGGAAGAAATAAAATCCACCACTGAATAAACAGTGGTGACTTTATTTGGTTAAAACAGGTTGTGAATAAACGTGTTTATAACTTTAAAGGGGATTGATAGAGAATGCTTAATCTTCTGCAAACCAACGATAGAAAATACCAGCGAGAATAGCACCGACAATGGGTGCCAACCAGAATAACCACAATTGTGACATAGCCCAATCACCCTGAAATAATGCCACACCTTTACTACGTGCAGGGTTAACTGAGGTATTACTCACAGGGATGGTAATTAAGTGGATTAACGTCAACCCTAGGCCAATTGCAATCGGAGCAAACCCAGCTGGAGCACGATGATCTGTCGCGCCTAAAATGATCATTAAAAACATAAAAGTCATGACAACTCCTGCAATTAAAACGGCATTAAAGCTATAACCACCCGGTGAATGCTCTCCAAAGCCATTAGAAGCAAAACCAGCAGTGACATCAAAGCCAGCTTGACCGCTTGCAATCAAATATAAGATGCCAGCCCCGGCAATGCCGCCTAATACTTGAAAAACAATATAAGGGATGAGTTCAGTTGAAGAAAAGCGTCCACTTGACCATAGACCAAATGAGACCGCTGGATTGAGATGGCAGCCTGAAATATGGCCAATTGCGTAGGCCATTGTTAAAACCGCTAAACCAAACGCCAAAGAGACGCCAACTAGACCAATACCGACTTCTGGGAATGCAGCAGCAAGTACAGCGCTGCCACAGCCGCCTAGTACAAGCCAAAACGTGCCGATAAACTCAGCAGCTAGTTTTTTTGATAGCGTCATTTGTAATCCTTTGTTTGAAAAAAGATGAATTATATAAAACCTTGACTGAATACATGATGAACATACACCTAAAACCTAGGTCATACTAAGACAGAATTTTAACGTCAGACCAAGTAAGATAGCCTAATGAATATTATCTGGTTTCGCCAAGATTTACGTGTCAGAGATAATCCAGCCTTAGTGGAAGCTGTTCTTGCTGGCGATATCTTACCTATTTATATCTTAGATGATATCAATGCCAAAGAAGTTAAAATGGGTGCGGCAAGCCGAGTTTGGCTACATCATGCGTTAGTTAGTTTGGATCATGCTTTAAATGGTAATTTGAGTTTATACAAAGGTGATGCTAAAGCGGTTATCAATCAATTATGTCAAGACAACAATATCGATGCGGTTTATTGGAATCGTTGTTATGAACCTTGGCGTATATACCGAGATAAAGAAATCAAAAAAACATTGAAGGAAAGTGGTGTTGTCGTAAAAAGTTTCAATGCCAGCTTGCTCTGGGAGCCTTGGCAAGTATTAAAAAAAGATGACACACCTTATAAAGTGTTCACACCATTTTATCGTCGAAAATGCTTGAGTTCGGCACCACCAAGAACGCCTTTGGCTGAACCAGAACGCATTACTTTTTCAGACAATAAGACTTTATCATGCACGCTTGAACAATTGGCTCTGTTACCAAAAATACAATGGCACAAAGGAATAGAGCAATTGTGGGAGAGTACAGAGAAGGGGGCTGAAGATGCCTTAGTCACTTTTCTCGAGCAAGGGGTTACGGACTATAAAGAAGGCCGAAACTTTCCAGCCAAAGCCAATACTTCACGCTTATCCCCTTATCTACACTTTGGCCAAATATCCCCCAACCAAATTTGGCACCAAAGTTTAAATCGAGAACAGAACGTACAACTGGATACTTTCCAAAGCGAGTTGGGTTGGAGGGAGTTTTCCTATAGCCTGCTCTATCATTTTCCACAGTTACCAAGAGACAACTTACAAAGTAAATTTGATCACTTTCCTTGGCAATGGGGTGGCGAAAAACTGCTCGCGTGGCAACAGGGGAAAACAGGATATCCGATTGTGGATGCAGGCATGCGGGAGTTGTGGCAAACCGGTTTTATGCATAATCGCGTTAGAATGATCGTTGGCTCATTTTTAGTCAAAAACCTCTTATTGCATTGGCAGCAAGGTGAAGCTTGGTTTTGGGATTGTCTTGTCGACGCTGACCTAGCCAGTAACAGTGCCAGCTGGCAATGGATTGCGGGTTGTGGTGCAGATGCGGCACCTTATTTCCGCGTATTCAACCCAGTTACACAAGGTGAAAAGTTTGATAAAACAGGTGAATATACAAGACGTTTCATTCCTGAATTAAAAAAACTACCCGATAAGTACTTATTTAAACCTTGGGAGGCGCCGATAGAGGTTTTGCAACAAGCAGGCATTAAATTAGGGGAAACCTATCCTAAGCCCGTTGTCGATTTAAAAGAGTCGAGAGAGCAGGCTCTGGCTGCATTTAAAATATTAAAAACAATAGATACTGTATAATCGCGTGCTTTCTGAAAACAAAATCGTCAGCTTAAGATGACGGAGAGATGTTGATTATCAAAAGAGGTTTAAACGTAGGTGTCTGATAGTAAATTAATAAACGAAACCAAGAAAAGACGCACGTTTGCCATCATCTCTCACCCTGATGCTGGTAAGACTACGATTACCGAAAAGCTGTTGTTATTCGGTGGCGCCATTCAGATGGCTGGCAGCGTTAAGTCACGCAAAACCGATCGCCATGCGACATCAGACTGGATGGAAATGGAGAAAGAGCGTGGAATTTCTGTCACTTCCTCAGTAATGCAATTCCTATATAAAGATCGGGTTGTTAATTTACTTGATACACCAGGTCATGCCGACTTTTCAGAAGATACTTATCGGACGTTAACCGCCGTTGACTCAGCATTAATGGTAATTGACAGTGCCAAGGGTGTGGAGCAGCGCACCATAAAATTGATGGAAGTTTGTCGTCTGCGCGATACACCTATTCTGACCTTTATTAATAAACTGGATCGGGAAGGGCGTGATCCAATTGACGTGTTGGATGAAATTGAAGACATTCTTAAAATCCAATGCGCACCGATTACATGGCCAATCGGCATGGGTAAAAACTTCAAAGGTATTTTCCATTTGCTCAAAGACAGTGTGCATATATTTGAACCGCACAGCAGCGACGTCGGTGAAGTGATTGAAGGATTAAACAACCCGCGTTTAGATGAATTATTTGGTGACTTAGCGCAAGAGTTACGAGAAGAGATTGAATTAGTACGCGGTGCCAGCTATGAGTTTGATTTAGATAAGTTTTTAGCGGGTGAATTGTCACCGACCTTTTTTGGTTCGGCAATGAATAACTTTGGTATTACCGAGTTGATGGATTCTTTTGTGGACTATGCCCCCATGCCGCAATCGCGTGCAACTAAAACACGGGTTGTCGAAGCAGAAGAGGAGCCTTTTAGTGGCTTTGTTTTTAAAATCCAAGCCAATATGGATCCAAAACACCGTGATAGGGTTGCTTTTATGCGTGTGTGTTCAGGCCAATATAAAAAAGGCATGAAATTACGCCAAACCCGAACTGGCAAAGACGTTATCATTGCGAATGCGGTGACCTTTATGGCTGCCGAACGAGAACAAGCGCAAGCAGCTTGGCCAGGTGATATTTTAGGCTTACACAATCACGGCACGATTCAGATAGGCGATACCTTTACCGAAGGCGAAGATATTCAATTTACTGGTATCCCTTATTTTGCTCCCGAACTATTTCGTCGAGTTCGTCTGAAAGATCCTTTAAAAACCAAAGCGTTATTAAAAGGCTTACAGCAACTCAGTGAGGAAGGTGCAACGCAGTTATTTAGACCTTTGGACAATAATGATCTGATTCTTGGTGCTGTAGGTGTTTTGCAGTTTGATGTGGTCGTCCATCGTTTAAAAGGCGAATACAATGTTGATTGTGCCTATGAACCGGTACAAGTACACACCGCCCGTTGGGTCTATTGTGATGATGACAAAATGCTTGAAGAGTTTAAGCGTAAAGCATCACAAAACTTAGCGTTAGATGGTGCTGGAGGACTGACCTACATTGCAACGACGCGAGTGAATCTTGATTTGACCGTGGAACGTTGGCCAGGTATTGAATTTAAGTCGACACGAGAACATACTTAATTCAACAGTTGCTTTTAGTGCAAGACCTCAAGCAGAATGTCATGAACAACGTTAATGAAAAGGCCAAATGATGAAAGTCAGATCGGTGACTAAAAATAAAGGCAAGCCAGTGATCACACTATCACCGGCAGACACGCTAGACCAAGCGGTATCTCTCATGATGGTCCATCGAATTGGTTCAGTATTGATTGTCGACCCAGATACCTTGGTTGGCATTTTATCTGAGCGCGATTTATTACGTGTTTTACACCAAGGGTTAGATCAATCTTTAGTCAATATCACGGTTAAACAGGCAATGACGCCAAATCCGATCACCTGTGATCCGGATGAGAGTTTAGAAGATGCGATGACAAAGATGGTTGATAATAATATTCGTCACTTACCCGTTGTCTATAAAGGCAAACTTGAAGGGATGTTATCGATTACGGATATCGTTGAAGAATTATTGAAAAAAGCGAAGTTTGAAAATAGATTATTAAAAAATTATATTCAAAATTGGCCAGAAGAAGGTGAAGCTGAACAAAACGGTTAATCTAGGCTTCTAAGTCTTTTATCTGTGAGCTATGCTCGATTTGTAAATTATTTTCAGTCGCAAAGTCGATAAGAAAGCTAAATAACATTTCGTCATCATTCTCAAGTGATGCCTCAATCACCACACACTTGATACCTTCTATCGATGCCAAAGCAACACATGGGTGGAAGGTAATACGCCGATTTTTATCATAAGTAGCAACAGCACCGCATAAGCGTTCTGCCCAGTCACTAGGGCGAAATTTTCGACCATCTTGTGTGAGTCCGTGGAGAATAACTTTTGTCGCTGTTGACATCTTGCATGCTCAAAAAATAAAGAGTAACGGTATGATTAATGATTTATTCTACGACATTTTTATGTTGCGGTCTGTGATTAATTTATCTATTTTTAATAAGCACAAAATGAGTGCAGAATGTAACCAAAATAGGGCATTGGAAGCAATAGTTTAATGATAAGGAAAGCATTTAAAATAGTCGTATTAGCTATGCTGATATTAATAGCGCTGGCTTTGATTGCAAGGTGGCTTTTATTTAAAGGCCCAGTCCAAGAACCACAAACATTGCCCGACAGCCCGATCATTGACATGCACGTCCATATTGCGGGTTTAGGTTATGGCGACAGTGGCTGCTTTGTTGCTGATGCCATGAAGGATAGCTACAAGTTTGACTATTATCTGGGCGCATTTGGCGTTGATGAAGCGTTATTGAAACAGAAGGGTGATCAAGTACTTGTTCAGCGCTTATCTAAAACGATTGCCGAAGCTGATAATAGTGATGGCGTCGTAATCTTAGCGCTAGATGGCGTTGTTAACGAACAAGGTGAGTTAGATCTTGGCAACACCCAAGTTTATATTCCAAATGACTATGTTGCAGAGCAAGCGCGTTTATATCCGAACGTCTATTTTGGCGCTAGCATTAATCCATATCGACACGATGCCTTAGCCCAATTAGAACAAGTTAAACAGCAAGGGGCTAAACTAATAAAATGGATCCCGAATATTCAACATATCGATCCGAGCGATAGTCGATTAACCGCTTTTTACTTGAAAATGAAAGCGCTAGACTTGCCCCTATTAAGCCATGTTGGGCAAGAGCGTTCGTTTTCTGATGCAATCGATGAGTATGGTGACCCCAAACGTTTGGCATTGCCATTATCACTCGGTGTCAAAGTGATTGCGGGTCATATCGCCACAACAGGTGAAAGCCATGGCGAGGATAATTATCAACGCATTTTGACCATGTTCGAGGCGTATCCTAACCTGTACACAGATATTTCAAGTTTGACTCAAATCAATAAGTTAGGCTATATAAATAAAGCACTAGTAGATTCGAGGTTACAAGGCCGCTTGGTGTATGGCAGTGACTTTCCATTGGTCAATATGGCGTTAGTATCACCCTATTATTTTCCATTAAACCTGACCTTTCAACAAATGCGTTCTATATCCAAAATCACCAATCCATTTGAGCGAGATATTGCTTTAAAACAAGCATTAGGACTACCTAGCGATATTTTTGCAAGGAGTGCTTTACTGTTGAATATTGCGCCAGAAAATGAAAGTGATTGACACCCAAAACAAGCGTAGGAAAAAAGATTAGGCTAAAACACCACTCAGTGATTTAGATCAGCCATAAAAGCCCGTATAATGACCTGTTTCTTTAACCAAGAGCAATGGGACCATTTGTGGCCGATTACAAACATACCTTAAACCTGCCAGCAACCAAGTTCCCAATGAAAGCGGGACTGCCTAACCGCGAACCATTGATGTTAAAGCATTGGCAGGATATCAATCTCTATCAAAAAATGCGGGATAATGGCCAAGGTAAACCCACGTTTATTTTGCATGATGGCCCTCCTTACGCGAATGGCGATATTCATATTGGCCATGCGGTTAATAAAATTCTCAAAGATATTATTTTAAAATCAAAAACGTTATCGGGTTTTGATACGCCTTACGTACCTGGTTGGGATTGTCACGGTTTACCTATCGAACTTAATGTCGAAAAGAAAATAGGTAAGCCGGGCGTTAAAGTATCGGCCAGCGAATTTAGAAAGGCCTGCCGGACTTATGCCCAAAAGCAAGTTGATGGCCAACGTGAAGACTTTAAAAGATTAGGTATACAAGCGGAATGGGATAATCCTTATCTCACGATGGATTTCAGTTACGAAGCAGATATTATTCGGACCTTGGGTGAAATCGTTAAAAAAGGCCATTTACACAAGGGCGTTAAACCGGTCCATTGGTGTGTCGATTGTGGTTCAGCTTTGGCAGAGGCAGAGGTGGAACACGAAGATAAAACATCACCCGCGATTGATGTTCGTTTTAATGTCGTTGACCAAGCGGCATTCGAACAAGCGTGCGGTGGTAAGGGCCATGGCACTATCAGTGTACCGATTTGGACTACCACGCCATGGACATTACCTGCTAATGAAGCGGTATCGCTAAATCCAGAATATGACTATTTGTTATTACAATGTGGTGAAGAACGTCTATTGCTAGCGGAAGCGTTGTATGAAAGTGCATTAGAACGTTACGGTATGACGGGTGAAATCATTGTCCGTTGCAAAGGTGAAGTCTTAGAAAATCTAGAGTTACACCACCCGTTTTACGACAAAAAAGTACCTATTATTCTCGGTGACCATGTCACGGCAGAAGCAGGGACTGGCGCCGTACACACCGCACCGGGCCATGGGCAAGATGACTTTACCGTCGGCCTGAAATATCAACTAGCGGTGGACAATCCCGTTGGTGCAAATGGTGTTTTCTTAGCTGACACAGCACTTTTTGCTGGTCAATCGGTATTTAAAGCGAATCCCAATGTGATTGCTGTGTTGCAGGAAAAAGGGGCTTTACTGAAACATATTGATATTCGGCACAGCTACCCGCATTGTTGGCGTCATAAAAGCCCGATTATTTTCCGAGCAACACCGCAGTGGTTTATCAGCATGGATCAAAGTGGCTTACGTAAGGCCGCAGAACAAGCGATTAATGATACAACATGGATGCCAGATTGGGGCCAAAAGCGCATTGAAGGCATGGTGGAAGGACGACCAGATTGGTGTATTTCCCGTCAGCGCACATGGGGTGTTCCAATTCCATTATTTGTCCACCAACAAACAGGTGAATTGCATCCAAATACAGAAGCATTAATGGAACAAGTGGCCTCACAAGTTGAGCAACAAGGCATTGATGCTTGGTTTGAAATGGAAGCCAGCGAATTATTGGGTGATGAGGCAGCAGATTACGAGAAAGTGTCTGATACCCTTGATGTCTGGTTCGATTCTGGTGTCTCACATGCCTGTGTATTAGCCCGTCGTGATTACTTGAAACGACCCGCCGATCTTTATTTGGAGGGCAGTGACCAACATCGCGGTTGGTTCCAATCATCCTTACTGACATCGGTGGCTTCAACAGGAAAGGCACCCTACAAAGCGGTATTAACACATGGTTTTACAGTAGATGCTAACGGCATGAAAATGTCGAAATCTAAAGGCAATGTGATTGCGCCACAAAAAGTGGTGAATAATTTAGGGGCTGATATCATTCGCCTTTGGGTAGCATCATCAGATTACACAGCTGAGATGAATGTGTCTGATGAGATTCTGAAACAAGCGGCTGATTCATATCGCCGTATTCGTAATACCGCGCGTTATTTACTATCGAACTTATCTGACTTTAATCCTGCAACAGATGGCGTTGCAGTGGAAGATATGTTGGCGCTTGATCAATGGGCGGTCGATAGGGCTTATCATGTGCAACAAGATATTCTTGAAGCGTATGAGAGCTATCAGTTCCATACTATCTATCAAAAAGTGCATAATTTCTGTGCCAATGAAATGGGTAGCTTGTATTTAGATATCACCAAAGATCGTCAGTACACCATGAAAGAAAATAGTGTCGGTCGGCGTTCAGCACAAACCGCGATGTATCATATCTTAGAAGCATTAACGCGTTGGGTTGCACCGATTTTAAGCTTCACTGCCGATGAATTATGGCAACATTTACCAGGCGAACGTAATGACTCTGTCATGCTTAACGCCTGGTATGACAGATTGACGCCATTAGCAGAAACGGTCGAGCTCGATGACGGGTTCTGGAGTCAATTATTCACGGTTCGCGATGCGGTATCTAAACAACTCGAAGTGCTACGTAATGAGGGCAAAATCAAAGGGGGCTTAACGGCTGAAATCAGTTTATATGCTGACGCGCCTTTGAAAGCAGTATTGGATAAAATCGAGACAGAATTAAAATTCGTTTTAATTACATCTAAAGTGACCCTGTTACCGATGCGAGACAAAACCAGCGATGCGGTTGACAGTGAGTTACTCGGCCTAGCGTTATTAGCTGTGCCAGCTGATCATGCACGTTGTGATCGTTGTTGGCATCAAACAGCAGAGGTGGGCCAAGACGAAACGCATCCTGAACTCTGTGACCGTTGTATTGATAATATTGATGGCGAAGGTGAACATCGTCATTATGCGTAATGGTGTGAAAAAATGCTCAAGTACCTGACGATTTCAGCGGTAATAATTGCACTTGATCAAGTCACAAAATGGCTAATGGTATCTTGGTTGTCTTTGTATGAAACAGTCGCAGTTATGCCTTATTTCAACCTAACTATGGCGCATAATCATGGTGCAGCTTTTAGCTTTTTAGCCCAAGCGGGTGGTTGGCAGCGTTGGTTCTTTATTGTGCTTGCGAGTGTCATTAGCATCGTTTTATTGGTTTGGTTAGCGAAGTTAAAACCACATGCAAAACTAGAGGCCATTTCATTAAGCTTAATTTTAGGTGGGGCAATTGGCAACGTGATTGATCGAATTCATTATGGCTATGTAATCGATTTTCTTGATGTCTATATTGGCACCAGCCATTGGCCGGCTTTTAACGTTGCTGATTCAGCTATTTGTGTTGGTGCAGTGCTATTGATTTTAGATAGCTTTAAATCAGAACCCGAGTCACAGGCGCTATGAATGCCTGTGATATCGCGTTACCGAATATTAAGGCTTTAAAACCCTACCAACCAGGCAAGCCTATTGAAGAATTAGAGCGTGAGCTCGGTATTCGTAACATTATTAAGCTGGCCTCAAATGAGAACCCATTGGGCCCGTCAAAATCTGCTTTAACCGCAATAAAAAAGGCAGCACAAGAGTTGACGCGTTACCCCGATGGTAACGGTTTTACCTTAAAAGTAGCTTTAGCCGATTATTATCAGCTTACGCCTCCTCAAATTACCTTGGGTAATGGCTCAAATGACGTTTTGGAATTGTTGGCCCGAACATTTGTCTCGCCGACTGATGAAGTTATTTTTTCACAATATGCCTTTGCGGTATATCCGCTAGTGACACAAGCGATTGGGGCCAAATCAGTTATCGCACCATCACGTGATTATGGACATGATCTAGATGCCATGGCGACATTAATTAGTGATAAAACAAAGCTTATTTTTATAGCCAATCCGAACAATCCAACAGGCACAGCATTGGTACCAGAACAGGTCGAAGCCTTTTTACAGCAAGTACCAGCATCCGTTATTGTCGTGTTAGATGAGGCTTATGTTGAATACACAACACAAAGTATCAACACCATTGAATGGCTGACAATTTATCCCAATTTAGTGATAACCCGTACCTTTTCAAAAGCCTATGGACTTGCTGGATTAAGGGTGGGTTATAGCTTATCTTCTTCTGATATTGCCGATCTACTAAATCGTATTAGGCAGCCCTTTAATGTGAATAGTCTGGCTTTAGCGGCAGCGGCGGCAGCCTTGACAGACCGGGCTTATATTAATCAAGCGAGACAGGAAAATGCAGCAGGATTAAAGCAGTTTGAGCTTGGGTTTGAACAATTGGGCCTCGTATATATTCCCTCAAAAGGTAATTTTATTGCGGTAGATGTTAAAACCAAGGCTAAACCTATTTTTCAATCTTTATTACAACAAGGCGTTATTGTCAGACCTATCGACAATTATGGTTTGCCAAACCATTTGCGTATTAGTATTGGATTAGTAGCAGAGAACCAGCGTTGTCTTGATGCTTTAGCCATTGCTTTGGAGCAAACGATATGATTAACCGTTTAGCAATTATTGGTGTTGGCTTGATTGGAGGCTCGCTGTCCTTGGCTTTGAAAAAAGCGGGAAAAGTAGCAGAAGTGGTGGGCTTTGCGAGAAGTGAAGAAACGCGGCAGCAAGCATTATCATTAGGTTTGATTGATCGTGCTGCGATCTCTGTTGAAGATGCAATCACGGGTGCAGATGTGGTTTTATTGGCCGTGCCGATGGGCGCGATGGCCAAGACATTAGCAGACATAGCGCCGCATTTAACAGATAATATGATTATTACTGATGCAGGTAGTACCAAAGCGCAAGTCGTGGAAGCTGCGATAATGAGTTTGGGTGATAAAATAAGCCAATTTGTACCGGGGCATCCCATTGCCGGTACAGAAAAAAGTGGGCCATCAGCTGCTTTTCCTGAACTTTATCAAGGTCATAGGGTCATTTTGACGCCCATTGAGCAAACGGACCTAGAGGCATTAAAAGTAGTACAAGTAATGTGGACCGATGCTGGAGCGGAGGTGTCAGAAATGACAATAAATCACCACGATCATGTCTTGGCAGCAACAAGTCATCTACCGCATTTATTAGCATTTAACTTAGTCGGGTTATTAGCTCAAAGCGAAGATGTTGATGATGTTTTACGTTTTGCTGCTGGCGGCTTTAGAGACTTTTCACGTATTGCGTCAAGCGATCCTGTGATGTGGCGAGATATTTGTCTCAGCAATAATGTGGCGATCTTACAATTACTAAAACAATATCAGCAGCAAATGGCAGAGATTGAGCAAGCCATAGAGCAACAAGATGGCGATTATTTGATGGATTTATTTCAACGAGCTAAACAAGCCCGTGATACCCGTTTTAAGTGAGTTTTAAGTCAATAATAATGAAATGTGTTCAAATGGAATTGAGACTAGTGGAGTTTAAAATAGCGTGAGTGAACAACAAAAACAATATATCGTTCAACCGGGCGGGAAACTAACGGGTGATATTCGCGTACCTGGAGATAAGTCTATTTCGCACCGCTCAATTATGCTGGGTGCCATTGCGGAAGGTGTGACGAATGTCACTGGTTTTTTGGAAGGTGAAGACGCCTTAGCCACATTAAAAGCATTCAGGGAAATGGGCGTTAAAATAGAGGGCCCTGAACAGGGTCGAGTCATTATTCATGGTGTAGGGATGAATGGTTTAACATTGCCAGAAAATGCCCTAGATTTAGGGAATTCAGGCACCTCAATACGACTTTTATGTGGACTGTTAGCAGGGCAAAATTTTAATACGGTCTTGAAAGGTGATAATTCACTGGCAAAACGGCCAATGGGTAGGGTTATTGACCCACTCGCAAAAATGGGCGCGGTGATCGGCAGCCATGAAGGAAAACTACCTTTGCATGTGCAAGGGGGTAACACCTTATATGCGATTGCTTATGAATTACCGATGGCCAGTGCTCAAGTGAAATCCTGTTTATTATTGGCAGGAATGTACGCGAAAGGAAAAACAACCATAGTAGAACCAGCACCAACGCGAGATCATTCGGAGCGAATGCTTTCTGGTATGTCTTATCCGATAGAAGTCGATGGTAACAAAGTGACCATTGAAGGTGGTGGCAAATTATTAGCAACTGACATTGATGTCCCATCTGATATCTCGTCAGCTACTTTTTTCATGGTGGGTGCTGCGATTGCACCAGGTTCAGATATTACTTTGCGTCATGTTGGCATTAACCCAACCCGTACAGGCGTGATTACTATTTTAAAGCTGATGGGTGCAGATATTACTTTGAGTAATGAAATGGTTACTGGTGGTGAGCCTGCTGCAGATATTCGTGTTCGTTATGCGCCATTAACAGGTATTAATATTCCTATTGAACAAGTGCCGTTAGCCATTGATGAGTTTCCTGCTATTTTCATTGCGGCGGCTTGTGCTGATGGGCAAACAGTATTAACAGGTGCTGAAGAGTTACGGGTAAAAGAAAGTGACCGGATCCAAGCAATGGCTAATGGCTTAACTATTTTAGGTATCGATGCTTTAGCAACGGAAGATGGCATTATTATCGAAGGCGGTATCATTGGGTCGGGTGAAGTTGATAGCTTAGGCGATCATCGTATTGCAATGTCATTCACCATAGCAGGATTGCAAGCGGGTGGCACAATAGTGATTAAAGATTGTGCGAATGTCGCAACATCATTCCCTAATTTTGTTACGTTAGCATCAGCATCGGGTCTAGAACTGGATGAATTAGATGGCTGATATTCCAGTATTAACGATTGATGGGCCGAGTGGTTCGGGGAAGGGCACAGTCGCACAACTTATGGCAAAAGAATTAGGTTGGCACTATCTAGATAGTGGCGCTTTATATCGTGTGTTAGCGCAAGCTGCGATAAAACATCATATTGATTTAGAAAATGAAACGGCTGTAGCTGAAATAGCACAAAAGTTGGATGTCGAGTTCGTTGTGCAACAAGGTACGTTAATTGTTCTCCTTGAGGGGGTAGATGTCAGTACCTTAATTCGGTCAGAACAAGCTGGCAACGCAGCATCAAAAATCGCCGCATTACCGCAGGTACGTAGCGCATTATTGGAGAGGCAGTATGCCTTCAGGCAAGCGCCAGGCTTAGTCACCGACGGTCGAGATATGGGTACGGTCGTGTTTCCTGATGCACGCTATAAAGTATTTTTGAATGCCAGTGCCGAAGAACGCGCAAAAAGAAGACATAAGCAGTTGAAAGAAAAAGGAATTGAGAGTAACCTAGCCGGTCTTGTTACAGAGATTTCCGAACGAGACCAACGAGATAGTCAGCGAAAAGTGGCGCCATTAAAGCCTGCTACAGATGCTATCCAGTTGGATTCTACCCGTTTGGGAATAGATGATGTATTTAATCGTGTCAGGGCAATATGTACTGACAGATAATTTTAGGTGCTTACCTTTAAACGAATAAAGGTGAGTTTTTTTTACTTCCTGCTTAAGCAGGACTTTTAGGGCGATTCTACTACTTGGGTAGAATCAAGGGTATAAATAATGAGCGAAAGCTTTGCTGATCTCTTTGAAGAGAGTCTAAATTCCACACCAATGCAAACAGGTAAAATCGTATCTGGCATGGTTGTAAGTGTCGGTTCCGATGTCGTGATGGTCAATGCTGGTTTAAAATCAGAAGGCGCCATCCCACTTGAAGAATTCCAAAATGAAAAAGGTGAAGTCACTGTCGTCGTAGGCGATATCGTTGACGTAGCATTAGAAACATTAGAAGACGGTTTCGGTGCGACACAATTATCACGCGAAAAAGCCAAAGCGGCAGAAGCATGGATCAAACTTGAGCATGCATTTGAAGCAAACGAAACTGTCATGGGTGTTATGACAGGTAAAGTGAAAGGTGGTTTTACTGTTGAATTGGAAAATGTACGTGCGTTCTTACCGGGTTCATTGGTTGATGTTCGCCCAATTCGTGATACATCGCATTTGGAAGGCAAAGAGCTCGAGTTTAAACTGATCAAATTAGATCGCCCTCGTAACAATATCGTTGTTTCTCGCCGGGCCATTATGGAAGCAGAAAACAGCGTTGAACGTGATGCACTTTTAGAAGAGTTAGAAGAAGGCAAAAACGTCAAAGGTGTCGTTAAAAATCTTACTGACTATGGTGCCTTCGTTGACCTTGGCGGTATCGATGGTCTATTACATATCACTGATATGGCATGGAAACGTGTTAAACACCCATCTGAAGTCGTCAATATTGGTGATGAAATCGAAGTACAAGTATTGAAATTTGATAAAGAGCGTGAACGCGTTTCTTTAGGCCTGAAACAAATGGGCGACGATCCTTGGAAAGATATTGCACATCGTTACCCGAACAGCAGTCGCATTCAAGGTAAAGTTACTAACATAGCTGACTACGGTTGCTTCGTTGAAATCGAAGATGGTGTTGAAGGTCTTGTCCATATGTCTGAAATGGACTGGACAAACAAAAATGTTCACCCATCTAAGTTAGTACAGCTCGGTGATGAAGTGGCTGTTATGGTCATAGACATCGATGCAGAGCGTCGTCGTATTTCATTAGGTATGAAACAGTGCCAGTCTAATCCTTGGGAAGAGTTTGCGATGACGCATAACAAGGGTGACAAAGTATCTGTTCTATCAAGTCAATCACTGATTTCGGTATTTTCATCGGCTTAGATGGCGGTATTGATGGTCTAATTCATCTTTCTGATATCACATGGGAAGAAGAAAACGAAGAAGTGGTTCGTGACTTCAAAAAAGGTGATGAGTTAGAAGCTGTTGTATTGGCTATTGACCCAGAACGCGAGCGTATTTCATTAGGTGTCAAACAGTTACAAGACGATCCTTTCTCAGAATATATGTCTGTAAACCCACGCGGTACAATCGTGACTGGTAAAGTCACTGAAGTTGATGCACGTGGTGCAACTGTTGAATTAGCTGAGGGTGTTGAAGGTTATATCCGTGCTGCTGATATTTCTCGTGAACGTACTGAAGATGCAAGTAAAGTATTATCAGTCGGCGATGAAGTGGAAGCGAAATTTACTGGTATGTCTCGTAAAGATCGTGCATTGACATTATCTATCAAAGCAAAAGATTCACAAGATGAAAGTGAAGCTTTGAAAGAATACTCGAGTGCGCCTGCTAACAATAACACCACTTTAGGTGATTTGTTAAAAGAGCAAATGGACCAGCAAGACTAGTTAGGGTAATCTGAATAAAGAAGCACCTAGGGTAACTTAGGTGTTTCTTTTATTTAAAAATATTGCTTGGAATAAGTAGTGAATATGGAATTAAGGCTAAAGTCGTAATTCTAAGGAATACAAAATATGACAAAATCAGATTTAATTGAAATACTGTCTGAACGACAATCACTATTAAACTATCGTGATGTCGAGTTAGCGGTAAAATTGATTCTAGAACAAATGAGTGAAAACTTATCTAACGGTGATCGCATTGAAATTCGTGGTTTTGGTAGCTTTACACTTCATCACCGTCCAGCCCGTGTCGGACGTAATCCAAAAAGTGGTGAGTCTGTGACATTGGATGAAAAATTTGTACCGCATTTTAAACCTGGTAAAGAGTTACGTGACCGCGTGAATAACGCCGCGGGCTTTTAATAAGTAAGCATGAAATTCAGTCAAGAAGATCCGACTGATGCCCTACTAGTCAAATCCTATGATGATAACGCTATCGTCATACAATCAAGCGCATCGCCCGATTTAACAAGGTTAACCACGCCTTTTATACTCAGCGCTGATACCTTAGATCAGAAAACTCAGCTGAATGCCATTGCAGATTTGACGGTTGAGGATATTGATTATTTTAAGTCGCATGATATTGAAGTTGTTATTCTTGGCCAAGGCAAAGTAACGCGAGTGTCTCCACAGAGTCTTGTGCAGTTTTCTGAGCGTGCAATTGGTTTGGAACAGATGCCAATTGGTGCAGCCTGCAGAACGTATAATTTACTAGTCTCGGAAGGGAGACGCGTCGCATTGGTTATTGATTTCCAATAATCGCTACCGCTTTTGCCTTCGCAGAAAGTATAAACAACGTTTTCTTCTCCCCCTATAAAACATGATGTTCGTTTTAATATATATAAGTAAGCTAATGATAAATAAATAATTTATAATTTGTTTATGTCATTAGGTATTTATTGTTGTTGACCGACGTCAACGCGAAGCGGAAAATACCACATAAAATGAATGGTTAAATGTTTAGTGCAATCGTGAGTATTTTCAAACGGAAAGTTGTCATAAAACTGAACAGAGATTAACGACTCTTAAAAGACAGATTCCGACAATATAGGTTCATGATGCAAGAGCAACAGCAATATAGTTTCGAAGTAGTGAAATGGTTTACTTATATGGCAGTTGTTTATTTCGTATTCGGAACGGGCGTAGGAGTCTGGATCGCGGCCGAATTAGCTTGGCCCGCATTGAACTTCGACAACCCTTATCTCAGCTTTGGTCGCTTAAGGCCTCTCCACACTAACGCAGTTATTTTTGCCTTTGGTGGCTCGACGCTGATGGCTTCAGCTTATTATATTGTACAGCGGACATCCGGAGTTAGACTCTGGAGCGACAAACTCGCTTGGTTCACCTTCTGGGGCTGGAACATCGTTATTCTTGGCGCCGTCATCACTCTACCGATGGGTTTGACCCAATCAAAAGAGTATGCCGAATTAGAGTGGCCACTAGATATCCTTATTGCAGCAGTGTGGTTAGCTTATACCTTTAATTTCATCATGACCTTATCAGTAAGAAAGGTGTCTCACATCTACGTTGCTAACTGGTTTTTCTTAGCCATGATGGTGATGGTGACATACCTCCATGTGGTTAATAGCTTGGTTATCCCGGTTTCGATGTGGAAATCGTATTCGATTTTTGCAGGTGTTCAAGATGCGATGATTCAATGGTGGTGGGGACATAATGCAGTTGGTTTTTTCTTAACGGCAGGTTTCTTAGGGATTATGTATTACTTTGTGCCTAAACAAGCGAATCGTCCTGTTTATTCATACCGTCTGTCTGTTGTGCATTTTTGGGGTTTGGCTTTTGGCTATGTTTGGCTTGGTGCCCACCATTTACAATACACCGCTTTACCTGATTGGACAGGGTCATTAGGCGCTGCAATCTCTTTAGCGATGATTATTCCATCATGGGGTGGCGCCATTAATGGTTTATTTACTTTAAATGGCGCGTGGGATAAGTTAAGAACGGACTACACGTTACGTTTTTTAGTTGTCTCTTTAGCATTTTATGCCATGGCTACCTTTGAGGGTCCTGTGATGTCGGCTAAAACGGTCAATGCCTTATCACATTACACTGATTGGACTATTGGTCATGTTCATGCCGGTGCCTTGGGCTGGGTTGCCATGGTGTCAATTGGTGCGATTTATCATATGGTCGAAAAGCTCTGGAATACCAAAGTCTATTCAGTCAATTTGGTGAATATTCATTTCTGGATGGCGACAATAGGTACTGTACTTTACATCACATCAATGTGGGTGTCGGGCATTATGCAGGGGCTGATGTGGCGTGCATATGACGAATACGGCAATCTAACCTATACTTTTGTTGAGTCATTAGCTGAGATGTTTCCATATTATGCAATGCGAACAGTAGGAGGTTTTATTTTCTTCCTAGGTGCCTGTCTGATGTTGTTTAATATTACTGTGACGATTCGTAAAGTACAGGCAAATCCAGCCAGCGATTTGTCAAAAGTTGCTGTTATCGAAGGGTAGATGATGTCAGAGCCGGAGAAAAAGAAATCGATTTCTTTACAAGAGCGCCTAGAAAAAAACATTTGGGCCTTAGTGTTAGCCACTGCGATGATATTATCCGTCGGTGGTATTGTTGAGATTGTCCCGTTATTTTATTTGAAGACCACATTTGAAGATCAAGTACACCCGGAATATGAGGAATTACTTGGTGTTAGACCCTATACCGTATTGGAGTTAGCGGGTCGGGATATCTACCAACGCGAAGGCTGTTATTTATGTCATTCTCAAATGATCAGGCCGTTTAGGGATGAAAAAGATCGCTATGGTCATTACTCTCTTGCTGTTGAGTCAAAATATGATCATCCACATCAATGGGGTTCTAAGCGAACAGGTCCAGACTTAGCCAGGGTCGGTGGTAAATACTCTGATGAATGGCATATCCAACATATGATGGACCCACGGTCAGTCGTACCAGAATCCGTTATGCCGCGCTATCCTTGGTTGAAAGATGCCAAAATTGATGGTTTTGGTATGGAAAAACGATTAAAGGCGATGAAAGTATTAGGCGTACCTTATACAGAGTCCGATATTCGCAATGCGGCTGTTGATGTCGAAGGTAAAACTGAAATGGATGCCATGGTTGCCTATCTGCAAGTCTTAGGCACAATGGTCAAATTCCAACCAGGGAGAGATTATCGTGACTAAAATACAAGCCTATTTTCAAACAGATTGGCAGGCAATGACTGCAACAGACTGGGTAGGCCTGACTATCAATGTCGTGATTTTTATTGCTTTATTAGTGCTGTTTTATTGGGTTTTCAACCCCAAAAATAAGGAAAAATTAGAAGCACATCGTCATTTGCCCTTTAGAGATGAAAGCGACACCTCGGGAAATAAACATGGCTGAAAAAGAAGAGTACGAAAAAGTAAAGGATACGGGTCATAACTGGGATGGGATCACCGAACTTGATAACCCACCGCCAAGATGGTGGCTAAATGCGCTTTATCTCAGTGGCTTATTCGTTCTGGTTTACCTTATTTTATATCCTTCGTTGCCTTTAGTGCATGACAGTACTAAAGGGTTATTAGGTTGGACTCAAATAGGGGAATACAAAGAAGCATTAGCAGTGATGGAAGAAAGGCGTGCTCCTTATGAAGAAAAATTTTCCCAAATGACGATAGAGGAAGTGCTCGTCGACGCAGATATGCTGAATTACATCAGTGCCTCGAGTAAGGTTTTATTTGGTGATAATTGTGCTGCTTGCCATGGCGTTGGTGGCCAGCCACCTCAAGGTGCTGCTTACCCAGTTTTAGCTGACGATGACTGGCTTTATGGTGGCACTATTGATGAAATTATGATGAGTATCGCTGAAGGTAGGATAGGATTGATGCCTGCTCATGC
>Ga0233444_10002328_pt1 | contig 20107 bp, 28 predicted proteins | sample SI_124_October20_6_FD_182792 | JGI IMG/M metagenome (GOLD analysis project Ga0233444, IMG submission 182792) | Seawater microbial communities from Saanich Inlet, British Columbia, Canada - SI_124_October2016_10_MG | ecosystem: Environmental > Aquatic > Marine > Inlet | place: Canada: British... | reverse complement strand
ATGCTAACCCTAGCTTAAAACCTGAAATCAGGTCTCAGAATGGCACAACAACCACGGGTATTGTTAGTGATGACGATGAAACTCTAATGCTTGGCTGGACTCCGGCAACACTCAAGGCTGAAATAACCACAGACACTGATGGCTATACCAGAAAACGTGTTATAGATAATACTGGAGTAACTACATACCCACTTACATAATTAAAAATTTTGTGTCTTTTGTGACATAAACTAGTATAATAGAATGGTCCCTTAATAAGGAGAATAATATGGCAGTCGTATCAACAACAGATGTGGTCACTAATCCAGATACATCCAGAGAAGTAGCAACAAACGCTAGCGTTGTTTGTTCTTGCTTTCCAACTGGTGAATCTTTTACAGTAAGCACAAGTACTGATAGTAATTTTGTAAACTTTGACACAAGCTTAACATATGAAGCCTTGGAGTCATCGTATACAAGCAGATTTGATAACATTGGTTATTATAATGCTGTAGATGGTGGAGGTCCATCATGAGGAAGTTTTTAGAATTTGCTTTAGCTGGAATCTTAGTTATAGTTATAGGCGTTGCTATTCACCCTGACGTAGAAGGTAGTAAATCTTGGAACAGTGGTGCTAATAATGATACCTATACAACTCCTGATGACTCTATTGCAAAGATGTACGAAGGATATGTAGAGCAATGGAAAAAAGATGTAAAATATTCTTTCAACGTAGCAGAGAAAGAAGTATATGGAACTGATCCTGCACCTGTGCCAATTGGGCCTGATCCAGACCCAAAGAAGTGTATTTGTAAAGGAACTGGAGTAATTAAACAGGGAGATGGACATGTGACACCCTGTCCTTATCATGGAAAACAATTTGTAAACCCTCTTTTATTGGAGAAATAAATGGAACTAGACACAGAAACCCTATTGAGAATCGTAGCTGTTGTCATTGCTGCCTCACTACTATTTTCAAGTATAAATTATTCAAAGATTGTTACATTAGTAACAGATCTTATACCTATGCCTAAGCCTAAACCAGAGGTTGTACCTACAGTACCAGAGGTAGAAGAAGTAACTTTCTTAGAAATCGTTGATTCTTGGCACACTCTGAGAAATCAATGTGAAGCCTATGGATTGACAGAGGCTGTAGAAAAAATTGACGAGGTATTTCCTCTACTAAACACAGAAGACTAGGAGTATAAACATGAAGAATATTATAGCAATTGTATTATTACTCTATGCAGTATTTGGCACTGGTCTTCTAGATCTTTTGGATAGACCAAGCCCAACTCCTGAGCCAAAACCTCCAGAGAAAATATTAAACATTGATACACCTACTGAAACAGTAAAGAATAGAGTTAAAATATTTTCTGATTTGGTTACAGACCCTACAGACAAAGCAAAACTTGCTATATTTAATTATGAGTTTGCTAAAAGGGTTGAAGGATATGAGACAACTAGCCAACAAGTAAATGATGTTTATGCATTAGCTGGTAAGACATTTTTTAAAGGTAGTCTTGTAGATAAATATGATGGCCTAGCAGAAGAGATAGTTAAGCTGCTTGGAGAAATCATGGGTGAAGAAAATCATAATTTGACTCTTACGGAAAAGCAACAACTTAGCGAATATTTTTTAGGAGTGTCTTGGACGCTCATCCAGCCAAATCTTTAGGGGTAATATAATATGTCACCACAAGTTATTAGTGATCTTTTATTTCAGATATTTAGTGAAGAGGGCTATTCAGTCAATGGATTGACAGTAAAATGCCAGAGTCCATTAGTGGCTAACATCGCCAGTGCAGGAGGTAGAACTACTATAGACTTTGGGAATAATTTTCCTAGAGCAGAAGTAAAAAAGATTATAACACTCTATGTATACATTGAGGGAGTTATGTTTGGGACAGACTCAGGCAGTATTAAGCTGAAAAATTTTCCAGATATTAATTTTGGTTATGATACTGAGACTGTATTAGACTTCTTGTCTCAAAATATACCGTCTATTAAGTTTGGAGATGATGATGATACTATCAAAGCAGAGATTAAGGGAAGATTCTCTGACAAGAATAAGCAAAAAATTGCTGAGAAATGTTTGCAATATGCTAGGGAATGGAGTACAATATCTACAGCTGGTGGCGTTGAGTTTTCTAAAGCTAATCGTTCAGAAAGAAGTAGATTAAGAAGTCAATGTGCTGAGTTTGTTAGAGAAAATGTTAAAGAAGAAGTTGAAAAAGAATACAGTTCTGTATTTCTTACTTTTGTTCTTATAACAGTAATACTCCCAGCTATAATTTCTTGGGTAGTGCATAGAGTTTTAGATGAATTATTCAATCAATAAGTAATTTTACAATATGAGGTCTGTCAATTATGTCAATTAAATCACTGATGAACTATACTTTCGTATCTAAGTATGCAAGATGGGACGCAGGTAAGCTAAGAAGGGAAACGTGGGGCGAGTCAGTTGATAGGGTCAAGCAAATGATGTTTGATAAGTATGTGGGTGGTAGCATACATCAAGAGACAACCCCTCCTCCAGTAGCAGAGATCGCACGAGTTATTGAACAAGCCTATGAAGGCATGAGAAAGAAGAGGGTTCTAGGTTCTCAGAGAGCGTTGCAGTTTGGTGGATCGCCAGTGTTTAAACACAATGCTAGAATGTATAATTGTATTTCTTCATATGTAGATAGACCAAAGTTCTTTCAAGAATGTATGTACCTCCTACTCTGTGGTTGTGGTACTGGCTTTTCTGTTCAAAGGCATCACATCGCCAAGCTACCAAAGCTGGTAAAAGAGAAGTCAGGGACAAAGAAGTTTGTCATTGAGGACTCAATTGAAGGCTGGTCAGACGCTGTAGGTGTACTGGTGTCCAGTTACTTCTCCAAGTGCAATCTGTTCCCAGAATATACTGGAAAGACTGTAGTTTTTGATTACTCTAAAATACGTTCAGCAGGCTCATATTTAAAGTCTAGCGGAGGTAAGGCTCCCGGACCAGATCCGCTGCGAAAAGCCCTTACAAGTATCAAGAAGACCCTTGACAGAGCAATTAAGTCTGGAGACAGGAAACTTAAACCTATTGATGCGTATGATATCGTAATGTATGGTGCTGACGCTGTAATTAGTGGTGGTGTCAGACGTAGTGCTACCATCTGTGTCTTCTCTCCTGACGATGAAGAGATGGCAAAAGCCAAAACTGGATCATGGTTTATTGACAATCCACAGCGTGGACGATCTAATAACTCTGCACTACTTCTACGTGGTGAGACTACAGAGGAAGAGTTCTCTACTCTCATGCAGTCAGTCAAAGAGTTTGGGGAACCCGGATTCGTATGGTCTGACTCTACAGAGTTGATTGTAAACCCCTGCGTAGAGATTGGCATGTGGCCTGTAGATGAAAAGACAGGTAAGACAGGATGGCAGGCATGTAATCTATCTACTATTAATTGTGCTAAGGTTAAGACTGAAGAAGAATTCTACGAAGCTTGTGAAGCTGCTGCAACCATTGGTACACTACAGGCTGGATTCTCCCAGTTCCCATATCTTGGCGAAGTGTCAGAGCGAATCATTAGTCGTGAGGCTCTACTTGGAGTGTCAATGACAGGAGTCATGGAACAGCATGAGATTTGTCTTGATCCAAAGGTACAAAAGAAAGGTGCTGAGATAGTCAGAGAAACCAACAAGAGAGTAGCAGGACTAATTGGTGTCAATCAAGCTGCACGAACTACCTGTGTTAAGCCAGAGGGTACGTCAAGTTGTATTCTTGGTACGTCATCTGGCATTCACCCTCACCATGCTAAGAGATACATTCGTAGAGTACAAGCAAACAAGATGGAGCCAATCTATCAGTACTTTAGAGAAGTAAATCCTAGAGCATGTGAAGAGTCAGTATGGTCTAACAACGACACTGATGACGTTGTAGCCTTTTGCGTAGAGGTTCCAGATGGTGCTAAAATTAAGAACCAATTGGGTGCTATTGACCTGCTTGAGTATGTAAAAAGTACGCAATGTGCATGGGTTGAGTCAGGAAAGAACCCTGAACAATGTACCCAACCTTGGCTAACACACAATGTATCTAATACAATTAATGTTATGCCTCAAGAATGGGATGAGGTTACAGAATACATCTATGCTAATCGTCAGCACTTCTGTGGTATTTCTCTATTGCCAATCGCTGGTGATAAGGATTACGCTCAAGCACCATTCACAACCGTTTACTTACCTAGCGAGCAGATTCATCACTATGGTGACGCTTGTATGTTTGTCAGTGGTCTTATTGAAATAGGCATTTCTCTTTTTGAGGACAACCTGTGGGCAGCATGTGATAGCCTTCTAGGTTTTGGTACAAAGCTCAAGGGTAAAGATAAGAGAGAGTATCAAAATAAGTGTCAGAAGTTTGCTGATAAATATATGGATGGAGATTTAAAAAAGCTTACTTATTGCATGAAGGATGTATATAACTGGAAAGAGTGGCTAGATATCCAACGTGAATATAAAGACGTTGACTACACTCAGGTTCTAGAGCAACAGAATAATGTTAACCCTGTACAGGAACTCTCATGTGCTGGTGGAAATTGTGAAATCTTATAAAACAAAGTCCTGATTACCTTTAATGCGAATGGTCGTGCAATGCATTACCTTTATCCGTAATGGTCGTCAGGCAAACTCAAGGAGAAAGAAATGATGGGATTTGTCTCTTATAAACTGTTAACTGAAACAGCACAGATGCCTTTTAAAGCCAACAGAACAGATGCTGGGTTTGACGTATTCGCTGATGAAGAAGCTTGGGTCTTTGCCAAGCAGCGACAAACAGTCAAAACTGGAATCTCTCTAGAGATGCCTGACAATATGGCAGGTCTAGTTTGGCCTAGGTCTGGACTGTCAGTCAAGAAAGGTATTGATGTACTAGCTGGTGTTATTGACTCTGGCTATAGGGGTGAAGTTATGGTATGTCTTTATAATACTTCTGATGAGGACGTAGAAATAAAGAAGGGTGACAGAATTGCACAAATTGTTTTCCAAGAAATCCCCAATGTATCTTTAATGTTAAGAGAGGACTTAACAACTTCATCAAGAGATAAAGCAGGCTTTGGATCTACTGGACGCTAAGGAGGCTTAAATGGTCGCAGCACATGCACAGAGCAATCGTAAGAAACGTAAAGAAAAGAAAGAATTTAAACCTGTAGTCTTAGAGGCTAAAACTTCTAATCAAAAATCATATATAAGATCTATTATAGAAAACGATGTTGTATTTTGTACAGGTCCATCTGGTACTGGTAAGTCTTTTATTGCTGCTGGCGTTGCAGCACAGAAACTACTCAAGGATGAAATAGATACAGTAGTTGTAACCAGACCTCTAGTTTGTACTGGTAGAGACCTTGGGTCTTTACCCGGAGAGCTAAACGACAAGATCAAACCATACCTACAGCCTATGGAAGAAAACCTTCGCCACTTCCTTGGTCGTGAAAAGTTTGGTTATTATTTTAACCAGCGTAGGATTAAGTTTGAGCCACTAGAAACCATGCGTGGTTCTACATTTCATGACTCATACATGATATTAGACGAGGCTCAGAACTGTACGCTTGAACAGATTAAGATGTTCATAACGAGGATGGGCAAGCATTCTAAAGTGCTTATAAATGGTGATAACCAGCAGACAGATATATTTAGAGATAATGGGCTTGCTTTCTGCGTCCAAAGATTATCAAATATTAATGGTGTTGGAATCTCAAAATTAGCGTATCATGATATACAGAGAAATGGAATCATAGGAGCAGTGCTATATGCACTGGAAGGTTAATGTTGTACGATTATCAATGTGGTAAGTGTGATTATTTTATGGAAGATGTTTATCAGTCTATGAAGGATGAGCCACTTACTAAATGTCCCCAATGTAAAAAGAACAGCTTAGAGCGTGTGCTTTATGGTGGCATTCATGCCTGTGTAAAGAGTGGAGAACCAACTACAAAGCAGGGAATAGCTGAGAAAAGATTCAACGAAGGTCACAAGACGATGCCAGATGGCAGACAAATTACCAGAGTTGAGTGGAACAAGACTGACATGGTGGAAGCTTCTGAGAGAAGAGCAGCTGAAGCTAAAGAAAAGAAGAGAGTATCAGACGCTCAGAAAGCACAGGTAAAGAAGATACACAATATGACGAGAGAACAAAAGATTAATTACATAAGGAATGGTGATAAATGAAATATATAAATGATGCTAAAGATTTGCCAGAACAAGTTGTGAACAACAGGATTATGTATGACCAAAAAGGAAACGTTACTGACGTAGAGCCACTATCTGTAGCTCACGTTTTGAACCAATCTTTTACTGATGGTAGAGAGTCAAGGACTTACTACCTGAACACAATCAATGGTCTGATATACGATCCTCTGGGTACAGACAGCAACAAGAAGAAGAATATGAACTGCCTACTGAAGGCAGTGTCTCAGCAAACTTTTGATTACTATATGATGTATTTGAAGAGTAATAATTCTCTATATCTAACACGTTCACAAAGGAGCATGATAAATGGCTAAACTTAAACGAGGACCATTGAGTAAAGCTGAAGAGTACTACATCCAAGGCCACAGAGATAACACTCCAACTGATACTATTGCAGCAGACTTAGTAAGGTCTAAGGATCAGGTTGAGAAGTTTATTAAAAAGAACCCTATAAAAGAAGGCAGGCTGACAGTGGGGGATCAGTTTGCTAGACAGTCTGGTGCTACTATCATGACAGAGAACGCCTCTAGCATGGCAGACCAGCAGAAAGCTGGCTACACTAGACCAAAACCAGCTTGCGTAACTAAGATTAAAGAGGACTAAATTGAGCTATATATTTGGAGAAAATGGATTCAGGGATCACTATCTAAGTCTCGCTGAACAGGACAGAAATAATATATTTATCTTAGTAAAGACTTCTGATGGTCAAGAAATTTTTTTGAAAGAGTACAAATTGTGGTTGACAATGGGTAACTATTGTGCTAAAATGAATATAACAATAGACTCTGTAAGCTTAAAATTTCGTAGCCATCTCGTATCTCTAGATACTAAAGGTGCTGAAGGAGTCTACGTAGTTAGAACAGCTAAAGGAAAGATGGGTGGAGAAACTAAACATTGCTACAGCATAGGTACTGTAAATAAGGGTGTTGTAAAAAGAACACTCTGGTCTACTCCAGAGTTGATAGAGGACTTAACATTTGAAGACAAGGTGGAGGATTGCATACCAGACGCACTAATTATATATGACAAAGAAAAGAACAAAAAAACATAACTATCCAAGACAAACTGTTGACGGCTGGTGTACATTTGAAGACTATCTTGCAGAGTATCTAATCATACGTTGGACTGATGAGTTCAAGATGGATAAGCCTCCTTGTGAGTTCTGGAATATACCCGGAAAGTATCAAGAGATGTATCGTAGGAACATGAAAGCCGTTGCGTCATTGTTAAAGAAGTATGATTGTACACTTTTGCTTGCAGCAGTTAAGTCAAAACACTTTGAAAAGATATTCCATATAGGTCTTAAGTGCTATGGGCCTAGAGGTTGGAAATATAATCCCCTTGCAATAGAAGCCATAAGGAGGTATGATAAAGAGTTCAAAGACTTTATGAAGCTATGTGATGCAACAGCAGAACAAGAAGACGCACCAGTAGTTGAAGAAGAGAAGAAGCCAGTGCAGTCTCGAAAGAAAACATTTTCAAACAAGAAGAAATCAATAAGGAAACTGAGGGATCTATGAGTAGAGTTAAGAAGAAAGCATCTGGTAAAAAGAAGTTTGACACTGACGTTGTGAGTAACAATGTTGTAGACAAGTATGGCGATGTAGTAAGTACTGGCACAGAAGTGCTAGAAACTATCAATAGCCTGCAAACGATTGGCGTTTCGCCAGCTTTAGACATTGCTCTTGGTGGTGGTCTACGAGAAGGTTCAGTAGTAGTGATGACAGGCGATCCAAAGTCTGGCAAGACAACTACAGCCCTGCACTTCGCTGCTAAGTGTCAGGCTCAGAACAAACGAGTAATCTATCTTAACACAGAGGGTAGATTATCTAAGCAGAACTTTGAAGGGATCAAGGGGTTAGACCCTGAGAGGATTCTCATCATACAATCTACCGACGACAAGATTCTATCAGCAGAAGAATTCCTAAACATTACAGAATACTATATTAACAATGATCCGGGTTGCTTAATCATTGCAGACTCATTATCAAACATGGTTCCATCAGTAGAGTTAGATGGAGAAGTACGAACAGGTGTGCGTAACGCATTACCTAGACTACTATCTATGTTCTTTAAACGTATCAGTGGCTCTCTCATGAAGAATAAAGTAATTCTCATAGCAGTCACTCACAATATAGCAAACACTGGTGGTTCTCCATACGCTCCATCCAAGATGGCAGACTGTGGCAACATGCTACAATACCAAGCTGGAACCAATATGGTCATTACCCACAGAGGCAGATGGCAAGTCCCTAAAGATAGTGGGCCTCACGTTGGTCAAATCGCTAACTGGAATATCAAAACTTCTTGTGCTGGAGGTATTCCCGGAAGCACAGCAGAGGGGTGGATTAGGTATGGCATTGGTGTTGATGAAATACAAGAGGTCGTACAAATAGCTTGTGAGTTTAGACTGATTAAAACTGCTGGTGCTTGGTACACAATCCAGTGTGCCATTGACAACACTGACCATCCAGTAATAAGTAAGCTACTTTCTGACAAGGAGGTTGGAGATAAAGAGGAAGACATTGAGAGGTTTTTTAAATTTCAAGGATCAAACAATACGCTTGAGTTCTTAAACGAGAATCCTGAACTATCAGATTTCATATATGAACAAATAAAGGAGTTATTCTAATGCAAGTTGAGATCAGCAAAACAGAAGCTTGGAGAACCTTGGACGCTCTACAAGTTTATAAAAAAGATTATGAGCTTCCAGCGGCAGCTGTTAAAACAATTGTCAGCACAGAAAAGAAATTAAAGAAGGTGGTAAACAGTTAATGCTATTACCAATAATACAAATCACATTAGGGATATTATTATCCAGAATTATTACAGAGGTTTTTAATGAAGGTTACAGGTATAAATGGAAGAGAGTACGCTTGGAATTTAACAAGCTACAACGTAGACGCAAACGACAAACGAAAGAGGTCAAAGTTTCACGTAAGAGCGAGGAAAGTTTTGAAACAGATTTTCCACTCCTACAGAATCTTAGAAGAAGTAAAGTTACCCGGAAGCACCCTTAGTCACAGGAAAGGTGTCTTATATTTAGACTTCTATATACCACAAATTATGCTGGCTGTAGAGGTGCATGGTCAACAACACTATGAATACACTCCATTCTTTCACAAAAATAAAGCAGACTTTGCCATTGCAAAAGCTAAGGATGAAGATAAAATAGAGTGGTGCGAATTGAATAAAATTGATATAATAGTATTGAGGTACTCAGAAACAGATGAGCAGTGGAGAGAACAAATTGAAAACAGCGAATGAGCAGTTAGCTGATTTGAAAGCTATGATTGACGACTTCTTAAGTGCCAGCAATGCTAGGTTCAATAAGAAGTTCAGAGATGATTGGCATAGATGTGCTAATGCTGATAGGGAAACCATCAGTTCTCTTACCCAAGCAGAACTATTTGATTGGTCGTATCAACTATATAGCTACTCCACACATCTACAGGATGAATTAAATATGCAGAAAATTGCACTTGGCTGGTGCAATGACAAGCTTGACAAGATGGTAGCTAAAAACATAGATAACTTTAGCCCATACACAAAGCATGAGATGAGAAGACAACTCATTGTAGTTAATGATGAGTTTGCCGCAGCGGTAGATCACTATCGTGAGATTGCAGAGTCAAGAGTACAAGCACTGGATGGCAAGATATATGAACTAAAACGTAAAGCAGATATCCTAATGGAGAAAGGTAAGAGAACATGAGCATGAATGAATTTGTAGATACCTTAACAGATGAACAAAGAGCAGCGTTACTAAAGGCTTTAACTGGAGATGACTTCAAGCCAGAGGTACGTAAGCCAGAAGAGCCTGTATCAGAAGCTGTTGATGGTGACTTCACTATGAATAAGGGTAGAACTAACAAGCAGAGAACTCCAATTGTTGCTAGAGAGAACACTTGGACAGATACTGGTGAGGCAAAGGATGTTACAACTCCTGAAGTCACGAGGACTCCTAGAAATAGACAACCTCCCAAGAAAAAAGAAGTAAGGTGTCACTCGTGTGGTAAGACGTTTAGCGTCAGCCCATCAGTGATGTTTGGTGAATACTATCGTTGTGACAGATGCTGCGGGGTGGCTTAGTGGAAGAAAGACTATTAGACGTTGGTGCTGAGAGAGCAATACTTGCTGGATTATTACAGCATGGTATGGATGGCTACGTAGTAATTGATGGGTTTATAAGTAAAGATAGTTTTGTCCATGTAAATAATAAACTTATCTTTGGATGTATCGTAGACGTACTGTCCAACGATCAGACTCCAGACATAGCTACCATCCTGTCGTCAGCAGAAAAACTCAGATGCATTGAGCAGATCAGCACTAAGCAAGAACTTAAATACCTGAAGTCTTTATATGAGTTCCCCATCATGGCAGGAAACATCATGGGGTTTGCTGTACAGATTAAGAAGTTTGAGTTTGCTAGAAACATTAGGAAGCTTACAACAAAAATACATGACGAGGTAGGTAAGATTGATGGGTCAGAATCTGTAGATCAGATAGTAAGAATACTAGAAGACCCAGTAACAGACTTCCTCAGAGAGGATGATGGTGGGGAAAACCCAGAACTAATTGGTGAAGGAGTAGAAGATTATCTCAAATTCCTTGAAGAAAACAAGTGCGATATTATTGGCGTACCCACAGGATTCCCAAGGTACGATGAAGCCATTGGTGGTGGTCTTAGACGTAAATGCGTTGACCTTGTTTCTGCAAGACCAAAAGTTGGTAAGTCAGTATTTGCAGATAATGTTGCCCTTAACGTGTCCTCTGGAGGAATTCCTGTTCTAGTCTTAGACACAGAAATGTCAAAGGAAGATCATCTCAATAGGCTAATAGCTAACATTAGCGGTGTGCCTATTAATGAGGTTGCAACTGGCAAGTTTGTAGAAGACGAACAGAAGGCAGAGAAAGTACACGAAGCAGTAGAAAAGATAGACTCAATACCATACAGTTATGTTAGCGTAGCTGGCAAACCATTTGACTCCATACTTAATATGATTAGAAGATGGATTGTACAAGAGGTCAAGACAGATGAAGATGGTAAGACTAATGAATGTTTAATTATATATGACTACTTAAAGCTAATGTCCTCATCCTCTATTACTAATAACATACAGGAGTATCAGGCACTTGGTTTTCAGATTACATCACTACATAATCTATGTGTCAAGCTAGATATCCCATGTTTATCCTTTGTGCAGTTGAACAGAGATGGTATAACTAAAGAGAGTACAGACGCTGTGAGTGGGTCTGACAGACTAATCTGGCTATGCACATCGTTCAGTATATTTAAAGCAAAATCACCAGAAGAGATAGCAGAAGATGGACCAACCGCTGGCAACAGGAAGCTAGTCCCACTTGTTAGTAGGCATGGTGCTGGAATGGATGATGGCGATTATATTAATATGAACATGGTAGGTAATCAAGCAAAACTATTAGAGTTGCCTACAAGAAATGAACTTAGGAATGCTCCAGTTGGAGACACAGGATTGATTACTAATTTAGATGGACTAAAAGATGAACTTGAAACAGTTGAAGAAGAAGTTAAACTCTGAAGCAGAGCTAGTCTTTAAAAAGCTAGGCATGGAATGCGAAGTGTTTAATGATAATATATACTCAACTTGCCCAATACATGATGGAAGTGATAATCCAAGAGCATTTTCTTTCTCGCCAGAGAGAGGGATATGGAAGTGTTGGACTAGAGACTGTCAGCAGGAACATAGAAATGATATATTCGGATTGATATCAGGTGTTTTATCCAAGGAGGCAGGTGAAGAGTTAGATTTCAAGGACGTACTCCAGTGGGTAAAGAAAGAGTTTAATATACAGACAACTAGAGAGCCTGCTGTAGACATAGAAGATGAAGATGATTACTTCTCATATATTATAAAGAACATTAACACTAAAGATAAGAACACAACAGACAAGGAAATAGAGCTAGAATTTGACGAGAAGATACCATCTGAGTATTTCTTTGATAGAGGATATAAAAAATCAACTTTAAAACATTTTAACGTGGGAGATTGCTCTGAAAGAGGTATAATGAAAGATAGAGCTATTATACCTATATACAACGATGATGGTTCTAAGGTTGTTGCAGCGATAGGAAGATCAACGAAAGAATACAGGAACCCAAAATTTCTATTCTATCCAACAGGGTTTAATAAGAGGTTTTACTTTTACAATTATCATAACGCTATAGAAAAAGCTAGAGAAACTTCTTGCTTGTATATACTGGAGGGTCAGGGAGATGTATGGAGAATGTTTGAGGCGGGAGTCAGTAATGCAGTCAGTATATTTGGTAAGAATATTTCAAACGAACAGATGCAGAAGCTAGTAAAACTACCTGTTACCAGACTAATTATATTAACAGACAACGATCAGGCTGGCAGAGAATCAAAGGTTGAAATACAAAGAAAGTTATCTAGAATGTATAAGCTTACATTTCCTACACTATCGCACAAGGACGTTGGAGAAATGAGTCCAAGAGAAATCAAAATTAAATTACTAAAAGAATTAGAAGGAACATACTAATGACGAAGATTATAGGCATATCTGGTAGAAAGCAAGCTGGTAAAAACACTGTAGCTAACATCATTAATGGTGATGTGATTAAAGAGCTAAACATGGTTGAAGAATTCTCCATTAATAACTCAGGACAACTTAACATTAAGACAATAAATAAAGATGGTGAGTCTGGCTGGGGCATCTTTGATGTGCTAAGAAAAGATCATGAGTTCTTAGACTATGCAGAGAAGTCTCTTTTTCCATATGTAAAAGTTTATCACTTCGCAGACTATCTAAAAAAGATTAGTGTAGAATTGTTTGACCTTACTCCCCAGCAGGTGTATGGCACAGACGATGATAAGAATACTGATACTCCATATGACATGACTGCTAGAGAGTTCCTACAATACTTTGGTACTGATGTCATGAGGAAGATTAAAGACACAATCTGGGTTGATAGAACAATTAAGACCATAGAGGAAGAGGGGTCTACTGTAGCTATCATTCCAGACGTTAGATTTCCTAACGAAGTGGACGCTATCCATAAGGCTGGTGGAGTGTGTTTGAGACTGACGAGAGACCCATTTGAGTCTGACCATGCGTGTGAATGTGCGTTGGATCATGACAAATATGATTGGGACAACTTTGATGGCATTGTACATAATGGAGAGTACAAGCTACCAGACCTAGTGCAACAATTAGAAACCTTCAACTGGATGTGGAGATAATATGCTAGTAACTTATATCAGATCGTCGTCTTATAATAACTATGATTATTGTGGACTACAATACTACCTAACTTACAATCTGGGATATCAATCTCCTAGTGGAAAGAAAGCAGTACAAGGAACTGTAGTGCATAAGGTGTTAGAAGTTATGGCTGGCTTACAGCTAGCAAAGCAGAACGCTGGAACCAAAAGGAAGCTAGTTGTAGATGATGACATGTTAGGTAAAGTCTCTATCAACAAGTCTCACCTAGATAGCTATGAAATAGTAAATGAGTTATTAGATCAGAGCTTTGACGCTTACACAGCACAAGAAAACCATCATGAATGGTACAAGAAAGAGAGGGAAGATTGTAGGAAGTGGACTTGGGCAGCATTGCAATGGAATGAGGGTCAGTTTGATCCTAGAAATAGGAATATAGTTGCTCCAGAACCTCATTTTGACATACCAATTGAAGAGGATTGGGCCAAGTTTAAATACACTCTTCCCAATGGCAAAGAGATTGAGGGTCAGCTAGCTATCAAGGGTACGATTGACCTTGTAACTCAGACAGATGAGGACACAATAGAGGTAATTGATTGGAAGACAGGTAGGAGAATTGATTGGGCTACAGGTGAGGAAAAAACTTACGACAAATTGTTGTCAGATCCGCAGCTTTTACTGTATAATTATGCAATATCCAAGCTATTTCCTGACTACAAGCAAGCTATTATGACTATCTTCTTTATTAAGGATGGTGGTCCCTTCTCAATGTGCTTTGATGCGTCAGACAAGGAGAAGTTTTTGGGTATGCTGAAGAATCGTTTCCAAGAAATACAGAAGGATGTCATGCCTAAGCCAATATCTCCTACCAGAAGCAGCTTTAAATGCACTAAGTTATGCCATTTTTACAAGACTAACTGGCCCGGAACTAACCAAAATATGTGTATGTATATAGAGGACAGACTACATGAGATTGGTATGGAGAATACTACCAAAGAGTGTACTAGGGAAGGCCACGATATAGGATATTATGAGGCTCCGGGCTAATGGATAAATTACTGACAATAGGAACTGCTGTATATGATGATTACGATGGTGTATTTTTCACCTTACAATCATTAAGAATGCACCATGAGATATGCAAGACTGATGATGTAGAGTTTGTAGTTATAGATAATAACCCAGACTCACCGTCAGGTCAGGCAACTCAGGCATTCTGCAAGTGGATTAAAAACTGTAATTACGTACCATATACTTTAAAGAAGAGTACAACTGTAAGAAATGAAATATTTAGACAGGCCAGAGGTAAGTACGCTATATCAATGGATTGTCATGTATTACTGTTTAATGGAGCGTTAGAATCACTGTTAAATTATTATGCTAAGAATCCAGACTGTAAAGATATTGTATCTGGACCATTAGTATACGATGGCTTAGATGAGAAGAACGCATCTACTCATTTCAAGCCCGGATGGGGTTCAGGAATGTATGGTCAGTGGGCTACTGATCACGACAATTTACATAAGGGCGAGCCTTTTGAAATACCCATGCAGGGTTTAGGCTTGTTCTCTTGTGAGACAAAAAACTGGGTAGGTTTCAACAAAACATTTAGAGGGTTTGGTGGCGAAGAGGGTTACATTCATGAGAAGTTCAGACAGTTTGGTGGCAAAGCAATTTGCATTCCCCAACTGAAATGGATGCACAGGTTTGTTAGACCAGCTGGAGTACCTTATCCACTGATATTAGAGGATAGAATTTGGAATTACTTTGTGGGTTGGTTAGAACTAACACAAGACCCAGATCATGAGATGATTCAGGGAGCTTATAAACATTTTCACAATAAGATTCCTGCTGGTAGTATAGATCATATTTTAAATCAGGCAATTAAACAAACACTATAGGGAGAAACGCATGTCTTTTATAGATGACGCTGATAAAGAGTATACAACTAGTACTTATGGCTGGGCTGAAGAGATTACTGAAGATAACTGGTACTGTCCAGCAGAGGCTGAGTACGAAGACTGTGGTGAAGAGTCAGAAGAGTGGGATATCTCTGAGGCTAAACCCGGACTCTGGGAAAACATCCAGAAGAAAAAAGAACGTGAAGGCAAGAACTATAAGCCAGCTAAAAAGGGCGACAAGGCTAGGCCAGATGACGATTCTTTCAAGAAGGCACAGTCTGAAGAGTACCAAGGTAAGAAGGTTACTCTTAACAAACCTTTCCTTACGCCTGATGGTCCTAAGAAGAGAAGTGTATACGTAAAGAATGGTAGTGGTAACGTAGTTAAGGTCAACTTTGGAGACCCAAATATGTCCATCAAGAAGAGTGATCCAGCAGCACGTAAGAGTTTTAGAGCTAGACACGATTGTGCTAACGCTAAAGACAAGACCACTCCGAGGTACTGGTCATGTAAATTCTGGCTTCTAATTCCCTTTGTTTTAATGGTGATCTAATGTTAGAAGACTTAAGAGATAAATGGGTAGAGCATTTGGCAGAAAATGATATGACCTACTGGCAGCATTTAAAATTTGCTATGGGTCATGGACTAACTTGCCTCTGGAGTGGTGTATATTTAATTGTACACTCTATACTTCCATGCTATGGAATGAAATCTGGTAGAGATTTATGTAAGATTTTGAATGAACATTTTACAGAGAGTAAAAACGATGTCACTGATAAATAAAGTAGCAGCGATAATTGATTCTAAACAATCAATAGACGAAGTAACTTATCTAGAAAATGAGATAAGCTATGACGCTGGTGCTTCCATGTTGGATATTGACTTCACTAAGATTATTCCACCCCCACCTAAAAATAGTAGCTTAATTACAAAAAAAGAATTGATAAGCATAGCTAAGGTAACTAAGTCTAGGTCTCGTGAAGAGTTAGATTTGATTGTAGAAGTGGACAAAGACCCTCTTAATTTATTCTATAAGTATCTCAATCCCAGAGATCTTAAGTTTCCCAAGTCTAAGTTCCTTGATTACTTTAATATACTAGAGCAGTTTCAGTATGCTTTAAAATATTATTATAACAGAGCTAGGCCAGAGCAGGTAGCAGCTTACTATGGTTTAGAAATAAATGTACTTAGAACTAAGACTCACCACACGCCAGCATATCCCAGTGGTCATGTATTATATTCAGAACTAGCAGCACACATATTAACTGATGAATATCCAGAGCATAAAAAAGAGTTTTTTAAGTTGTCAAACTACTGTGGATTTGCTAGAATACTACAAGGAGTCCATTACGATTCAGACAATCAAGCGTCTGTAGTAGTAGTTGATAAGTTATATCCATTGATCAAGGAGTACTATGATGAACGAGCCAGTGAGAATACCTTTGACTGATGCCCCCAGACCTAAAGAACCTGTTAGGCGACCAATGCCTTCTGGTAAATAATTGAAAATAAGATTGAACTAAGGAGACAAATTTGAACTGGTTCCCATTGAAGAATATTACGCATTACAGTTTATTAAAAGGCTTTTCTAAACCAAACCAACTTGCCAAGCTTTGTGCTGAAAATGATTACCCTGCCTGTGGTATTGCAGATTATAAATCTATATCAGGTGCAGTATCTTTTCACCAAGAGTGCAAGAAGGTTGGCATTAAACCAATCATAGGTTGTTCTTTTGACAACACCACTCTATACGCAAAGAATAAAGATGGCTGGCACGATCTTATACAGATGGTGTCACTTACAGACGAGGATGGCAATGTACCAAAAGACATAGCAAGAGACATAGTTAGTAGGAAAAATTTAATAGCCATTCAAAAAAATAAAGATCTCATTAATCCATCATACTATGTAACAAAAGAGCAAGCACCTCTTCATAGAGTGTTACTTTGCTCTGCGTTGAAGACCACCCTACCAAAAATACAAAAGAAGATTAGAAAAAATGAATTAGACCCAGAGGTATTAGAATATTTTACTAAAGATGACAAGTGTGTTATAGAGGATAAGGTAACTAAAGACCTTGAACGTATATATAATGAGTGTGAGGAATATGAAATACTCCATCCACCTATGCTGCCTAAATTTGCCTGTCCTAAAGGTCTGTCACAAGAAGAGCATCTGACAAAGATGGCTCGTGCTGGATACAGAAAGTTCTTAAAAGATGCAGTTGGTGAAGATGAAGCACTACAGCAGGAATATGGAGACAGATTTAGGAAAGAGCTACAGGTTATTAAAGATGCAGACCTGTTTGGATACTTCCTAATTGTTCAAGATATCATTAGGCACGTAGAAAAAGACATGGGCTGTTTGGCTGGGCCGGGACGAGGTTCTGCTGCTGGCTGTTTGATATCATATCTTATTGGTATTACTAAGATTGACCCAGTTAAATACGATCTATTGTTTGAAAGATTCTACAACGCTGGTAGAAATACTGGTGGTCATGTGTCACTTCCTGATATTGACATGGATGTACCAGCAAAGCGTAGAGATGATGTTATAGATTATTTAAAGAAGACCTATGGCAAAGGTCAGGTTAGTCAGATGATTACATTTGGTAGACTGCAAGGACGTAGTGCCATTAAAGAAGTCCTTCGCATAAATGAAGCTTGTTCTTTTGGTGAGATGAATGCTATAACAAAGAGTATCCCTAACGAAGCAGAGATATCTGACCAGTTAGTAGAAATGGATGATGAGGACAGATCAATCATTCGTTGGGCTTTAATCAACAGACCTGACGACTTGAGAGACTTCTGCCATGTCACAGATAATGGTAAACTAGAGGGCGATTATGCAGCTTATTTCCAACAAGCAATTGACTTGGAAGGAACATTTAAAACTCAGGGTAAACATGCTGCTGGTGTGGTCATATCTAAAGACCCACTTAACGAAGTATGTCCAATGATTAAACAGAAAGGTACAGACGAGAAGATAGCAGGGTTGGAGATGTCAGACTTAGAAGCGTTAGGCCATGTAAAGCTAGATGTTCTAGGATTGTCATTGCTAGATAAATTAATGAAAGTAAAAGAATTGACTAAAGACTAAAAGAAAGAGAGACTAGTATGGCTAACAGAGATTATATCGTCTACGATTTTGAGACCACAGGACGTAACCCTCAGAAGTGTATGCCTACGCAGGTTGCAGCAATTGCAATTGATGGTAGAAACCTAAAGGTGAAGGGTGAGTTTGAGAGCATGATCAAGCCTATCATTGATGATGACAAGGCTATTGCAGCAGGTTACGATCCCATTGAGGAAGGTGCATTAAAGGTTACTGGTAAGACCAGAGAAGAATTAGCAAAAGCACCAACACTCAAAGCAGTCTGGCCTAAGTTCTGTAAGTTTGTAGACTCGTTCAACTGGAAGGGCGAGCCATTCTTTGCACCAATCCCAGTTGGGTATAACATTATTGGGTATGATAATATCATTCTTAATAGGGTTTGTAGAGAACTAAAAACGCATTGGGATGAAGGTAGACAGCAGAACAAATTGTTCAGCAAGGTTTACAAAGTTGACCTCATGGACAACATGTTTATGTGGACTGAGGGCGATCCAAGCGTTAGGTCAATCAGTATGGATACTCTGAGAGAAAGAATGGGCTTAAGTTCAGAAAACGCTCATGATGCCTTGCAAGATGTCAAAGATACTGCTAATATATTTATAAAGCTATTGAAGACTCACAGAGCAGTCTATCAAAATATTGAACTAGATAAAGCATTTGCTGATGGGAAACTATATGTCACATGATTATACAGATAAGAAGACTTGGGAGCTGTTTGAAGAGGGTAAAACTAAGGGTGTCTTTCAACTAGAAAGCAATCTTGGCAAAGCTTGGTCAAAGAAGTTAGCTCCTAATAACATTGAGGAATTATCTGCCTTGATTGCTATTATCAGACCCGGATGCTTGAAAGCATACGTGGATGGCAAGTCTATGACACAACACTTCATTGATCGCAAACATGGTCGTGAAGAAGTCACATTTCTGCATGAGTCATTAGAAGAAATTCTAGCACCTACCTATGGCGTTCTTGTGTATCAAGAGCAGTCTATGCGTATTGCTCAAAAGATTGCTGGCTTTAATCTTGAGGAAGCAGATGAGCTACGTAAAGCTATTGGTAAAAAGAAAGCAGACCTTATGGCTAAGGTTAAAAAGAAGTTTATAGCTGGAGCCAAGAAAGTCAAGGTTGTAAATAAGGAAGAGGCAGAGGAGATCTTTGGATGGATTCAGGCTTCCTCTAGATATGCTTTTAATAAGTCACACAGTATTTCATACGCTGTTTGTTCTTACTGGAGTGCTTATGAGAAGGCTCATACTCCAGAAGAGTTCTTCCTAGCCTATCTTTATTATGCAAACGAAAAGCAAGACCCTCACCAAGAGATATACGAACTGATATCTGAGGCAAAGCTATTTGACATTGAGGCAAGAACTCCTAGCGTTTCTAATTATGAAGATAAGTTTAATGCTAAGAAGAATAAAATATACTTTGGTATTAAAGATATTAAATCTCTCACTGGCAAAACTGGAGACAAGGTACTTGAAACAATCAAGATGTCAGAAGAGGAACTGGGCAAGAAGCTTTCTAAGTTTAACTGGCTAGAAATACTTCTTTGTTTCTCATCTAAGATCAGTTCAACAGCTTTTAAAGCTCTAGCTTCCATTGGTTTCTTTAGAGATTTTAATGGTAAGATATCTAGGAACAAAGCTCTATACGATTATGATATATATAGGACGTT
>Ga0233444_10002326_pt1 | contig 20118 bp, 16 predicted proteins | sample SI_124_October20_6_FD_182792 | JGI IMG/M metagenome (GOLD analysis project Ga0233444, IMG submission 182792) | Seawater microbial communities from Saanich Inlet, British Columbia, Canada - SI_124_October2016_10_MG | ecosystem: Environmental > Aquatic > Marine > Inlet | place: Canada: British... | reverse complement strand
CTATACACCAAGCCTAAAAATACCATTGAGTATTATAGAGCTAAGGGCTATCAAGTAGAGGGCCAAATTCAGACAGATTTGGTTTCACTCATCGTACTGGACAATGAGATTTCAAAAGAATATTGGATGGGCTTCCATAATTTTTATGTGATCACTCGCTACAATCACAGCCCACTTTACGCCATGGCGGTACATCAATTGGCGCAAGCAATTGGTAAATCAAGGAATTGACTTTTTGATCCATGATCATTGAGATCGACTAATGAGGACTACCTACTTGATCAAACTCTTGTAGAATCAGCAAATAGAAATGAGTGAACAATAATTAAGGTTAATATTTGAATAGAAAATATTTTTTACTGATCTTCCCACTACCATTCAAATATCTTTATTAGTTATGAGTGATACTAAAGAAAAAATAGGACTAATAATCTTCTCAATCTTTTTTTTGAGTGATATTAATGCCCAAGAAAATGAAACTATGATCCTCTCCTCAGAAGAGTTTAAACAAATAAAAGCCTCGGCGACGGAATTGTTTCGAGCTTTAGATCGTGTGACACCCGGGGATGGAGGCGCGCCACCTTCAGATGCCTTCGTTTTGTTTGACGGCTCTTCATTGGATGAATGGCAAAAGCCTTATTTTGAGTATAGTGGAAGTATGATGGAGTATGCTGACCGTTTACCTGAGCTCAAAAAAGGCCCCCATATTACAAGTCCGGTAGATTGGAAATTGGAAAAAGGTGAAATGGTAGTTGTACCCGGGGCGGGCCATGTGGTGACCAAAGAACTTTTCGGAGATGTTCAATTGCATATTGAATGGTTGGCTCCAAAGAATAGTACTAAGAGTAGTCAGGATTACGGTAACAGCGGACTTTTTTTTATGGGAATTTATGAAGTTCAAATATTGAATTCATACGATAATGAAACTTACAGTAATGGCCAAGCGGGTGCAGTTTATAAACAACATATACCTTTAGTAAACGCTTCGAATCCGCCGAGCCAATGGCAAGAATATGATGTTATTTTTAGTGCGCCAAAGTTTTCTGAAAGAGGCGATCTAATTAATCCAGCTAGAATGACCGTCTTTCACAACGGGGTACTGATTCAAAATAATGTTTCGTTATTGGGTCCTACCTGTTATATCGGTCAAGCGCATTATATTAAACACCCTGAAGCATTACCCATTCTATTACAAGATCATGGAGACTCAGTGAGATTCCGTAATATTTGGGCGAGAAAATTATAGACCTAATTTCTTATTTTATTTAGGTAATTCATCTTAAAGAGCCCCGAAACGCATGTATCTTGTCAGGATCTCATCTTCTGATAAACTGGTCTGGCTTACCGTTTATATAACTTAAAAAGGGTTTTCAATGGACTCTTATTAAATTAGGTGTTAACAAAGGTTGTAAATTCTCATTCTTTAAATGACCAGTATGCTAAAAAACACATTTTCAATATTTGGACTTTTGGTATTTTTCCTGTCCAATGCACAACTTGATGTTGTGGATAAAGATCGGTTTTCATTTGAGCCAGAGCTAGAAATCAATGAAAAAATACCCAGTCCGAAAACATTTTTAAAATATGATTTGGGTGCTTCTTTTACGCTATATGCCGATGTAGAAGCTTATTTTAAGACTCTTTCAGCATCTTCTGGACGTGTTTTATACCATGAGTATGGACAGACCTACGAGGGTCGCCCTCTAATTAATTTAGTTATCTCTTCTGAAGAAAATATAAAAAACATAGATGATATTAAGTCAAAGCACATGCAATTCCTGCAAGGAGCTGAAGCAGACAAAGCACTTCTGAAAGGCCAACCTATTTTTACTTCCTTTAGTTACAATATTCATGGCAATGAAGCTTCATCGACCGAAGCGGCGATGCAGGTAGCCTATCGCATGGCGGCAGCTCAAGACAATGAAACGGAGGAAGTACTCAAAAACTCAGTAATCATCATGTATATCTGCATTAATCCTGATGGTCGTGATCGATACGTATATTGGTATAAATCTATGAAAAGATTAAAAAGGCCAAGTAACGAGCCGCGGGACATCGAGCATATGGAAGGTTGGCCAGGTGGGAGAACCAATCATTATTGGTTTGATGTCAATAGAGATTGGGTCTGGCAAGTACACCCAGAGGCAAGGGGACTATCCAGAGAGTATCAAAAATGGCTGCCACAAGTACATGTTGATTATCATGAGCAAGGTTATAATAACAACTACTTCACGGCACCAGGTACCACGCCGAGAAATCAATTGCTTCCAAATGCTTATGAAGGATGGTCCAAAGTTTTTGGGGATGCAAACATCGTACAATTTGATAAGTATCAAATCAATTATTTTACAAGAGATCGTTTTGATTTCTTTTATCCAGGATATGGTTCAAGTTATCCGAGTGTTATGGGCGCGATAGGGATGTTAACCGAACAGGGTGGCGGATCTGCGGGGGGGCGAATTGTAAAGACTGAAGATGGGGTGGATCTCACCCTAAGGCAAAGGGTATTTGATCACTATACGACCTCTATTGCAACTATCAAAACCTCCGTTTTACACCGTGAAAGATTACTTGATTACAGCAAGAGCGCATTGAATCCCGCCAGCAGTAAATCTAAGATCACTGCTTATTTTTTTAATGATCATGAAATTTACAGTAATGATCTGGTTAATATATTGATCCGGAATGGGATCAAAGTAGAACAGGCCCTTGATGATTTTCAGATCACAGCTGCTCAAGACTATCGTTCTGGACGCACCCTAAAAAAAACTTTTAGTCAAGGGACTTATATTGTGACCACTCAACAGCCTAAACATTTGTTAATCAATACGATTATGGCTCGTAATTTGGCAATTGAAGATTCAGTTATGTATGATATGGCTACTTGGTCAGCTCCTTTGGCTTATAATTTAGAGGCATATTCCACAACGGGGCGGTATACGGTCAAGACCAAACAAGTGAGTCAAGAAGTTACGGTCAATGGATCGGTGACCAATAATGAGGCTCAGTATGCTTACGTGATTGACTGGAGTCAGCGGAATGCACCCCAAGCATTAGCCCAGTTATGGGCTAAAAAATATAATGTGCGGTCTGCATTTGAACCTTTTCATGTAGGTGATCAATCATTTACTGCAGGTACTCTTATTGTGCTGCGCGGCAGAAATTTGGAGCTCAATGATGCAATGAATCAGGAGATCAAAGCAATAGCTCAAAACGTAGGAGTTGAGATTATTGGATTGAACAGTGGTCGGGTGATGAAAGGCATGGATTTGGCCAATGGTAGAAATGTCCCTATTAAGCAACCGAAGGTGGCCTTACTAGTAGAACCTCCCTTTAGCACTTATACTGCTGGACAAATTTATTTTTTATTTGATTGGCAGACGGGTCTGCCTATCGATCGCATTAAAGCTTCGGCACTGCATCAGAGTAGCACTCCAAAATTTGTAGGCAGATCAAGAAGCGTTGATTTGAAAGATTATGATGTGCTCATTTTACCTGATGGAGGAAATGGTTTACCTGAGCTATTCAAAGAAGAAGGATTGGGCCAGATCAAGGATTGGGTAAATGAAGGTGGAACGCTCATCGCCACAGAGGGAGCCGCATCATTTTTTACCAAGGAGTTGTCCGACTTTACGGACATATCACTTAAAGAATATCCAAAAGATTCGAGTCTAATTGCCCGATCGCTGCCCTATGATCAGCGAACCGCCTATGAAGGTAAAAAAAGGATACCCGGAACGGCTTTGAATGCTAAAATAGACATCACCCATCCCCTTGCCTTTGGTCTTCAGGCCAAGCTCTATACTTTGAAATTTGGTACCGATGCATTGGTGCCAAATGTTGGATTGGAAACCGTAGGCAGTTATGAGAAGTTTAATCAACTTAATGCAGCCGGCTATGCTTCCCCGGACAATCTTGGCCATTTGGCTGAGAATACTTTTGCCGGAGTGGTGAGCCTGGGTAGGGGGAAAGTGGTGTATTTGATTGATAATACGCAATATCGTATGTTTTGGATGGGTCCCTCCAGAATGATGCAAAATGCAGTCATGCAAATACCCGGCTATTGAAATCATTTTTTTAAAAAAAAAGTAATATTCCAATGAACAATCTTCGATTAATATTTTTAACCTGTCTTGTACTACCAATCGTGGTCTTTGCTCAAAAAAGGAGTAAAGCGGCTCAGATTACTCAAAGTCCTATTGAGACTGAATTATTTTCAGGTTTAAAGTGGAGAAATATAGGTCCTTTTCGAGGTGGAAGAAGTGTTGCTTCTTCTGGTGTATTTGGAGATCCCATGACTTATTACATGGGCAATACCGGAGGAGGTGTCTGGAAAACCACAGATGCAGGGCAAACATGGAAGAACATATCAGATGGTTTTTTTGAATTGGGTTCCGTCGGTGCAATAGGTGTATCCGAATCAGATCCCAATGTGATTTATGTAGGTATGGGTGAGCACGCCGTTCGAGGGGTCATGACTTCTCATGGCAATGGCGTATATAAGTCTACCGATGCCGGGAAAACTTGGGATCATGTGGGATTAGTGGGTACCATGACAATTTCAGATGTCATCATTCATCCTACCAATCCAGACATCGTATTCATTGCCGCGCAAGGGGCTCAGCATGGACCTACACAGGAAAGGGGTATTTACAAATCCATAGATGGTGGGCAAAATTGGGTGAAAAAACTTTTTGTTGCTGAAGATGTCGGGGCATCATCTCTGACTATGGATATGAATAATCCGCGTATACTCTATGCCAGTATGTGGCAGCATACGAGGTATCCTTGGACGATGAAATCGGGAGGTGCTGGATCCGGTTTATACAAGTCGACAGATATGGGAGAGACTTGGGACTCCATGAGTGAAGGACTCCCAGAAGAATTTGGAAAATCAGGGATCTCTGTTTCAAGAGCCAATGGTAATCTAGTATTTGCCGTAATTGAAGCCGAGGGAACTAAAGGAGGGGTTTATCGATCAGATAATGCAGGTAAAAGCTGGAAACAAACCAATACAGACCGGGTGACTATAGCAAGATCTTGGTATTATATGGAAATATTTGCAGATCCTTCCAATGAGAACGTCGTTTATGTCTTGAACGCTCCAGTTCTCAAATCCATTGATAAGGGAAAGACATTTCAACCGGTATATGTTCCTCACGGAGACAATCATCATTTATGGATCAACCCTATGAACTCCAAAAACATGATTAACTCCAATGATGGAGGGACTAATATTACTTTCAACGGAGGTGAGAGTTGGACGCGGCAAGACCAACAGCCCACCGCTCAATTCTATCGGGTCATTACGGACAATAAGGTACCCTATCATGTGTATGGTGGGCAACAAGATAATTCTGCTATTGGAATTGCAAGCAGAACGAATGGCCAGGGAATCACATGGAAAGATTGGTATTCGGTTGCTGGATGTGAAAGCGCTTATTTGGCTTTTGATCCGGATGATCCCCAAACTATTTTTGGAGGCTGTTATCAAGGGATCATCGATCGTTGGTCAAGATCAACTGCAGTATCAAAATCAATAAAGGAATATCCGGAACTGAGCTTGGGAAATGTACCTTTAGATTTTAAATATAGGTTCAATTGGAACGCACCCATTATAAGTTCTCCCCATGATCGGTCGGTCATTTATCATGCAGGAAATGTAGTATTCAAAACCCTTGATGGAGGTATTAATTGGGAGGTGATCAGTCCTGATTTAACAAGAAATGATAAAGCACATCAAGGGCCTGGTGGGGGTCCTTACACCAATGAGGCTGCGGGTGGAGAAAATTATAATACGCTCATGTATTTAACAGAATCGCCACATGAAAAAGGCGTTTTATGGGCAGGTTCTGACGATGGACTGGTTCATCTCACCCGTGACGGAGGTATGAATTGGACTAATGTTACGCCTAAAGACTTGCCCGAGGCTATTGTAAATTCGATTGAGGTATCTCCCCATGATCCTGCGACAGCTTACATAACGGTTATGGCTTATAAATTCAATAATTTAAAGCCAATGGTTTATAAAACTACGGATTATGGTGTGAGATGGGTGAAACGAATTTCAGGCATTGATGACCAAACAGTCGTAAGGGTAGTAAGGGAAGATAAGAAAGTAGAGGGGTTACTTTATGCAGGAACTGAAGCAGGATTATATATTTCATTCAATGGAGGTGTATTTTGGCAAAAAATGCAGCTCAACTTACCCATTGTGCCTATCAATGATTTGACCATCCAAGACAATGATTTGGTTGCAGCGACGGCGGGTCGGTCTTTTTGGATTTTAGATGATTTAGGAGCTTTTCAGGGTTCAAAAGGGAAGTTTGAAAAGGAACTAATGCTATTTCAACCTAAAAAAACGCATCGAATATTCGGAGGATCTACGGATGAACCAAGACCCGGTCTAGGTCAAAACCCAAAATCAGGGGTTCTGATAGATTATTATCTTTCAGAAAAAAAGGACAGCGCACGTTTGCGGTTAAAAGTGATCAATAGTGATGGAAAAATAATAAGAAGTCTTTCAAATGAGCACACAGACACATTCGAAAGTTGGCCTGGAGGACCGCAAAAGCCTGTATTATTAACTGCCGAGCGGGGTATAAATAGAGTCGTATGGGACTTCACAAGGGCACCGCTTCCATCCATTGATAAAGTCTTTGTTTATGGAAATTATTCTGGCGGTCATGTAGCTCCGGGAACCTATACCTTGAGATTGATATTGGATCAAGATTCGGTAGAGACCACTGTTGAAATATTGGCAGATCCAAGGATAAAGGCGACTCTGGCGGATTATAATTCACAACAAATGATGATGATTTCAATTGAACAGGCCATCAAAGAGATCCATGAAGCAGTCAATGACATGCGTTCAGTGAAATCTCAAATCGAGTATTATCAGTCGATACTTCAGGAAAGCACCGTCGCCCCAGAAATTATCGAATTGGGAGGAGACATTATCGCTCAGATTGAGGCATGGGAAGGTACATTGATACAATCGGATCAAAAGACCTTCCAAGATGTTATTAATTTTCATAATCAGTTAAATGCGCAATGGATGAATTTGAAGGATTATGTAGACAGCGCAGATCCTAAATTGACAGCAGGTGCCAAAGAGCGATTCAATGATCTTGAAGGGCAATGGGCTTTGTTTCAGCAAACAAAAAATCAAATCATCGATGAGGAGATGGAGCAATTCAATCAATTGTACAAAGCGCTTGACTTACCGATGATTATGATTCCGAATCGATAAATAGGGCTTTCATAATAATTATTAATTGGCATGAAAATCCTATCTTCAACCTTAAATAACTTATGAAAGAGATTCAAGATTTAATTAAGTTAGGGGCAACCATTATAGATGTACGTTCCAGAGAAGAGTTTGAGCGAGGTCATGTGATCTCTTCCTTAAATATCCCACTCAATGAAGTAGTGGCTAGAATTGATGAATTTAAAAGTATTAAACAACCCTTTTTAGTATGCTGTTTGAGCGGGGGACGCAGTGAGCAAGCTACCGAATATCTTCAATCCATGGAAATAAAATGTGTGAATGCGGGGGGCTGGCAACAAGTGCAAGGTTGGCTGAGTGACCAGTCGGAGTAACGCTAAAGATACCGATGAAATCCTCACCAACAACTAGAAGGTGTAAGGCCAAGGGACAAGAGTTATAGTAATTCTAATCGATTCCGTTGTTGACGAATCTGTCGAGTGTCAGATAGATGTTTCATGAGTCTTGAAATGACCACACGAGAGGTATTCAACTCAATAGCTATTTGTTGATGACTTTTAGTGATGAGAGAAGAACCTGAGGCACGTTTTAAATCGAGTAAATATTTATATAATCTATCACCCATCTTCATAAATGAAACGCTATCAAACGTAGATAAAAGATCCTCAATTTTATCATTCGTATTCTGGAAAATAAATTTCCTAAAATTGGGGTATTTGACAATCCAGGCATCAACTTTAGTACCAGGCATCATCCAAATTTCTGCAGATTGTTCAACAATAGAGCCGATGCTTGAAGGTGTCTGATTAATAATGGAATTAACTGCAAAGGAACAAGTTTCTCCACTTGCTGTATAAAAAAGGGTGATTTCATGGCCTTCAGCGTCACTGCGATATGCCCTGAGTCTTCCGGAAAGAATGAGAGGGAAATTTTCTATCATCATACCTGCACTGAGCAGATATGAGCCTTTTTCAGCTTTTTTTAATCGCCCGCAAACAAGAATTTCTTCAATTAAGTGCGCTTCGAAATCTTTTTCTTTGAGCAGGCTTTTTAATCTGATTTGATGAGTGGCTATCAACTTTTTGTCTAACTTTTAGAAGTTATTTGTTTAACTATACGCTGTGTAAAAATACAAAGGAATGAACAAAAAACAATATTTTTTATTCTCAATGGATAATTTTAATCTCAAGTTAACTGTTTCCTCTAATATCAACATAGTTCAATCATTTATGAAGCATCAAGAGGGGGGCACACACTTAACCAACGAATTGAGAGGGGTGAGGTTAATTAAGAGAATACATAAACTCAATGTTAAGTATCTTAGTTCTAACTTTAGAAGTGCGTGATTTCGAAGGAGTTTCCTCTAGCTTTATGAGAGCTTTTTAACCTACTATTTTCATAGTATAATCCATTGATTTTACTGAGACGGAATAATTAAAAAGGCATAAGTCAACTTCAAAATTCGTTATTTTTTTTAAATAATAATAAAGAGAATTCCATAAATGCTTTTTTGAATCGAATGATAATTTTTTTGATGCACACGAAGAAAAATTGACTGTTGACCGATGATGTAAAAATGAGCACTGCAAGCCTTGAATTTTTGAATTGAGATGTATCTTAGTATCACAGATTATAAAAAAAGCCCCATATGAGAACATTTATCTATTTGATCCTCTTTATTTTTATTTTCTGCTCAGATATATTAGCTCAGCGATCAGAAAAAAATACAGTGGAAAAAACGCCTAAAACCGTTTTCGAAAAAACGAGTTTGATAGGGTTAAAATTTAGGTCGATTGGACCCGCACAGACCTCAGGTCGCGTATCTGATTTCGCAGTCAATCCAAATAATTTTAAAGAGTATTATGTGGCCGTAGCCTCAGGGGGCGTTTGGAAGACGGTGAATGCAGGGACTACATATAAGTCTGTTTTTGATAAGGCGGCCAGTTATTCGATTGGTTGCATCACCATGGATCCCAACAATTCTAATGTGATTTGGGTTGGAACAGGGGAGAATAATAATCAACGAAGTGTTCCCTATGGTGATGGCGTATATAAATCCATAGATGGGGGTGAGTCGTGGAAAAATATGGGACTCAAAAGCTCTGAACATATTGGAAAGATTTTGGTAGACCCAAATAACTCTGACATTATTTATGTAGCGGCCATCGGCCCTTTATGGAGTTCAGGAGGGGATCGAGGGGTTTATAAATCGGTCAATGGGGGTAAAACGTGGCGCTTAATGCTGGGTATTGATGCGGATACGGGGATCAATGATTTGATCATGGACCCCCGCGATAGTAAAGTCATTTATGCGGCAGCTTATCAACGTAGGCGACATGTATTCACTTATTTGGGCGGTGGTCCGGGTTCAGGATTACACAAATCAGTGGATGGTGGGGCAACCTGGATAGAAATTAACAAAGGTTTACCTGAAGTAGACATGGGAAGAATTGGGATGGCCATGGCACCTTCTGATCCAGAAGTAATTTATGCCATCGTTGAAGCTTCAGAAGGTAAAAGTGGTTTTTTCATGAGTACCAATCGTGGAGCCAGTTGGAAAAAACAGGGGAATTATAGTACTAGTGGTAATTATTATCAAGAAATTGTCGTGGACCCTAAAGATGCACAGACTGTTTACGCCATGAACACGTGGATACAAGTTTCGCATGATGGGGGTAAGACCTTTAAGGTGCTGGGTGAAACAACGAAACATGTAGACAATCATTGTATGTGGATTGATCCTACCGATTCGGAGCATTTTTTAGTAGGATGCGATGGGGGTATTTATGAATCTTGGGACAGGGCGAAAACGTGGCATTATAAACCAAACTTACCGGTTACCCAATTCTATAAAGTAGCTTTAGACAATGCTTATCCTTTCTATCATGTATATGGTGGAACGCAGGATAATGCCAGTTTGGGTGGCCCCTCGAGGTCATTAAGTGATAATGGGATTTCCAATGAAGAATGGATCAATACCCATGGTGGAGATGGATTTGAAACTCAAGTAGATCAAAAAAATGCCAACATTATTTATGCTCAATCCCAACACGGTGTTTTAGTTAGATATGATCGTCTGAGTGGCGAAGAGCTCGGGATTCAACCACAACCTCGAAAAGATGAAAATGCCTATCGATGGAATTGGGATGCACCCTTGGTCATTAGCAACCATGACAATAAGCGCTTGTATTTTGCGGCCAATAAAGTTTTTCGTACTGATGATCGAGGAAACAGCTGGAAGGTGATTAGTGAAGACTTGACTGCGAACATTGATAGAAATAAGCTTGAAATCATGGGAAGAGTTTGGGGCATTGATGCCATCGCAAAGAATCAATCAACTTCTCAATACGGAACCATCGTAGCTATGGATGAATCGCCACTAAATGAAGATCTACTTTTTGTGGGCACCGATGACGGCTTAGTACAGATCACCGAAAATATGGGTACTTCATGGACCAAAATAACTACGATTCCAGGTGTGCCTAAGCAAACTTATGTAAATATGTTATTGGCTTCGCCACATGATGAAAATGTGGTATTTGCCTGTTTTAATAATCATAAAAAAGGAGACTTTTTACCTTATGTATATAAAAGCATGGACAAAGGAAGGACGTGGGTATCTATCACAGCAAACCTACCTACAAGAGGGTCGACCTACGCCATAGCACAAGACCATATAGATCCTAATTTGCTTTTTGTAGGTACTGAATTTGGTTTGTTTGTCAGCAATAATGGAGGGGTTTCTTGGGTTCGAATGAAATCAGGGCTGCCGACCATTGCCGTTCGTGATATTGCGATTCAAAAACGTGAAAACGACTTAGTTTTAGGCACTTTTGGTCGGGGTTTTTATGTGTTAGATGATTATTCTGCGCTACGGAACATTAATGAAGAAACATTAAGTACCCCTGGGGTTTTATTTTCTGTGAGAGACCCTTTGCTTTATGAGCCCAGTTATCCTATGGGTTTGCCCGGACAATCGTTTCAAGGAGACAGTTATTACCGCGGGGAAAACCTACCTTCTGTGGCGATGTTTACTTACTATCTGAAAGACGACATTCAATCGATACAAGAGCAGCGTCGTGAACGAGAAAAGAAACAACAAAAAGAAGGTCTGAATGCAGTTTATCCAAGTTATGAAGCACTGAAAGCTGAACGTGCCGAAAAGGCACCTCAAATTGTTTTTACGGTGACCAATGCCCAAGGAAATGTGGTTAGAAAAATAATGACGGCTCCCAAGAAAGGCATCCATCGGTTGCACTGGGATATGCGTTATGCAGATACAGATCCCATTAATTTGAAGACCAGTGCTTTTTATAACCCTTGGTCAGATAGTGATAAAGGTATTTTAGTGGCTCCCGGAGCCTATCAGGTAAGTATGTCAAAAATAGTCAGAGGTGAGGTGATTGCTATGGGAGATGCGATAGGTTTTACGATCAAAGCACTAGATAACAGATCCCTACCTGGTACTGACCGAATGATATTAGATGGCTTCAATCGCAAGTTACTAAAGCTATCAGGTACTGTAAGCGCTGCCAGTCAAACGTTGCGGGAAGTAAAAAACCAATTAAAGTATATTGATGCTGCTTTGCTAAAAGCAGAGATTCCATCAGATCATATTTCCTATCAATTAGCTGATCAAATTGGTCAAAAAGTAGCGGAGTTAAATACGGTATTGGGGCGAGATACCGTAGCGCGCACCTTAGATTTAGATCAACCTCCGAGCTTGAGAAGTAGGATGAGTAGGTTGGTTTACATGATGTTTTCATCCACCTCAGAACCGACGCAAACGAGTCGTGATGGGTATGCCATCGTACTGGCTTCATTTAAACCATTATTGGCTGAAATAAAAATGCTTGTTAATAATGATTTAAAGGAATTACATGAGCAATTGATCTTGGTAGGGGCACCCTATACCCCTTATGCTTTACCAAAAGTACCTATATTTAACTATTAGAATAAAAAAGATTAGCGAAATGAAGATAAATATGATTTGGATCATTTTTTTGATGCCTATGTTTCTTAGTGCACAATCAGGAAAGGTATTTGATCAATTGACACTGCCGAGTGAAATCCTTAAAATGGATCGAAAGTATGGCATTTACTTACCTCCAGACTATGAAAGTTCACAGCGTGATTATCCTGTCTTGTACCTCCTACATGGCATGTCAGATAATCAGACGGGATGGATCCAATTTGGTGAGGTATTACGGATTACAGATGCTGCCATTCGTGCAGGAACCGCTACTCCCATGATCATCGTCATGCCAGATGCAGATACGCAAGTGATCGGCTATGTAGATCGACCCAATGGAGAATGGAGTTATGAGCAATTCTTTTTTGAAGAATTTATGCCCCACGTGGAAGCCAATTATCGCATCAAAAAACATAAGCGTTATCGTGCCATTTCGGGCTTATCGATGGGTGGTGGAGGTAGTTTTTATTATGCACTTCATCGCCCAGATTTGTTTCAATCTGCTTGTCCGCTCAGTGCCTATTGTGGTCCTTTGACGGTTGAAGAAGCACATAAGCATTATGAGTGGAATGGCCTGAGTGAAGTCAGTGAGAAGTACTATGAAGATTTCTATAATAAATACGGGGTGGTACACCTGATGAATACTTTACCAAAGGCCGATATTCAATCAGTAAGGTGGTATATAGATTGTGGAGATGATGATCATTTATTTGAGGGTAGTTCACGGGTACATATCGCAATGAAAAACCGCGACATACCCCATGAATATAGGGTACGAGACGGGGGACATAACTGGACCTATTGGCGTGAAGCCTTACCTTCCGTACTTACTTTTATCTCTCAAGGATTTCATCAATACTAGGAAAATAAGGGCTTCTGGAACTCATTAAAAATAGGTAAGATGGAGGTAAATACTCAGGTCATTTGAAGTTTGGCCAGGTATTGTTCTTGCGAATCGGTAAGTAATATTTCTAGTTCAAAGCCAGCTGCTTGCGCCACTTTATTTAAAAGAGGGGCATCTACGTAGAGCCAATCAAACCAATCGCCTTGCTCCTTGTCGTATTCATAGCGGTATCGAATTTCTCCATAATAATGCTCAGGCTTCGCAAGTCCATCTGCATAGAGATACGCAATGTCGGAAGAGTCGAGTAGGAGTTGACCTCCCGAATTGAGTAGTGATTTACAGGTATTAAAAAAATTGGGAAGCTGATCTAGGGTACCTGCAATACCGATGCCGTTCATCAGGAGCAGTAGGGTGTCATAGGTGGCTTGATGTTGACGATAGTCCTGCTGGATTACTTGTCTTACACCTGATCGCTTCATGGTCTTCACACAACCTGAAGAGCTATCTAGGGCGGTGACATTGGCACCTAAATTTTGTAAAAAGAGGGCATGGGTACCCGCAGCGGCACCTATGTCTAGTATGGCACCTCGGCAATGGCTCAGGGCCATATTTTCGAGATCACTGAAGTCCTCGGCTTCGTTAAAAAAAACATCAATAGGCATAATGTCCATAGGACCATAAGAATTATGGAGTTTTAATCGTGTCGTTCGGTCACCGAGATAATAGGAGAGAATGGCTTTTCCGTGGATATCTTTCATACTTAATTGATGCGTATTTTTTCGAAAGGGGTGAACAAAGATAGTTAAGAAGCATCCCGCATGACGATTAAATAAAAATCATTGCCGATATCCTTATAGCATCGTTGTTACAAAATCTGTATTGGTCTCCGTTTTAGTAGCGTAAATATGGGTAAAATTCTCTAAGTCAAGCCCTTTTTTTAATAACTGATCTCGATGTTTTTTGGCTTTACCACTTGGATTTAAGGCTAGCAAAATTTGCCTATTTTTAGCCACTAAATTATTAACATTTCGAATGTAATTTGTGGCCGCAGTTTTATTTTTATTGTTGTATGTATTGCGACAACCATCTGAGCAAAACTTTTTATTTGCTCGACCAAAAACTGGTCTCTCACATTCTAGGCATTTTTTTTGTGCTTCCATCTTTTCAATTATTAAGATTTTAAGTATTGATTTCCAGTTTTAAAACCAAGTATAAAAGTTTACAAATAAATCATAAATGACTACATATGGGTAATACCCTAGTCCAATTAGCGCTACGCATCACATTTATATTTATCAATTGAAAATCACAGTTGACAAAAAAATAAATCATTTTTCATTTAAATTTTATCAGCATGATTACTTTAAGAAATAGTGTACAACTTATCGGAAGATTAGGAAAGGAGTCTGAAATCAAGACTTTTGATAGTGGACAAAAAAAGCTAGCTTTCGCTCGCCACCAACGAGAATTATTACAATTATAAAGGTGAGAGGGTGGAGGAGACCCAATGTTACAATGTCGTGGCCTGGGGCAAGAAGGTGGAGATCATAAAGAGTAAGGTGGCCGTGCAAGGTAAGCTGGCCAATCGATCTTATGAGAATCTCTCAGGGGAGAAGCGCTATATCAGTGAGATCAGTTGGAATGAGCTATTGATGCTCGGTAAGAAAGATTGATCAAGGGTTCTTTAATCCGAAAGTCATCTGCCAGATTGGTAGGTAGCTTTTTATATTCTTTTAGTGCTTTCAAATGAGTCATTTGAAGTGAGTAGGTAAAATGTTTCCCAATAATAAACGTAAAATAAATTAATAGAATACTTGTCGTATGGGGCTAAACAGTATTACCATTCGTACTTATTAAGCTTGTCTTCATTATTTCAAAAATTTCTTTAAGGGGGTTGAAATAGATCAGCTAATCGAAAATAACATATTGGTTTATTTATTTCATTTAATCTAAGAAGATTATTCTAAAAGCACTCAAAACCAACACATTAAAGCCATTAAATTATATTTTGAAAAATGCTTGGGCAGAAAAAAAGAATATTACCACATTGAAAGACCTACACAAGATAAAAAACTATAGATAGTCCTGAGTAAGCATGAAATGTAATCATTATTTCAGGCTATTTACAATCTAAAACACCTTACTACATTGGCGGTGATCTACTATGTGGTTTAAGAGTTTCTGAAATAATCAAACAGACTGCACTTAAAGCTAAAATATATAATCCCATCACGCCATACACCCGAAGAAATAGCTTTACCACGCATTTAATTCATAATGGAACAGATATTAAATATAGACAAATCATATTAGGCCATAGTGATATTAAGATCGCTCAAATTTAGATACACGTAACTTCGGTCCATTTGAAAAACATAAAGAATCCTTCTGACAATTTAAATTTTTTCTAGCTTTGTACAAAAGAAAAATAAAATTATAAAAGTTGTTCATTATTGATAAAATTTTTAAAATTTGGAATTCAAAAGACTATCCTACCGGAATAAGAATAATAAATTTCTTTACTATTATAAAAACTATTTGAGGCAAATAATTCCATCTTTGTTTTTTCAGAAAAAGTTACATTTTCAGCTAAATAAATTTGAAGAATTAAATTCAAATGAAAAAGAAGAGTTACTCTTAAGGATAAATTACTATAACCAACTAAAAGAAAAATATAATCTTTCCCAAGATGCTCGAAAACTATCTGAAATAAAACTGCAAAAAAACTATAAGACCTATTATTTTGATTTGTATGAATATGGTCGGTATTTCAATCAGCATCTTAAAGGGCATTTTTTATTTGGAGATATTACCAAAACTCCCAAAGAGCCTGGATTAGTAAAAAGTAGACCCATTAATAATCAAAATACTAATTCTATAGTATTAAAATGGAATAAAATAAGACACTTTACATTTATATCGAAGGATGATTTGCCATATACAAAAAAGAAAGACCAGCTTGTATTTAGAGCTAAAGTTCATTCTTCACAACCTCAGAGAATAAAATTTTTAGAAAAATACTATGGGCATCCATTGTGTAATATTGGCAAAGTAAACAACAATAACCTAAATAAGCTTTGGATGGTTGAACGAATGACTTATCGCGAACAGCTCCAATATAAATTTATTCTATGTCTTGAAGGTAACGATGTTGCCAGCAACTTAAAATGGGTAATGTCCTCCAATTCTATAGCTATAATGCCTAAACCCAAATATGAAACATGGTTTATGGAAGGTCTGCTTATTCCAGACCAACACTATATTCTAATCAAAGATGATTATTCAGATTTAGAAAGCAGACTTAAATTCTTTTTAGACCATCCTGAAAAGGCAAGTTTAATCGTAGAAAATGCCAACAAGCATGTAAATCAATTTAAGGATCAAAAAAAAGAGGATTTACTTTCCTTTATGGTGCTCAATAAATATTTCACTAAAACCAATTAATAACTAGTAATAAAGATGGAAAAAACCTCTTCCTATTGTGAATATGTAAATACTATTGGTATGTTGGCTCAAGCCATCGTGGACCTCGAAAATAATCAACTTTCCCACAATCTTGTAAAACCTATTGATTACCAGTTTAAAGATAGGTGCTGAATGGACGTTTTTTAATAAAGTTGGACTTTGCCAATCCATGGTTATTTGAAAAGCGCATTCTTGAATCTCTGAATGCCCATACAACGACGGCACCCAAAATCATTCAAGGAGGATTAAAGAATAATGTCATTCGACCGTTCCATCGGCAACGATTAATTTTAGAATTCTGCCCGGAGAAACCATTCCTGACGTGAACCACATATTGAAAATAGCATATCCAATAAAATAGAAATAGTACCTGTTGGTTTCTTGACCAATCCTTCGCCAGTCTCAAGAATTGATTCTGAGGTATATGCCACCCTAGAAAAAACCATACGGAGTATATTTTCCAACAGCATTGTCGTACCTGGTTTGGTCGAAGGGGGTAATGATGTTCCCTATTTTTATGAAATTTTGGATGATGTCTATCGTTTTTTTGCCATTCGGGTTCAATCTGAAAGTATGACACGCTTGCAAGGTATTGACGAAAAAATAAGTAAGGACAACTACAAGGAAATCATTGATTTTTCTTACCATTTGATCAAGAAATTTAATAAAAATTAAGCTTTTTTTGATTTTGCAAAGCGTAACATATAGTAATAAAATCTTCATGAGAAAGTCACCTGATCCTATTGATCACTATCAGATCAGAGGATAACATTAAAAGCGTCATTATTATATGTTCTACTCACAAAATTTCAGCTTATTTTTACTTCAGGTTTAATTGTTAAATTGGTTGAGCTTACAGTGGGCTATCCTATATAAAAGGTCTATATTGAATTAAATGGATAGATATTTCGAAATAGATTGACTAAAAATAGTATTATGAATTTATTCATTATTATTTACGGAACGCTGATTTTCATAGTAGTAGCCATTGCTAAATTTAAAATTCATCCTTTTATTACCTTAATTCTAGCGGCCATAATGGTGGGATTTTTAATGGGCTTAGATGGGGTGGTAATTCTAGATAAAATAAGTGAAGGTTTTGAAAAGACCTTATCCAGCATAGGCATTATCATAGGATTCGGAGCAATCATCGGCATATTTTTAGAAAAATCGGGAAGTACCGCAAGCATAGCAAAATATCTTTTATCAGTGATAGGGGATAAAAAATCTCCCTTAGCCATCAACTTAACAGGTGTATTGGTTTCAATTCCGGTCTTTTGCGATTCTGCATTTATCATTCTTTCATCCTTAAACAAATCGTTAAGTAAGAAAACAGGAATTTCAGTAGCTGTTTTCGCGGTAGCACTTTCAACAGGCCTCTATGTTTCTCATGTTTTCGTACCTCCAACTCCGGGTCCACTGGCAGCAGCAGCCTTAGAGGCGGATTTGGGCTTAGTCATAATCATAGGTTTGGTGATAGTCCTACCTACCGCCTTTGCTGGTTATTTTTGGGCTGTAAAATTTGGATCTAAACTTACCCCAACTACTCCTAAAAGAGGGAATGAGATCGAGGAAATAGTTGAAAATAAGGCGAACATTTTAGTAGTTTTCCTACCCATAATCATGCCTATAATTTTCATTGGGTTAAGATCAATGGCTAAATACCCATCCCATCCTTTTGGAGACGGAATGATCGCGGATATGCTTTCATTTGTTGGACATCCCTTACCCGCATTATTTGTAGGGATGCTGCTCGCCTTGCTGCTGGTTGATAAAAAAACACCCGTAAAAGAGCTTTATTCTTGGGTATCACATGCATTAAAAGAAGCTGGAGTCATCATACTCATAACCGGGGCAGGGGGAGCTTTAGGTAGTATCCTCCGATCGGGCAATTTAGGGAAACTTATTGAGGCTCAATTTACAGACTTGGAGGTAGGGATTTTTTTACCGTTTATATTGGCAGCCTTATTAAAGACAGTGCAAGGATCATCCACGGTGGCAATCATTACAGCGGCAACGATAATATCACCTATGATGGATGTATTGGGATTAGACAGTGAGCTATCTCGGGCGCTGACGGTATTGGCCATTGGAGCAGGTGCCATGACCGTTTCTCATATCAATGATAGTTATTTTTGGGTAGTTTCTCAATTTTCAGGGATGAACACCAAAAACACCTTAAAGATGCACACTATGGCAACTCTGATTCAAGGAATAGTGGCCATTTTACTATTATTCTCTGTTCAATTTATTTTAAATTAGTATGAATTTATTCCTTTTTTTCACCATTTTATTTACCTCAATGCAAGTACAAGTAATTTTCGATTTTAATAAGAAGTCAGATCTTCAAGATTGGATTATTGTAAACGATATAGTGATGGGGGGTCGTTCGTCAAGTACATTTAAATTAGATGAAGACGGCTCAGGTGTTTTTGAAGGCAATATATCTTTGGAAAATAATGGTGGATTTTCATCATTGCGATATAGGTTTTTAAAAAGGACCATAAAGGGAGATACTCAAGTTAAAATTACCTTGCGGGGAGATGGAAAAAAATATCAATTTAGGATAAAGTCCAATGCACGTGATTATTATTCCTACATAGCCCCATTTTTGACCTCGGGTGAATGGCAAGAAATAGTCATTCCTTTAGGAGATATGTATCCTTCTTTTCGTGGGAGAAGATTGAATCAACCTAATTTTTCTAATGATTCTATTGAAGAGCTCACCTTTTTGATCGGGAATAAAAAAAGCGAAAGATTTAAGCTCTTGATAGATAAAATAGTACTAGAATAATATTGATATATCTATCTATTATTAATTTTAAATCATTCTTTATTTTACCTCTGACCATTTTTAGACAATAAAAGAGATTCAAAATGAGATCTGAAAAGAGTTTAGAGCCTGTACTTATGGATTGATGAGAAGTTGTGAGCTCAATATATTAAAAGATATAGGGGGAGCAGGTGACCATTGATAAATTTTATCAATTTATGGATGTACTCACCCTATGAGGATAGTCTCTTTCGCGGCATTGAAATTTAAGAATGGCTTCTTTGACGATATTGCCTTGTTCTACGTTAATGGCATTTTTGATCGTCAGACTTTGAGCCCAACTTGATCGACCTTTCAAGACAGAAGGAAAATGTACAATCAATGCTGCAGAAAGGGATCTGGAAGCACTTTCCCAAAAATAATTGGGGGTGTGGTCTACGGCATAATAATTAACATGATCGATTTCCAATATGGGGTTTTTAAAAGTAGTGGGTTGGGCAAAATAAAATCCCATGCCTTCATCGCAACTCACATCAATGATCAATGTGCCTGCCCTCAGACTAGATTTCTCCTCTTCAATGATAAAATTGACAGGATCATTGATATCTTGATAGGTACCGTTAACGATGATTTCCGATTCGCTGATTAAATCCAATAAGGCTCGTTCAGTTCCATCATGTTCTACAATTTTTAATCTAGGTTCATTATAACCTCCATTCTTGATACGGACATAGTTTACATCTAAGACCTCTTCTCGGACTTCATGATCAGGTCGCTGGATACATATGGTAATATCTCTAAAGCCATGGGCTTTTAACGCATAAATGGCACCTCTA
>Ga0233444_10002311_pt1 | contig 20176 bp, 20 predicted proteins | sample SI_124_October20_6_FD_182792 | JGI IMG/M metagenome (GOLD analysis project Ga0233444, IMG submission 182792) | Seawater microbial communities from Saanich Inlet, British Columbia, Canada - SI_124_October2016_10_MG | ecosystem: Environmental > Aquatic > Marine > Inlet | place: Canada: British... | reverse complement strand
GAAGTAAATAGTACCTATGATCCAACATATTACAAAACCTTTTAAAGAGTTTTTTAAGCTTGAAGCATCTTCAGGAATAGTTCTTTTGATAGCTGCAGTTCTAGCTTTGATTATTAGCAATGGATCATACAGTGAAGATTATTTCTCTATTTTAAAAAAATATATAATCTTGGGCACTGAAAGTTTTGGACTAAAACTAAGTGTATTACATTGGATTAATGACGTTTTAATGGCTGTCTTTTTCTTTTTTGTTTCTTTAGAAATAAAACGAGAATTTTTACAGGGGGAACTTTCAAATCGAAAACAAGCTTTACTACCAATTATAGGTGCTGTTGGTGGGATGGTGGTGCCTGCTTTATTTTACATATTTATAAATTTTTCTGATAGCACGACATTAAATGGATGGGCTATACCTTCTGCAACTGATATTGCTTTTTCACTAGGTGTGTTATCTCTTTTAGGAAAAAGAGTTCCAATTTCGTTGAAAGTTTTCTTAACTGCATTAGCAATTATTGATGATTTAGGAGCAATTGTTATTATAGCATTTTTTTACTCAGGAAATATTCAATCAATTTACTTAATATTAATGTTAGTTGCTTTAATTATATTAATTGTTTTAAATAAATATAAAGTTACAAATTTTTTACCATTTCTAATTGTAGGAATATTTTTATGGGACTTTACTCATCAGTCAGGTATTCATGCAACTATTGCCGGCGTTTTGTTAGCATTAACTATACCTCATAATATCAAGGTAAATAAAGATTCATTGCTTTTAAAATTAGAACATAATTTATCCCCTTACGTTGCTTTCGGTATAATGCCTTTATTTGCATTCGCAAATGCCGGTGTATCCTTAGATGGATTAACTTTTGCAACTCTACTAGATCCAGTTCCTTTAGGTATTGTATTGGGATTATTTTTTGGAAAACAAATTGGTGTTTTCGTGCTCTCTTACCTTGCTGTAAAATTAAAGATTGCAGACAAACCAAATAATTCAACTTGGTCTGCATTCTATGCTGTATCAATTTTAACAGGTATTGGTTTTACAATGAGTCTTTTTGTAGGAAACTTGGCTTTTGCAAATAACATGCAATACATCGATGGTGTAAAAATTGGTGTTTTAGCTGGTTCATTACTTTCAACCATTTTTGGATACGTTCTATTATTACTATTTTCAAAAAAATGATTACCAAAGAAATAATTAAAATTGCTTCAGATACAAAAAATATTGGACTAACTAATAAGTATAATTTTAAATCAAGTTTAAAAAATTCAATGTGCGGAGATAAAATTAAATTAGAGCTTACAATTAAAAATTCAAAAATTAATTCTATGAAATATGAAATTGAGTCATGTATTTACTGCGAAGCATCAGCTAGTTTACTGGCTAAAAAAGTAAAAAATTTAGACATAAATTCAGCTATAAACGACTTAAATAAAATTAAAGAAATTTTTTACAATAATAAATTTAATTTGCCAACAAATTTTAAAGATTTTAAAGTATTGATAAATAAAAAAAATATTAATAGAATAAGTTGTATAAATTTACCCTTTGATGCTGTATTGAAAGCTTTAAGATAATGAAAAAAACGCTTATTATATTAATAATTATGATCAATTTTTTTAATAAAGCCTCTGCTAATTACAGTGTACTAGCACATAACTTTGAATTTAAGGGTATAGAAGGTCAATCTATCAAAATAAGTGATTACAAAGAGAAAGTAATTGTTGTCGTAAATGTTGCTTCAAGATGTGGTTTCACAAAACAATACAATGATCTTCAGAATTTATGGACTAATTATAAAGACAATGGTTTAGTTGTAATTGGTGTTCCTACAAATGATTTCAAACAAGAGCCTGCTTCAAATAAAGATATAAAAGATTTTTGTGAAACTAATTTTAATATAGACTTTCTATTAACTGAAAAGATAAATGTTTTAGGAGAAAATGCTCACCCTTTTTATAAGTGGGCTAAGCAAAATCACGGAAATGGAGCTATTCCAAAATGGAACTTTCATAAGATTATTATTGGGAAAGACGGTAAAGTTGCAGACACATTTGCATCAATAACAAATCCTTCATCAAAAAAATTTATTAATTTTATAGAAGAACAAATTAAAAATTAAATCTTAGACCATCATAAGCTGGTATAATATTTTTTGGTAATTTTTTCTTAAGTTTAAAATAGTCTAAATCTACATGTAAATTTGTTAATATAGATTTTTTAGGTTTAATTTTATTTATTAATTTTAAAGCATCATCATAATTAAAATGAGAAGGATGCTTATTTAGCCTTAAGCAGTCAATAATTAAAAAATTTAAATTTTTAAGTTTTTTTAAAGCCTTGTTTGAAATTTGATTACAATCACTTATGTAAGCTATTTTATCAAAAACAAAACCTGTTGCTTTAATCACTCCATGAGTAACATCAAATGAATCAATGTTTAAATTAGTATTAGTTTTTTGAATAATAAATTTATTTTTTATAGTGTTGGCTTTCATTATTGGCTTGTATCCATGCCTTTGCGAAAAGCAGAAGGTGTATTTTTTTTTTAATTCACTTATAGTTCTAGAGCTGCCATAAACTGGTATTTTTTTTTTATTTTTCCAAAAAAAAGGTCTCATTTCAAATATACCAGAAGTTTGATCTGCATGCTCATGAGTGTAGATTATTGCATCTAATGAATTTATTTTATTCATCAAAAACTGATATTTAATATCAGGAGACGTATCAATTAATACAGATAGATCCCCTTTTTTTATATGCGCACAACATCGTGTTCTAACATTTTTTTTATTTTTTTTTAAATTACCATTAAAATTTGTAATCCAAGGAGCTCCTAAAGAACTGCCACAGCCTAAAATTGTGAAGATATTTTTCAATTTAATGTACCAAATAAATCAAAAAAGTTATTTGAGGTAATATTTGAAAAGTCTTCAAATGGAATCTTTTTTAATTGAGATAAAAATTTTACAGTATGAATAATATAACTAGGTTCATTTGTTTTTCCTCTTAAAGGCTCGGGTGCCAAATAAGGAGCATCCGTTTCTACCAAAATTCTATTATTTGGTATATCATTAAAAGTAGCGGCCAGTTCTGAAGATTTTTTAAATGTTATTACTCCACTGGCAGATATGTATGCGTTTAAATCCAACAACCTAAAAGCAAATTCTCGTGAACCTGTAAAACAATGTATTAAAATTTTAAAATCGTTTTCTATTTTTCTTCTTTTTAAGATATCTAAAGTTTCTTTTTCAGCAGATCTTGTGTGTACAATTAAAGGAATATTTAGAGTTTGTGCTGAATCTATATGTTCTTCTAAACATTCTATTTGATCTTTTTTTTCTGAATGGTTGTAGTGGAAATCCAATCCAGTTTCCCCTATTCCAATAATTTTTTTACTTAAATTAATTTTCTTTATAATATCTTTTGATTTAATATTTTTATGATTTTTGGCTTCGTGCGGATGGATTCCATAAGTCCCATAAACACAATCAAAGTCATTAGTAATCTTTAATATTTTTTCAAGACTTTTATCTGATGTAGAAATAGTAAGTAAATATTTTACTCCATCCTTGTTAGCTCTTTTTATAGTATCATTCAGAGACAAAGACATTGGTTCGTATTCTAAATGACAGTGAGAATCAATTATCATTTTCAATTTTAGTAAATAAGATTTCTAAATTTTTTAATTCAATATCATGAACAAGTATATTTTGATTTAAAATATTTGATATTTTTATATCTGTTTCATTTATATTTATTGTTTTTAAAACTTTAATAGTTGAATTAGGCATTATCGGATAAAGTAAAATACTAATATTTTTAATTTGTTGAGTAACGGTATTCAATATTGAATTCATTCTTTCTGGATTTTTTTTCTTTACAGCCCAAGGTTCTGAGTCATTAAAATATTTGTTTGCTTCAAAAGAAAAATTAACTACCATTTTGATATATTCATTTAAATTTTGTTTATTCATTAAATTTATTAAATTAGGTACATTTTTATGTAAAGTATCCAATAATTTTTTATCGGTTTCATTATCATTTTTATTTTCGGGAATTTTGTTGTTGCAATTTTTTTTGATAAAAGAAAAAACACGCTGACATAAATTTCCAAAATTATTAGCAAGATCGTTGTTAATACAATTTTTTAAGTTATCCATTGAAATGCTACCGTCATTTCCGAGAGAAACTTCTTTAATTAAATAATAACGCAATTGATCGATGCCATATTTGTTAATTATTTCTATTGGATCTAAAATATTCCCAAGAGATTTTGACATTTTCTTTTCATCTGAAAGTATCCACCCATGTCCAAATACTCTCTTTGGTAAAGGTAACTTTGCAGCTAATAAAAAAGCAGGCCAAAAAACAGCATGGAATCTTAATATATCTTTACCAATTATATGTACATCAGCTGGCCAAAATTTTTTATATTTTTCATCTTCAGTGTCAGGAAAATTTAAGGCACTGATATAATTTGTTAATGCGTCCAACCAAACGTATATTACATGTTTATTATTTTTAGGAACAGGTATGCCCCAAGAAAAAGAAGTTCTACTTATGGATAAATCTTTTAGTCCCTTTTCAACAAAACTTATTACTTCATTCCTTCTAGTGCTTGGTAAAATAAATTCGTTATTTTTTTTATAATATTCAAGCAATTTATTTGTCCATGCTGATAATCTAAAAAAATAAGATTCTTCTTCTACCCATTCAACACTCGATCCTGAAGATTTTGATATTTTTTTTCCATTATTATCGATAATTTCATCCTCATCATAAAAAGCTTCATCTGAAATGGAGTACCAGCCACTATATTTATCTAGATAGATATCGCCAGAATTTACAAGTCTATTCCATATTTCTATAACTGATTTATGATGTCTTGTTTCAGTAGTTCTTATAAAATCATTATTAGATAAATTTAAGATTTTAGTTAAATCTTTAAATTTATTTGAGAGTTCATCACAAAAGAGCTTTGGATCTTTATTATTTTTTTTGGCTTCTTTTTGAATTTTTTGACCATGTTCATCTGTGCCAGTTAAAAATAAAACATCGTAACCTTCTAATTTTTTAAATCTCGCAAAAATGTCAGCAATAATACTTGAATATGCATGACCCATATGCGGTTTTCCAGATGGATAATAAATAGGTGTGGTTATATAAAAATTTTTATTCTTCATTAATTTTATTATGTATTGTACTTAATAATGCATTTTGATTTAAATTATATAAAAAAAATTTGTTGATATTATCAAATGTAAATCTTTTGTATTCGACAATTTTATCGTTAGTTAATCTACTTTGCTTTCTTAGCCCATTAAAATAACTATCGGTTAGGAATAAAACTAAATCTATAAATATTACCTCTTTATTTTTTTTATATAAGTTTAATAAGATAGCTAAATTTTTTTGAAAATCAGAATCCAGAGTTATATTGTTTTTATATAAAATATGATCAAATTTAATAAATTGACCTGGTGATAATTTTGAATTTATTGGGTCTAAAGTAAAATCAATATTAAATTTTATTTTTAATGATTCAATAATGCTAATTCTCTTTATTTCATTTATAATTATATTTATATCTAAACATCGAGATTTTATTGTTTCGAGTAAAGGCCTAGATTTATTGTTGATTAAAAAAAAAAAATTTTTTTCTGATGGTTCTTCGATTATTTTTAAAAGAGCATTTAAGCTATTATTATTAAATAATTCAACATCATCAAAAATGATAAAACGAGGTTTATCAGAAATTGTAGTTTGAAATATTTTGTTTTTTAAATTACGTATATCTTCAATTTTTGAACCTTTAAAATTAGAACCAGACAAGTAAATAATATTAGAAAATATATCATTAATAAATAAATTAAAAAAAGTTGAAACTTTCACTAATTCATTATTATTCACGTTATAATTTTTTTCATCAAAGATGAAAAACATCAAATGGTTAACTAGTGTTGATTTTCCTGATCCTTTTTTTCCTGACAACATTAAAACTTTAGGTAATTTATTATTCATGTATAGTTTTTTTAAAAACTCAAAAGTATCAGATAGTCCAAATAAATTTTTAGTTTTTTTAGATTCAAAAAAAGTAGGAAAATTCATCAAATTTTTAAATATTTACAAACTATTTTAAAGATTTTTTTTTCTAAATTATTGTCATTATTAGAAGAATCCAAAATAACATAATTTTTTTTGTTTTTTGCTATTTTTAAAAAAGATTTTTGCGCTTTTGTGTAAAAAAATTGAGAAAAATTATCATATCTATTTTTACTTCTTCTGTTTTTTAATCTCAACTTGGAGGAATTAGGTGAAACTTTTAGGACAAACGTTAAATTAGGCTTTATTCCATTTAAAATAAATTTATGTATATTGTTAATAAAATTAATATTAATTTTTTTTCCATAAACTTGATAAGCTAAAGTCGAGTCAATAAACCTATCACATATAACGATTATTTTTTTTTTTAAAGCAGGTTTAATCTTATTTTTTATATGCTCATTTCTAGCAGCAAGATAAAGAAGCGTGTCAGTATACTTATCAAATTTTTCTTTACTTTCTTTGTTAAAATAATCTTTGAGAATTAAATTTCTAATTAATTCGGCACTTTTTGTTCCCCCAGGTTCTCTGGTAAGAAGCGTTTTAATATTTTTTTTTTTTAAATTAATTTGTAGTTTCTTACTTTGAAATGATTTACCGCATCCTTCAACACCCTCGAACACAATAAAAAAAGGTTTTTTTTTATACATCTCCCCAAATCAAATAGTTAATAGATGTAATTAAACTTTTAAAAAAATTTAATTTTTTTAGATCTTCTGAGGCAAATAAGGGTAGTTTTTTTAAAGTTTCATCTTTTTTTAACACAAATAATTCTGCTATTTTGTCTCCTTTCTTTATAGGGGCTTTAATAGGGCCTAAATATTTTATTGAAACAGTTAAATGACGTATATCTTTCTTGTTTATTGTCACATAATAATCTTCTTTGGTAGTAGCGTTTATTTTGCTTTTAACTCCTAACCAAGTATCGATTTCGAATGTAGTTGTATTATTTTTAGAGATTTCAAAAGTATTTGTGTTTCTGTAACCCCAATTTAATAGTTTTAAAGATTGACTGCTTCTAAAATTCTTGCTTTCAAAACCTGACACAACAGCGATTAACCTTCTACTATTTTTTTTCATTGAACTTGCTAAAGAGTATTTTTCAACTGCTAAATACCCAGTTTTTATACCGTCTACACCAACATTTTTATAAAGTAATGGATTACGATTGCCTTGCTTGATAGGTTCACCACCAGTTCTATCCCATGTAAAAGTTTTTTCCTTAAACATCTCATAAAAAATAGGATAATTTTTTATGAGATGTTTTGACATCAAGGCTATATCTTTAACTGTTGAAACATTATCAGGATCATTAATACCTGAGGCATTCGTGAAATTTGTTGAAGTCATTCCAATTTCACCAGCTTTTTCGTTCATCATTTGAGCGAAATTTTCTTCTGATCCAGCAATACCTTCAGCTAATGCTACACAGGCATCATTGCCGGAAGCTATAATTATTCCTTTTAATAAGTTTTCAACACTAACTTGGTCATTTATCATTATAAACATTGAAGAATATCCAGCCTGTGAAAGTCTCCAAGCGTTTTCAGATACTGTAAATTGTTCATCTAGTGAAAGTTTATTTTTTTTTATCAAATCAAAAGCAACAATAGCTGTCATAATTTTTGTCATAGATGCCGGGTAAATTTGAGCATCTGGTTCCATTTCAAATAAAACTTCATCTGAATGAAAATCTATTAGTATGCCGGTACGAGCTAGTATATTAGGACTAGCAAAAGTTATTACACTTGTATTTAAAAATAATACAACAAAAAGTAAAAATTTATTCATTAATAAAAATATCCAATTCTTCGAATCCAAAATTTTTAAGATCAATGTAATCATTTTTTAATAAATTAATAGACTTATATGGACCAGATAAAACCTCAAATTCTTTACTACTTTTTTTTTTAATTTTTAATTTTTTATAATCGTTTCCATATGATTCATTATTGATTCTTTTTATTAAGAGATTTGCGGCTTCCTTAGTGTAAAAAGATGCTATTAAAATATATATGTTGTCCATTTTTAATTTACTAATCACTGGTTTTTTTTTTGAAATATTAGCTATATAGACAGAAGTAACAGGTGCTTTAGATGAAATCTTTTTTTCTTCTTGGTAAATTTTAGCTTTTGCAGCAATGAATGATTTATTTTTTTTTATTTCTAAAATCTCTATAAGAGGTAATTCTTCATTGATATTAAGTTTGTTAGCTACCGTTTCTGTAATCAGAATTTTATAAAAATCAGGGTATTTAATTTTTTTGATATTTTTTAAAACTAGACTTTCTTTTGTTTTAGGATTTATTAATTTAATCAAAGTACCAATTTTTAAATCTTTATGTGAAATTTGTAATAGTTCATTATTTAATTTATTTTTAATGATTTTAGCTTCGTAATCATTTTGATTAAAAATATAAGCAAATCCTTTGGAGTTATATGGGACCCTATTATCATTTTTTGTGTAGGTTGATGTGCAAGAAGCTAGAAGAAAAAAGAGCGTAAATAATTTAAATTTCATTTTCAAAGTAATTTTTTAATGTACAAACAGCAAGTGCAAATCTTAATGACCTATTCCAATTTAATATTTTTTCATAATTTTCAAATACAATATAAGCAGGTGACAAAGTTTCAGCACCAGGAATTATATCTTTATCTGGGATAATTATAGCAGAAACAAGGTTACTATTTATCTTTAAATCATCAAAATTTTTAATATATTTTTTAAAAAAGAATATTTTTTTTTTATTTTTTATATTTCTAGCAGATGAATTTAAATATTTTTTTGGAATATCGTTTTCTAAATCAATTTTAAAGTAGCATGGTTGATTTTTTTTCCAACCAATGGTTTTTAAATAATTAGCTGCAGATGCAAATGAGTCTTCAGTTTTTTTTAACTCGATAGTTTTATTTTTGTTGTAATCAATTGCATAATTTCTAATTGTTCTTGGCATGAATTGGAAATTACCAAATGCGCCAGCCCAAGATCCGTATAATATACTTCTATCTATTATTTTTTTATCAACCAATTTTAATAAAATTATCAATTCCTTTGTAAAGAATTCGCTTCTTCTTTTGTCAAAACTTAAGGTAGATAAAGATGAAACTATATCCATTTTTCCAAGATATTTTCCAAAATTAGTCTCGATACCCATCAGCGCAAGTAATAATTCTTTTTCAACATCAAATTCTTTTTCAATTATTTCAATTATTTTTTTTTCGCTATGATAAAGTTTTAATCCTTGTTTGATTTTATTTTTAGATGTTCTTTTTTTAATATAAGTAAAAGTATTTTCATAAAATTCTGGTTGATAACGATCATATTCTAAAACTTTAGGTAAATATTTAGCGTCTGACATTATTTCGTTAACTACTTTTTTTGACACCCCAGAGTTAATGGCTTTAATTTTAAAATCTTCCATCCATAAATAAAAATTATCATTGGCGAATACACTTATTGTGACAAATAAGTTTACAAAGATAGAAAAAATAATAATTTTATGCATTTTTTTAATTATCATAATTGATCTCTATACACTAGCATTAGAAATTTAAGAGTTATTTATTGTTATTTGCTGACTTTGATAGTAATAAATAAAGCTATTTAATTATAGGAGAGGTGGCTGAGCGGTTGAAAGCACTGGTCTTGAAAACCAGCAACGGGGCAACTCGTTCGTGGGTTCGAATCCCACCCTCTCCGCCACTAAAATTTATATCCTTTAAATAATTTTGAAATTTTATTCTCATCTATTCCTTTTTCAATAAGATCGTGATGATAATAGTTAAGAATTATTTCATCTTCATAACTTAAAAACTTTTCAAGATCGATTAAGCTATCTTCATTTAATTCATTAATATATTTATTAACAAAACTACTTAATAAAATGTCCATTTCCTTCGTTCCTCTATAAGAAGCTCTATAAATTAATTTTTTTTTAAAGATTTCTAATTTATTGATCATAAAGATATATTATACATATTTTACTTAAATAAATGAAAAAAGATTTTATTTTTAATAATGTTACTGATTTGAAGGGCGTTGGTCCTCAGCTAAGTAAATATTTAAAAAATAAAAGAATCGAAAAAATTAAAGATATCATTTTAAATTTACCTTATTCAGAAACAGATAGATCGAAAATTTATAATTTAAACGAATTAAAAGTAGGAAAAATTCAAACTATTAAGGTAATAGTTAAAAAGTTTAATTTTCCAAGAATTAGAAATTTACCAAATAAAATTATTTGCGAAGATGAAAGTGGTAAAATTGATATTGTTTATTTTAATAGCCGCGAAGGATATTTAAGAAAATTATTTCCAATTAATGAATGGGTTATTATTAGCGGTAAAATTAATTATTTTAATAAAAAATATCAAATTACAAATCCTGATTACGTAACAACTGTTGATAAACAAGATTACGTTGTGAAAAATATTCCCAAATACAAATTAACAAAAGGTATAAATGAAAAAAAATATAGATTAATTAGTGAACAAGTAATTAAAGAAATCCCATTTATAAATGATTGGTTAAGCAATGATTTTATAAATAAAAATAACCTACTCAATTGGAATGAAAGTATTAAAGAACTCCACGAGATAAATAAAAATAAAGATAATAAATCAAAGGGATATAGAAGATTAGTTTTTGACGAACTGTGTGCTAATTTTATTACCTTGTCAGAAAATAGAAAAAGAATAAAAAGAAATAAAATACCTAAAACATTTAGTACAAATAGTTCTGAATTTATTAAAAAAAAACTTCCCTTTAGGCTGACTAAAAGTCAGGAAAATGTTTTGAGTGAAATAAATAATGATCTTTTAAGTGAACAAAGAATGTTTAGAATTGTTCAAGGTGACGTTGGTTGCGGAAAAACAATTGTTTCATTGTTAGCAATTGCTAATATTATAGAGAGTGGTTACCAGTGTGCGTTAATGGCTCCTACAGAAATATTAGCAAAACAACATTTCGTATTGGCCAATAAGATATTTAAAGGTGTAGATTTTAAAATTAATTTTCTTACTGGCAAAACAGAATTAAATGAAAGAAAGAAAATTTTAGAAAACTTAGAAAAAAATGAAACTAATTTGTTAATTGGTACACACACTTTATTTCAAAAAAAAATTAATTTTAATAAATTAGGTCTGGTAATAATAGATGAACAGCACAAATTTGGAGTAAAACAAAGATCTGAACTTGCAAAAAAAGGTGGTAAAAATTGTGATGTTCTTTTAATGTCAGCAACACCTATACCAAGGACAATGATGATGTCTTTGTATGGTGATATGGATATTTCAAAAATAACTGAAAAACCTGCTAAAAGAAAAAAAATTATTACTCTTAGTAAGCCTGAAAAAAAAATTAACGAATTGTGGCCGTATATAAAAAAACAAATAATTAACAAGAATCAGATTTTTTGGGTTTGTCCATTAATTGATGACTCCCCTTTTTTAGATTACTCATCTGCAAATAAAAAATATGATTTTATTAATAAGAAATTTCCAAATGAAGTTGGGTTGATTCATGGTGCGCTTAATAAAAATGATAAAGAAAAAATTTTAAAAAAATTCCTAAATAAAGACATATCGATACTAGTTTCAACCACTGTTATCGAGGTTGGCATAGATTTTCCTAACGCAAATTTAATCATCATAGAAAATGCAAATAAGTTTGGTTTAGCACAACTTCATCAATTAAGAGGAAGAGTTGGTAGAGGCGAAAAACAAGGTTCTTGTATATTACTATTTAAAGATGGGTTAAGTAAAAATGCTATTAAAAGAATTAAGATTTTAAAAGAATCTGATGATGGTTTTTTTATTGCAGAAGAAGATTTAAAATTAAGAGGTTTTGGAGATTTAACAGGATACCAACAAAGTGGGTTGAAAAATTTTAGATTTGCAGATCCAGTGATTCATGAAGATATATTTAAATTAGCTGAAAATTATGTTCAATATATCAAAGATGATATTAATCAAAAAAAATATTCTTTTCTTTTAAAGTTATTTGATAAAGCTGAAATAATAAATACAGAGGATGTTTAATCTATGTTCGTTGTGCCGGCAGAAACAATAAATTTTGACGCTTGTTCAAAAGATACATTTAAATAAATCAAATCATTTTTAGGCACCATAAGCAAAAATCCACTAGTAGGGTTCGGTGTAGTTGGCACGAAAACGTTAATTAGGTTTTCTTTAATATTTTCTTTTATAATTCCCTTATTTTCTTTTGTTGCAAATCCAACTACCCATATGCCTTTTCTAGGATACTCCAATAAAACAACGCTTTTTTCGTTATTATCAGTATTGGTAAAACTTTCAGTCATTTGTCCGATAGCTGAATAAATAGTTCTTAAGATAGGAATTTTTCTTAAAAAATTATTAAAAATCTCAAAAAATTTTTTACCAATGAATGAAAGTGAAATCCAACCAATAAAAGTAATTAAAAATAAAGCAATTAGTATTTCTACTCCTGGAATGTTAAATGGAAGATAATTATTAGGGTTGATTTCTTTAGGAACAATATTTCCAGAAATTCTTACAAAAAAAAGAGTTAAATATAAAGTGATACCGATAGGAATTAGCACCACTATACCAGCTATAAAGTTATTTCTTATTTTGGATAATAGAGATTTTTTGGTTTTAACTTTTGACATTATTTAAGAGTAACTTGAATATATAATAAAGACTATTATTAAGATAAAAATTGCAATTAATAATTTATTATTTAATATCATGAATCTAAAATGTATAACATAAATCGAAGAAAATTTCTTGGCTTATTTGGTTGCTCTTGCTGCTCTTTTTTATTGCCCTCATGCACCACCGTCCCAATTACTGAGAGAAAGCAATTAAGTATTATACCTGAAGGTAAAATTAATTTACAAGCGGCTTCAGCTTACGAAAGTTTTAGAAACAAAACAAAATTAATTACGAAAAGTTCTCAGCTAAAAGAAGTGATACACATCGGTAAAAGAATAGAAGAGGCAGTAAGTACTTATTTCTTAACAAATAACCAAGATGACCCTACTAAAAATTTTGGATGGGACTACATTCTTGTTGATAATGATAAAGTTATAAATGCTTGGTGTATGCCAGGTGGAAAAATTGCTGTTTATACAGGTTTGTTAAAAATAACAAAAAATACTAATGCATTGTCAATTGTAATGGGACATGAAATAGCTCACGCTGTCGCAAAACATTCTGTTGAGAGAGCAAGTCAAGCCATAACTCTTAATATCGGAACAGCTGTGGCAGATATTTTTTTAGGTGGGGCAATAAGCAAAACAAGAAATACAGTCGGACAAAATACTGGCATGGATATTTTTAGATTGGGTATAATGAACCCATTTGGCAGAAAACAAGAAACAGAAGCTGATTACCTAGGATTAATTTTTTCTTCACTAGCTGGTTTTGATATTAGAGAGTCTGTCCCCTTGTGGAAAAGAATGGCTGAAAAAAACAAGGGAAAAGAACCTCCTGCCTTTTTAAGCACACACCCAAGTAGTAAAAAGAGAATTGAAAATTTAAATAATTGGATAGCCGAAGTAATGATTAAGTATCCGCCAATAAAAACGTAAAAATGGTGAGCCCTGATGGACTCGAACCATCGACCCATTCCTTAAAAGGGAATTGCTCTACCAACTGAGCTAAGGGCCCACAAAAGAGATCTTGTATATATTAATCAATTAAAATTCAAATAATTAATTAAACAAATTAATATATTTATTATAGAAGCTTTGAAATGTCCCATTCTTAACGTTTTTTCTAATTTCACGCATAAATTGTTGATAGAAGTGTATATTGTGTAAGGAAATTAACATAGAAGCCATCATTTCATTAGATTTTATTAAATGATTTAAGTAACTTTTAGAATATTGGTTAAGTTGTCTGATAGAGCAGTCCTTATCTAATGGGGATGTGTCATTTTGGTATTTAGAATTTTTTAAATTAAGTTTACCCTCCCAAGTAAAAGCAAGACCAGTTCGACCAGACCTTGTAGGCATAACACAATCAAACATATCAATTCCTTCTTTAACTGCACCTAGAATATCAGAGGGAGTGCCAACACCCATTAAGTACCTTGGTTTATTTTTAGGCAAGTAATCTACAGTTTCGTTTAAAATTTTAAACATATCAATTTGTTTTTCTCCAACAGCCAAACCTCCCATTGCGTATCCATCAAAATCTATTTTTATTAATTTTTCTATACTTTCAATTCTCAAATCTTTAAACAATCCTCCTTGCACAATTCCGAATAAAGCTTTTAATTTGTTATTTCCAAATTCAATTTTACATCTTTTTGCCCAATTTATTGAAACATCAATAGCGTTAGATATAATTTTTTTATCAGAAGTTAATTTAGGACATTCATCTAAAACCATTAAGATATCTGAATTAATTGATTTTTGTACTTGAATACTTTTTTCAGGACTTAAAATAATTTTTTTTCCATCTAAATGTGAACTAAAAATTGCACCTATTTTTAAGTCAATTTTATTAAACTTTGATAAAGACATTATTTGATATCCGCCAGAATCAGTTAGAATAGGTTTATTCCAATTCATGAAGTTATGTAATCCATGAAATTTATCTAGTATTTCAACGCCGGGTCTAAGTAATAAGTGGTATGTATTACCAAGTATTATTTGTGTATTAGTTTGTTTAATGTCATCAGTAAAAATACCTTTGACGGTTCCTTGGGTTCCCACTGGCATAAAAGCTGGGGTATCAATAATTCCTTTAGAGGTATTTATTAAACCTAATCTTGACTTTCCATCTTGAGCTATTAACTCAAAAGAAAAATCATTTGTATTCATTAATTTATTTTTTTGATTTAATGGATATAATTTTATCTGGGTTAGGAACCGATCCACTGTTAGGATCACCCTTTTTAAGCATATCTACAAACTCCATACCCTTTATTACTTTACCAAATGCAGAGTATTGTCTATCCAAGTGTGGTGCGGACTCAAAACATATAAAGAATTGACTATTTGCACTATCAGGATCGGCCGATCTGGCTGCTGATAAAACACCTCTTGTATGAGCAACATCTGTAAATTCTGATTTCAAATTTGGTAAGTCGGAACCTCCAGTTCCAGCTAATGATAAATCATAATTAGGACTGTTAGAATTTCCAAATTGAACATCTCCGGTCTGGGCCATAAAGCCATCTATCACTCTATGAAAGACGACACCATCATATTTACCACTTTCCGCTAACTCCTCAAATCTTTTTACATGGTTTGGAGCTTTATTTGGATAAAGTTCTATTTCTACATCACCGTACGTTAATTTTAAAATCATAACTCTTTCATTGGCTTTAATATTTGAACTTACTAAACTAAAAAAAAATATAAATAAATAGATAAATTTTTTCATCAGTTCTTATTTTTTAGGGTTTTAACTACATATTTTGATACAAATCTATCAATATTTCCACCTAGACTAGCAATTTCTTTAACGAATTTAGATGAGATAATTTGATTTTCAACGTCGGACATTAAAAACATTGTTTCAACTTTTGAATTTAATTTTTTATTCATTCCGGCCAATTGGAACTCATATTCGAAATCTGATACAGCTCTTAAACCTCTAATTATTGCTTTGGCTTTATATTTTTTGCATAAATCTATAGTTAAACTGTCAAACGATACAACAGTTATTCTTTTTTTGTTTAATTTAAGATCTTTAAATAATGAATTGTTAATAATATCTAATCTCTCATCTATAGAAAAATAGTAATTTTTGTTAATATTGTTAGTTGTGCCAACAATTAACCTATCGAAAATATTTAAAGATTTTTTTATTACGTCTATATGACCATATGTAATTGGATCGAACGTACCTGGATAAATAGCAGTTTTCATAACTTATTTTATATTATCTTCAATTTTTATTACAGATACTACTTTTTCATTACCAGATAGTTTTTTAATTCTTACGCCTTGTGTATTCCTACCTGCTACTCTAATTTCTTTAACTGCACATCTCATAATACTACCTTTATCTGTAGATAGAATTATTTCATCAGCATCCCCAACAATTAATGAGGATGAAATATTACCATTTCTTGGTGAGTTGATAATTCCAATTATACCTTTTCCACCTCTGTTTGTTACCCTGTAGTCTAAATATGATGATCTTTTTCCATACCCATTCTCTGATACTGATAAGATGAATTTATCTAAACCACTTTTTATTTTTTTATCATTAGTTATTGTATTTTTGTCAATTTTAGAATTTTCTATAATTGATATAGATATAACTTTATCTTTATCAGCTAACTGTATTCCTTTTATGCCCTTTGAAGACCTTCCTTTAAACAGTCTCAATTTTTTCGATTTAAATCTTATACATTTGCCGAGTTGAGAGCTTAATAGTATGTCCTCATCTTCTTTACATATTTTTACTCCGATGATTTTATCATCTTGATCAAGTTTCATCGCAATCTTACCGCTGTTATTGATATTAACAAAGTCTTCTAAGGTGTTTTTTCTTACATTACCTTTAGCTGTAGCAAAAATTACCATTAATTTTTTCCACTCAGCTTCATCTTCTGGAAGTGGCATGATTGAACTAATTGCATGATGACTTTTAAGTGGCAGAATGTTGAAAATAGACTTACCTTTAGAAGTAGCTGTTCCTTCTGGTATTTTATGAGCTTTAATTTTATAAACTAAGCCTTGCGTGGAAAAAAATAACACTGGTGTATGGGTATTAGCTGTAAATATCTGTACAACAAAATCTTCTTCTCTTGTAGAGATGCCTGTTTTTCCTTTACCGCCTCTTTTTTGTGCCTTTAAGGAACTTAAAAGACTTCGTTTTATGTATCCTTGATTTGTAATACTAATTACTACAGATTCCTTTTGGATAGTTTCTTCAATATTGTAATTTAATACAGCATCAATAATTTTTGTTCTTCTAGGTGAACCAAATTTATCTTTTATGTTCATTAGTTCTTTTACAATAAGTTTATTCAACTCTTTCTTTGAATTTATTATTTTATTAAATTCAATAATTAACATTGCAAGTTTAGAGATTTCACTTTCAATTTCTCCAATTCCATATGCTGTAAGTTTTTGTAATCTTAATTCTAAAATTGCATTCACTTGTTCTAGAGAGAGTTGATAACTGGTAATATTTCTTTTTTTATCGATCAATGTAATTAATTTAACGCTTTTTTTGATTTTCCATTTTTTTGACAATAAATTTTTCTTAGCTGTATCTGTATCTTTAGAATTTTTTATAATCTTGATAATTTCATCTATATTTTCTACAGCAGTAGCTAGTCCAATTAAAATATGTGCTCTTTCTTCAGCTTTTTTTAAATCAAACTTAACTCTTTTAATTACTGTATCCTCTCTAAATTTTAAAAACTCAGAAATAAATTCTTTTAGATTTAAAATTTTAGGCTTATTATTAACAATGGCGAGCGTATTAAATCCAAAAGAACTTTCGATATTTGTTAATTTATAAAGTTGTCTTCTAACAGTTTCCGGTTCCACAGCTTTTCTTAGTTCGATGACTACCCTTATACCTTCTCTGTTAGACTCATCTCTAAGATCTCTTATGCCTTCAATTTTTTTATCTCTAACTAGTTGAGCGATTTTTTCAATCAAGATTGATTTATTAACCTGGTAAGGTATTGATTTTATTATTAGTGTTTCTCTTCCACTTTTTTTTTCTTCAACATCAATTTCTCCTCTAATCTTAAAAGAGCCTCTTCCTTTATTGTAACCTTGTTTAATAATGTCTTTGCCGATAATCACGCCACCTGTAGGAAAGTCTGGTCCAGGAATATGTTTCATTAGTTGTGAAATTGTAATGTCTTTATTTTCAACATATGCAATTGTAGCGTCCACTACTTCGCTTAGGTTATGAGGTGGTATACTTGTGGCCATCCCAACTGCTATACCTCCTGCACCATTAACAAGAATATTTGGATATTGTGATGGAAGAACCTCTGGTTCTTTTTCAGTCTCATCATAATTGCTTCTATATTTAACTGTGTTTTTTTCTAAATCTTCTGTTAAGTGTTGAGCAATTCTACCAAGCTTTGTCTCAGTATATCTCATAGCTGCAGCAGGGTCTCCATCGATAGATCCGAAATTACCTTGACCTGAAATTAGTGGAAGGCTCATTGAAAAATCCTGTACCAATCTAACTAGCGCATCATAAACTGATTGATCTCCGTGAGGATGATATTTACCAATAACATCACCTACTATCCTTGCAGATTTTCTGAAAGGTTTTGACCAATCATATCCTCCTTTATACATAGCAAATATTATTCGTCTATGAACAGGCTTTAAACCGTCTCTAACATCTGGTAGTGCCCTGCTAACAATTACACTCATTGCGTAAGACAAATAAGAGGAACTCATCTCGTCTTGAACAAAGATAGGTTTGTATGATTTATTCTTATCTACAATATTTTTTTCCATTAGACTTAAAAAGGAATTTCATCATCTAAATCAGAGTTTTCTTGATTTAGACTATCGTTAGGTAAAGAGCTCTTGTTTTCAGATACTAAATTTGAATTACCGCCTGAATTGTTTCTGCTATCAAGCATGGTTAAACTAGAGTTATATCCCTGTAAAACTATTTCTGTTGAGTATTTATCCTGCCCAGAGGCTTCATCTTTCCATTTTCTTGTGCTTAATTGACCTTCAACGTAAACATTAGCACCTTTTTTTACATATTGTTGAACTACATTTACAAGTCCTTCGTTAAAAATGACTACTCTATGCCACTCTGTTTTCTCTTTTCGCTCTCCACTAGATTTATCTTTCCAGCTTTGACTGGTAGCTATACTTAGTCTAGCCACGCTTTTACCATTAACCATTTGCTTGATTTCTGGATCTGCGCCTAAACGACCTATTAATTGTACTTTATTTAAACTTCCTGCCATAATAATTTCTGTTTTATGATTAATTTTGTATTTTAAAATTGATTTGTTATATCACATTTAATTAATAAACATAAGATGATTGTTAGTTGGTAGAATAAATATGTTGAAAAAAATCGTTGTAAAAGGCGCTAAAGAACACAATTTAAAAAATGTTTCTCTAGAGATACCAAAAGAGAAATTAGTGGTCATAACTGGGCTATCAGGCTCGGGAAAATCATCTTTAGCTTTTGATACAATTTATGCTGAGGGGCAAAGAAGATATGTAGAAAGTCTTTCTTCTTATGCAAGGCAATTTTTAGATAAAATGAAAAAACCTAAGGTCGATTTAATCGAGGGTTTAAGTCCGGCTATTTCTATTGAGCAAAAAAATACTTCAAAAAATCCAAGATCAACTGTAGCTACTGTAACTGAAATTTATGATTATATGCGCGTACTTTTTGCTAGGGTTGGAATCCCCTACTCTCCTTTTACTGGAAAGCCAATTGTATCTCAGCCGATTAGTGAGATGGTTGATAAAATTAAAAAACTTCCAAAGGACAGTACAATTTATTTACTTGCTCCAATAGTTAGAGGGAGAAAAGGAGAATATAAAAAAGAGATATTAAATTATAAAAAAAGAGGTTTTACAAAAATAAAAGTTGATGGAAAATATTTAAATATCGATGAGTTTCCTGATTTAAATAAAAAAATCAAACATGAAATATCTATTATAGTAGACAGAGTAATACTTAATTCTAGTATTGGAAATCGACTAGCTGATAGCGTAGAAACAGCGGTAAATCTTTCAAATGGACTTTTAATTGTAGAATACGAAAATGAAACTTTACCAAAAAAATTTAGAAAGAGAGAAACAATAACTTTTTCCTCAAAATTTTCATGTCCTGAAAGTGGTTTTACCATTGAAGAAATTGAACCTAGACTTTTTTCATTTAACTCACCTTACGGAGCATGCGAAGAATGTGAAGGAATAGGTCATAATTTGAATGTAGACCCTAATCTAGTTGTTCCAGATCCTAAAAAAAATTTACAAGATGGCGCAATTGAACCTTGGGCCAAGTCTACTTCTCTATATTATGCTCAAACACTAGCATCAATAGCAAAGCACTATAAGATCTCATTATCTGACCCTTGGAGAAAAATATCTAAAAAGATTC
>Ga0233444_10002305_pt1 | contig 20208 bp, 19 predicted proteins | sample SI_124_October20_6_FD_182792 | JGI IMG/M metagenome (GOLD analysis project Ga0233444, IMG submission 182792) | Seawater microbial communities from Saanich Inlet, British Columbia, Canada - SI_124_October2016_10_MG | ecosystem: Environmental > Aquatic > Marine > Inlet | place: Canada: British... | reverse complement strand
GAATCATGACGTTTTCGAGCGGAGATGTACTGTCGTTGATTAAATGTACCCACCACTGTTGCTCACCAGTATCACCAGTCATCAAAACTGCCGCAACGTAAACGTCTTTAACTATTGGGATTTCAATATCGCTTTTCAAAAGATGGGAAAGTTTAATTAAAGGTTTGTGAGTTTCTAATTTGGCTATTAGAGATTCATGTCAAAAATAAAATATTTTGATGTTAACTATTAAACCTTTTCAATTTGAATTTATCTATCTATAGTACCTAATGATACCTACTTAATGAAAGTATCTCTTACTATTGTCGTTTTTATACTAGGTTCTCTATGTAGTGCGTCTGCCCAGAGTATTGCCGTAATAGCGAGAGATACGCAACCTGCACCATACATTAGGCTCAAATTTCAGGCTCAAATTAACAATGAACCACTAGAGCTGGGTAAATCGTACTATGTCAGCGGGCTAGAAGATTCCGTGTCCATTAAAACATTGAAGTTTTACATGGCTGACCTAACCTTCTCTGATGCCGAGATGGCCCTTGATGAAAGGAGTTATGCTACCTTTTTAATAGATATGGAAGATACGGTGTCACTTCAAAGATCTTTTAGAACTTCAAAAGAAGCGTCTTATAATGAGTTTAGTTTTTCCTTAGGTATAGATAGTGTTACTCAAAATTCAGGCGCAAAAGGAGGAGAACTTGATCCAACGAGGGGAATGTATTGGTCATGGCAAAGTGGGTATATTAATTTTAAGTTAGAAGGAACGTCAAACTCTTGCCCCGCAAGAAACCATCTCTTCCAATATCATATAGGAGGTTTTCAATCGCCATATAACACACTACAATCGCTTGTCTTTGAATACGACCAGTCATCATCAATTCTGATTATAATGGATTGTAATAAACTTTTGACCCAGAAGAATATCACAGAAAATTTTCAAATCATGAGTCCGAATGAAAGGGCAATGAATTTCGCTAATAAGCTCCCGGGCATATTTAGAATTGGCCCATGAAGAGTAACCTTATCCTTCTGCTGATTTGTGCCCTTATTGGCCTTTCCTTTATAAGTGAACGCGTACTTAGTTTAGTATATCCAAGCTATTTCCCCTCGCCGTCTTACAACCTATCACAGAATCCACTGGTACAGGAGAGAATTGACTTAGGACAGATGTTATTTTTTGACCCCATACTGTCGAAAGACCTTAGCATTTCTTGCGCATCTTGCCATTCTCCTTACAACGCGTTTGCCCATACCGATCACGATCTGAGTCATGGAATGAATGATTCCATAGGAACTAGGAATGCACCTGCACTTTTCAACCTAGCTTGGCAAGAAACCTTTATGTGGGATGGCGCGATAAATCATTTGGACATGCAATCCTTAGCGCCATTAAGTCATCCCTCGGAGATGGGAGAGAACATTAAAGATGTGGTGGAGAAACTTTTAAATACTACTCGCTACAGGACGGCATTTTACAAAGCTTGGTCAGATAGTGTTCCCACGGGCGAACGCTTTCTTAAATCGATTACTCAATTTCAGCTAACCTTAGTCTCAGCAACTGCTAAATACGATCGTGTGAGGGCTGGTGAGGATGTTCTATCACCACAAGAAGCGATGGGTTATGGGCTTTTTAAAGACCATTGCAGCAGCTGCCATACTGAGCCACTTTTTTCTAGTTATGGATTTGCTAACAATGGGCTGCCTGTGGACTCAATACTCGATGATCATGGTAGATATGGGGTTACGAAAAATCCTGAGGACAGCTTACTTTTTAAAATCCCTTCCTTGCGTAATTTGAGTTACACCTTCCCTTACATGCATGATGGTCGTTTTTCGAAGTTGAACGAAGTACTGAACCACTACAATCGATTAAAACCTGGAATGATAGATGAGTCTATGTTGAGTAGATCACTCAATCTTAGTTCAAAGGATAAGGCAGACCTGATTTCGTTTCTGATGACGTTGAATGACACTGCCTTTGTGTTTAATCCTCAAAATAAATATCCTCAATCGCTTCAGGTTATAAGCAAGAATTAATTCTAAATAATCCAGTAAATTCTAAATGATGAGAAAAAATAGTTTATTAATCGCCCTGATGTTTGTCTTTTCAGCCCAGGCACAGCTGAGTCCAGCAATCACCTCGTGGTTACAGAATACCACGCAGCTAGGAACGTATTATGTATCTGGGAATTCAACTCCAATAACAAATAACATATTAGTGAATTGTCAGCAGGTTGAATACTCTGCTACCTCTGTTTATGTCATGGCTACAGGGATACCCGCCTATCCTACAGGTCCGTTTTTAGATGGCAATCCAAGTATTGCATCTAACCAGTCCGCCATTTACAAATTCACACTTACACCACAGCAAAACACGGGTGCACCCACTCCTACAACTGGCAATAACATAGGTGTTTTCGTAAATGGAGTATCACTTTTTGATTATCGTGATGGAGTATCTTGGAATCCAAATACCAGTAGCTTATGTGGAGGTCCTGGAAATGCTCCTTGTCCCGGTGGACCTATGTCTTCTCAGGATTGGAATCGCGATGCAATTCCTGCAGAAATGGGTGGTTTTGATTGTTCAAAGGCGCACCCCGCAATGGGCAATTATCATCACCACCAAAATCCTTCAGCCTTTAAGCTTGATCTAAATGTGGTTTCAACCATATGCAATATTTACGATGCTGATGGCTTGTATGCCATGGACAGTACACAGCATTCACCCTTAATTGGATTCGCTTATGATGGTTTTCCTATTTATGGAGCCTATGGGTACATGAACGATGATGGTACAGGAGGTGTCGCTAGAATGAAATCTGGTTATGAACTTCGTTCTATAACATCTAGAATCACCCATGCAGATGGGTCTACAGTATCATCGGGACCTGCAATCAACACAACCTATCCTTTGGGTTATTTCAGAGAAGATTATGGCTGGATTTCTCATCCTAACAATGACGAATATCTGGATGAGCACAATGGTCGATTTTGTGTGACTCCAGAATACCCTAATGGTACTTATGCTTATTTCTGTACCGTAGATGGTGATTGGAACTCGACATATCCCTATGCTGTAGGTCCTACCTTCTATGGTGTCTATACGCAAGGAAAGGTGGCCAGTATCAGTGAAACAACAACGGTCTATACTTCTTCTATTGGAATTTCTGAAGCTGACTTTAGAGACCTGAATATATCCATATTCCCTAATCCCGCTTCTGACTTAATCGCCATTCAAATTCAAGAACTAGTGAAGGATGACCTGCAGGTAAATCTGTTAGACCTTTCAGGACGTTTAGTTCAACGTGCGACGATTAACAAAGGGAGTACCATAGCATATTTCGATGTACAAACGGTCTATGAAGGCACGTATATTATTCAAATCCTAAATAAATCTAGCGGTAATAGTTTAAGAGAAAAAATTGTAATCAAGAGGGATTAACCCCCTGCGAAAACTGCTTTTTTAAGACCATCGGGAAGTTAATTCTCGGTGGCCTTTTTGTATGAGGTTACTTCCCGATACAGAACTTACTAAAGATATTGGCCAACAAGTCGTCAGTAGAAATAGTGCCGGTAATTTCGCCCAAACCATCTAAGGCTAATCGTAAGTCTTGAGCAAGAAGATCGCCGGGAATACTAAGTTCTACAGCCTCTATGCTTTTAGCCAGAGCTAGAGAGGTCCTTCTCAGTGCATCCGCATGCCGTGCATTAGTCACAATGGTCTGAGAAGCGCCATGTGATGTCCAGGCTGTAGCTTCTTTTAACGCTGTTAAAAGATCGGCAAGCCCGTCCTTTGTTTTAGCTGCAATCATAAAAATTTGGCGTTTTGATGCTTCCAGTCTTTTGAGAATGGTACTGGCCTCCGCTTGATCAGACTTATTGATGCACAGAAAGAGCTCTGCTTGCGGAGCGCTTTGCTCGAGATGGGCTATGCGCTGTTCCAAATCTTCTTCAGGTGCGGTAGCGTCAATGAGGTAAAAGATTACATCCGCCTTTTCAGCTTGTTCGAAGGCTTTTTGAATACCTATTTGCTCTACATAATCTTCTGTATCACGGATGCCTGCGGTATCTATTAATCGGTACGTTAGTCCTCCATAATTGAAGGTATCTTCAACCGTATCACGAGTGGTTCCCGCAATGGAACTGACAATGGCGCGATCTTCACCCAGTAATGCATTCAATAGTGTTGATTTACCGGCATTCGGAGCCCCAAGGATAGCAGTCGCTATTCCTTTTTTAATGGCATTACCGTATTTAAAACTATCTATGAGCGCACTAACTTTTCCTTGGAGGGAATGAAGCATTTTTAACAATTGTGCTCGAGACGCAAACTCCACATCTTCCTCGCTGAAATCTAATTCCAATTCTATCAATGAGGCGAAATGAACAAGATCCTCCCTGAAAAGAGAGATTTCGTTGGATAAGCCACCCTTTAGCTGACGTAAGGCTACATCATGCATGGTTTTATTTTCCGCATGAATAAGATCAGCTACAGCTTCCGCCTGAGCCAAATCTAATTTTCCATTCATGAATGCACGCATGGTATATTCGCCCGGATCTGCAAGTCTCGCACCTGCATTTAATAGACTCTCCATGATGCGGCCAATGATATAGGGCGATCCGTGACAACTGATTTCAAAGCTCTCTTCTCCAGTAAAGCTTTTGCCCTCTTCGAAATAAGTAACGAGCACTTCGTCGATGTGCTCATCATGTATACTGTAATCGCCAAAATACGCTCGGTGAGATTCAAGGCCAGCGTTTTTTGCACGCTTGGAAACAAAATAGGGGGTGAGGAGTGCGGAAGAATTGGCCCCGCTAATCCGCACTATAGCTAATGCACCAACGCCTTGTGGTGTTGATAATGCACATATGATGTCGTCTCTAAGCATGGCCCAAAGATACATCGTTAAGTATTGAGCAAAGAAATTTGTAAAGAAGGGAATTCCATTGAAGCTTGGATAGTACATTTGCACCAAACTCACAGAAAAACCATCTCATGAGCGTATTAGTCAACAAAGACTCGAACATAATTGTCCAAGGATTTACGGGTAAAGAAGGAACTTTTCATGCCACTCAAATGATTGAATACGGTACCAACGTCGTTGGTGGTGTAACTCCGGGTAAAGGAGGCATGACGCATTTGGATCGTCCGGTATTTAACACAGTAAGCGAAGCGGTTGAAAAAGCTGGGGCTGATACTTCTATCATTTTCATTCCACCAGCTTTTGCGGCAGATGGTATTATGGAGGCCGCTGAGGCAGGTATTAAAGTAATCATCTGTATTACTGAGGGTATCCCTGTAGCGGATATGGTGAAGGTAAAAGAGTATTTAAGCGATAAAGACTCGACCTTGATTGGGCCTAACTGTCCTGGTGTAATGACTGCGGGTGAAGCGAAAGTGGGTATCATGCCTGGTTTTATCTTCAAAAAAGGTACTGTAGGTATTGTAAGCAAATCAGGTACATTGACCTATGAAGCAGTAGATCAATGCACTAAAGCAGGACTAGGACAAACGACAGCTATTGGTATTGGTGGAGATCCTATCATTGGAACAACGACTAAACAGGCTGTTCAGTTGTTGATGAACGATCCGGAAACTGAAGGTATCATCATGATCGGTGAAATCGGGGGCCAATTGGAGGCTGAAGCGGGACTTTGGATTAAAGAAAACGGGACGAAACCTGTGGTTGCTTTCATTGCCGGCGAAACTGCGCCAGCAGGACGTACTATGGGCCACGCCGGTGCCATTGTTGGTGGAGCAGAGGACACTGCTGCTGCTAAAAAGGCGATTTTACGCGATTGTGGCATCACCGTTGTCGATTCTCCAGCGGAGCTTGGAACGGCGATGGCGAAATTATTAGGTAAATAAAAAGAGTCACTTATAATAAGAGCCGCTTTCATTGGAAGCGGCTTTTTTATTCCCACGAACCGCTACCTTTGTTCGGATGAAACAGGTAAAGTGCCCATCTTGTTGTGCTTGGTATGAGGTAACGATTCAAAGCGATACGTACAGCCATATTTGTTCACATTGTGAGGCTCCCTATGCGGTCAAAAGTGAAAAACAGAAGATGCATGAAGAGGGGATGAAATCTCCTGTGAGCAAGCCACCATTGACTTGGAAGCGTTTTGGCGAGATGCATTGGACCCTGGTTATTCTAAATAATATTGGATTCATTATTCAAACCATTCTTTTCATGATTGGGACGTTGATAGGAATCTTAGTCGCACCGCTGTAAAGCAATCTAATTTTTACGACCTTAGTCTCAGTATGGAGTTTCTATCACCAAAAACCAAAGAACGCATTTCGAAGCTTGAAGCTGAGAATAAGACCCTGCGACTTCAATTAGAACAACAGGATACCTCAGCGAAAACTATGCGCTGGCCGTTTCTTGTGATTGCAGTATTACTTGCAGTAATAGTTGCTGTTTGGAAATATAGCAAACCTTCTATAGAAGAACTTAGCGCGATAAGAGTAGAAATGTGGCAAAATGGTTCACTTAAAGATACTGTTCTTTATCCCACCTTCGATATTGAATATTCCATTCAAATAGGTGCTTTTAATAAATACGATTACAGTGAGTTAAATTTAGGTTCAGGTTTTTTAAAGGTACAGGAAGACAATGGCGCTCAACGCATACTATTAGGTAGCTTTACAAATCTTCCGCAAGCTCGATCGTATTTAGATAAGGTGGTAAAAATTGGCTTCGAAAATGCCTTTATTGTTGCGTACAAAGAAGGAATTGCCGTAGGTTTGCTGCCGAATAAAACCGCTATTAAAGAATAATTATGGGTTTACTTTCTGGAAAGACCGCCATCATAACTGGTGCGTCAAAGGGAATTGGTAAAGGAATCGCAGAGACCTTTGCAAAGCAAGGTGCAAATGTTGCCTTCACGTTTTTAAGTTCAGTCGAAAAAGGACAAGCGTTAGAACAAGAATTACAGCAGTACGGTACGCAAGTGAAAGGCTACCGCTCTGATGCTTCCAAAATGGAAGATGCTGAAGCATTAGTAGCTCAGGTTGTGGAAGACTTCGGTGGTGTTGATGTCGTAGTCAATAATGCAGGAATTACGAAGGATACGCTGTTAATGCGTATGACTGAAGAGGATTTCAACCGAGTAATCGAGGTAAATCTAAATTCGGTCTTCAATATGACAAAAGCCGTGCAACGTACTTTCTTAAAGCAGCGTTCAGGTTCGATCGTAAACATTAGCTCTGTCGTAGGTGTGAAGGGTAATGCCGGTCAATCAAATTATGCCGCTTCAAAGGCGGGTATAATCGGCTTTACCAAGTCAGTGGCCTTAGAGTTAGGATCTCGTAATATTCGTTGCAATGCCATTGCTCCTGGATTCATTGAAACGGAAATGACTGCCGTTTTAGATGAAAAAACAGTGCAACAGTGGAGAGACGGTATTCCATTAAAACGCGGTGGATCAGCGGAAGATGTCGCGAACGCATGTCTTTTCCTAGCTTCTGATATGAGCGGCTACATCACGGGCCAAGTGATGAACGTTTGTGGAGGAATGCTAACCTAAATGACACTAGTTACCGCCGTATTACTAGCCCTCTTCTTGGGCGCTTTAGTTGCGTGGTATACGTATTTTTATAAATGGAGGTCGACGCCCTACTGGGCGTTGGCCTTTTTTCGTTTTGGTTGGTTCAGTCTCTTAGTTTTTGCGTTGCTTGCACCTGAACGAGAAGAACAGGTCGCGATAGAGCAGCCTCAATTGATTGCATTGCGCATAGATACATCGGCATCTCTGAAGGCTTCAGTTAACGATGCGTTGGACGCGCTGCTTGCTTTTGAAAATACGGCGCCAGTGAAATGGGTAATCTCCGATTTCAACGCGCCGCAAGGTGGCAACGACGAACTTCCTTGGGTGTATATTGGCGATGGACACATAGAGACTCCAAAAGGACCGGGACCCATAGGATCAGTTTTATTGGAGGCCAATGCACTACAAAGTCCGCCGCTTATCAATAATATCGTTGTCCCAGAGCGGGTAGAAGCGGGTTCACGTTTCAATTTTAGCATAAGAATTTCTACCGAGGGTACTAATGTTAGATCAACGTTTAATGGTGCATCTAGCAATGGAGAGGAGGGAACGATAACAGCACCTGATCGCCCAGGATCTTACGTGCTTTTCGTCCAAGCCGAACGCAATGGGGTTAAAGATGTGGTTGAACAGCCTATAGATGTCGTTCCCTATTTCAATACGATTCAAATTATCACGCCGTACCCGCATCCGCACGTAGGAATGGTGACTAGATTATCTAAAGAGTTAGGCTTTAGTTACCACTTACTCACTTGGGATGAGGCAAAAACCCAATTAAAACCACTTCCCACTGTAGCCATTGGAGGAGGAGAGGCAGTGTTTGAACAATTAGATGCGCGTCTTGAAAAGCCAATTCTTTGGTTGGATTCTAGTAATGATCCTCCCCAAGGTGTTGCTGTAAGACTGAAAACGCCGGAAAGGATTGGTGCGCTAGGAGCACCTGAATACTATACTATTCGCAAGCGAGATAAAAAGTTGGTTAACCTGCTAAGGGAAGGCGTAAATTGGAACGGTAGAGGAATAAATTGGTACCAAAATAGTCTTGCCTACCCAGAAACACGCGCTGTATTTGCAGGGATTATTAAAGGCTTGCTTCGCGACGCAAGACCGGACGAATTGCGTGTTACCGGGCCTATACGCGTTTATCAAAACCAAAAAGCGGAATGGGTTGTCAGTGTCGTGAATAATTTATCGCAAGCACTTCCTGCGGATGTTTCCATGAAAATCACACGCGGAGAAGAAACGTTCGATGTGCCGCAACCCCTATCAATAGCCGGCAATGGCTATACTCTGTCTACCTCCATTGCTACAGCCGGAGAGTATACGTTAGAAATCAACGCAAAAGCTTTGGGTCAACAATACGATTGGCGGAATACCCTTACCGTTCTACCTTCTTCCATAGAGCTCCATAGGCCCTATAACAAAGCGCTCTGGGACCGTTATTCTAAAGAAGAAGTGTGGCGTGCTAACGATTTAAGTTCGTTGCGATCTGCACTTGCTGAATGGGAGCTGGAGGGACAATCTATGGTTCGAACAAAAAAAACTCCCCAACACACCGTGTGGTGGTATTGGGGAGCGTTCTTATTGTGTGCCTTCGTAGAATGGGTACTTCGAAGACGTAAGGGGTTATCCTAGAGGTTTGCTTCTAGATATTGCGCCAATGCTTCGGGTTCCATATTCTTACCAACAATTATCCCATTTTCATCAATGAGTAAATTCTGTGGAATGAATTGGATACCGTAAAAGGTAGAAATTTCATTTTGCCAGTAGTTCAAATCGCTGACTTGTGGCCATTGCAAACCGTCTTCAGCGATGCCTTTAATCCAAGCATCCTTATCGCGGTCTAGACTCACACCAATGATGTTGAATCCGCGCTCTTTGTATGCGTCGTATAGACCTACGAGCGCTGGGTTTGCCGCACGACAAGGTTTACACCACGATGCCCAAAAATCGACCAGTTTGAGCGTTCCTTCAACGCTTAATAAACTAAGCATTTCACCCTCTGGTGTGGCTTGGCTAAAGTCTGTAAACGTTGCACCTACGGACGATTTTTCGAGGGCTACTATTTTTTCCGATAATTTTATGAAATCAGGCGAATTGTGGTATTCAGCGCTGATCTGATCGCGAACTGCAACAAAATCTTCTAGATCGTAACTGCTTGTGTTTCCGCTTAAAATGATGGCTGCACCGAGAATATCATTCTTCTTCGCAAAGTCAAGCGTCATTTTCGTCTGGCTATCTATTAGCGTCATGGCCTCTTCACGAATCTGTTCCGTAGCGAGCGTATCGTTGAGTTGCATCGCATTGCGGAATTTATCTTCGAGGGTCATCATGGTCGCGTCGAAGAATGCCCCTTTGTTGCGAAGGGCTTCTGCCGAGTCGTTAAAAACGCCCGCTTCTATTAAGATTCCTGCTACAGAGTCCATCGTAAGGGTTACATCTGCACCGTCGTGGTAGTATACAGCGGGCATACCAAGCTCAGCAATTTCCACCATGGCATATTGATGCGGGAAATCTTCGATATGGACAGACAATTTACCGTTGCTCAAAGTGCCTTCATAAAGCACCTCTTGATTTTCAAGACTTAATTTGACAGGGCTATCTCCAGCGGATTGCGCATCTATAGTGAGATCAAAGCCAGTTTCAGGTGCACAGGAGGCCAAAATTGCCGCAACTGCTACACTAAGCATTACTTTCTTCATTGCTATTGTTTAAGTTTACACTCCGCAAATTACATAGAAGAGATGAAGAAAATCGTTGCCATAGTCACAATCTTAGTTTTTAGTGTCCAATTAGCTGCGAAGGAGGGCATGTGGATCCCCATGCTCCTGAACAATAACATCGCAGAGATGCAAGCGATGGGTTGCGAGCTCAGTGCCGAGGACATTTACAGCGTAAACCACAGCTCCTTGAAAGATGCCATTGTAAGTTTTGGTGGTTTCTGTACGGGAGAGTTCATTTCTTCCAAAGGACTCGTCTTGACCAACCACCACTGTGGTTACGGTCAGATCCAAAAGCAGAGCTCGATGGAGCACAACTACCTCAAAGACGGCTTCTGGGCGCGTTCTATGGACGAGGAGTTGAAAAACCCAGGGTTGTTCGTAGAGCAATTGGTCTATATGGAAGATGTGACCAATTCCTTGGTGAACTCCGGCGATAAATTCAAAGAAATAGAGGCGGCCTTGATTGAAGCCAAAGAATTGGACAACCCAAACCTCACGTACAAGGTGGTTCCATTTTTCAATAACAACCAATTCTTCCTGTTGGCCACCATCAAATACAACGACGTACGCCTTGTAGGTGCACCTCCGAGCTCCATCGGTAAGTTCGGCGCGGATACGGACAACTGGGTATTCCCCCGTCACACCGGGGATTTCAGCTTGTTCCGAGTGTACGACGAGAACGGAAATGCCTTTACACCGGCGCAGCATCTGAAAGTGAATATTGCGCCGCGTACCCCGGGAGAATTCACCATGGTATTCGGGTACCCTGGCCGCACTCAGGAATATCTAACGGCGGTTGAAATGGATCAGCTGGTCAATGTTGAAAACGCCCGTCGCGTAGAAATCCGCGATGTTCTCTTATCTATCATGGATAGTGAAATGCGCGCGGATGCGGAGGTACAGCTCAAGTATTCTTCAAAATATGCTCGTATTGCTAACGGATGGAAAAAATGGATTGGGCAGATTGAAGGGGTCCAATTCTCCAAAGGCCTTGACCGTAAACGCAAACTCGAAGCCGAGTTCACGGCGCGCATTGCGGCAGATGCCAACCTTTGGGATAAATACAGCGGATTGTTGAACGAAATTGCCGTGAACAACACGCAGATTGCGGAAGGTCAACTCAAACGTAACGAGTTCATCGAAACCATCTACTACGGTATGGAGTGGTTCTCATTGATGAGCAAACTGCAACGTGCGAAATCCGATGTTGATATGGACGTGGCCCTAGTTGAGTTCGATCAGAACTACAGCCGCACGGTCAGTGAAAAAACCACCGCGGCGATGCTTTCTATGGCGTTGGCAACCTTCCCAGACCTATTGGGGGATATGGACGAGGCGACGTTTGTAAGTACGCTTCATAATGAGATTGATGCGCTGGTAGAATTGGCGACTAAAGATGAACCTATTGAATTAACAAAAGTTGCACCTACAGCCAGCAACTTCAACACAACGGCATTCCAAGCATTTTACGCAGTATCACCGGACAATACTTTGTTACAAAAGGGGACCGAACTTTCGGCCGAATACATGCGGGCATTGATGGAAGTATTTCCTGAGCGCAACTTCTACCCGAATGCCAACAGTACACTCCGCGTGACCTATGGAAAGCTCGAAGGGGTAAGCCCTCGAGATGCTGTATCCTATGGAACCACTACGTATTTGGACGGCGCGATGGCGAAATACAAGCCAGGGGATTACGAATTTGATATGCCTGCGAAATTGATCGAGTTGTACGACAACAAGGACTACGGCCAATATTCAGAAAACGGCAAGCTTCCTTTGTGTAATATTGCTTCGAATCACACTACGGGCGGGAACAGCGGATCTCCTGTTTTGAACGCTCGCGGAGAGCTTATCGGATTGAACTTTGACCGTATTTGGGAAGGAACGATGAGTGATGTAAACTTTGATGCCAACATCTGTCGTAACATCATGGTGGACAGCCGTTATGTGCTTTTTATCATAGATAAGTTCGCTGGACAGCAGTGGTTGATCGAAGAAATGGAGTTAATAACGCTTTAAATCTTTTCTATTTTTTGGTGTCTTGATGAATATGAAGCCGATTAAAACCACCCAAATTCTTTTTGCAATCACTGCTGGTGCATTGTTGGCTGCATCTTGTGGCAAAAACAAGCCTACACCGGCAGAGCCCTTTGAAGCAGTATATGCTGCCTTTGGAACAAGCGTGCCTTTGGAGCCGCCTTTTTCCTACGAGAGCCAGGCCCCAGCATATTTCCAGAAGGACAATAGAGGTGGGGTAGCCATCGACGATAAAAAAGCAACCTTGGGACGTGTGTTGTTTTATGACAAGGCTTTGAGCGATAATCGAACTATTGCCTGTGGCTCTTGCCATCAGCAAGCCTTCGCGTTCTCAGATACTGCGCAGCGTAGTGTAGGTTTGAATGGTGGTCTGACTGGACGACACAGTATGCGCTTAGTGAATAACAGGTTTGCTGTAGAGCAAAAAATGTTTTGGGATGAACGCGCCATTGATCTCGAGGACCAAGTCGTTCAACCTATCCAAGACCACATTGAGATGGGGTATAGTGGGACTAATGGTCAGCCTGGCGTAGGCGAACTGGTCGCACGTCTTCAAAATCTAGCGTATTACCGAGAACTTTTCGCTTGGGTCTACGATGGCGATAGCACCGTGACCTTAGGGAAAATGGGAGAGGCGTTGACGGATTTTGTCAATTCTATTGAGAGCTTTGATGCTAAGTTTGACGATGGTTATACGAACCAAGCCGCTTTAGTACAGCCCTTTTCAAATTTTTCTCCACAGGAGAATCAAGGCAAGGCTTTATTTTTGGCTCCTCCGAATCTCGATATCAACGGTCTTCGCATTGGAGGTGGTGCGGGTTGCGCAGCTTGTCACCAGCCTCCTGAATTTGACATTGATCCAAATTCAGGAAATAATGGCGTGGATCATGTAGCGGGAGTTCCTACTAGCGCAGATTTTACCAATACCCGTTCCCCATCTTTAAGAGATGTTATCGGTCCTAATGGTCAACCCAACGGTCCCATGATGCATACCGGTGATTTTATAGAGTTCCAAACGGTCATTGAACATTACAATGAGGTCATTCCGGATGTGAATAACAACATCTTGGACCTACGCCTAAGACGTGGAAATAATGGAATAAAATTAGAGCTGTCGGCCAATGAACGTGCGGCTTTAGAAGCCTTTGTGAAAACGCTGACTGGAAGCACTGTGTATACAGATGAGCGCTGGTCGTCTCCTTTCTAGATGTGTAAAACTTCAGCTGTTCTTCTATTGGGTAGATAGGAGAGTTCTCCCTACTTTTAGGCCTTCAATAGATGCATCATGAGAGATACCAATATTTTCGACCTAATCGCCAAAGAACGTCAGAGACAAGTAAATGGAATTGAGCTGATTGCTTCAGAAAACTTTGCCTCTGAGCAGGTGATGGAAGCCCAAGGTTCGGTCCTTACTAATAAATACGCAGAAGGCTATCCTGGCAAGCGTTACTATGGCGGTTGTGAGATTGTGGATATCGTTGAAGATTTAGCGCGTGATCGTGCCAAAGAGCTTTACGGTGCAGCGTATGTTAACGTTCAGCCTCACTCGGGTTCTCAGGCTAATGCTGCTGTATATCTTGCTGTAATGAATCCAGGGGATACTGTATTAGGTTTCGATCTTAGCCATGGTGGACACCTAACGCATGGCTCGCCAGTAAATTTCTCAGGTAAAACGTACCATGCGGAATTTTATGGTGTTGAAAAAGAGACCGGTTTATTGAATTACGATGCCATCGAAGCGAAAGCCAAAGAATGCAAACCCCGTATGATCATTGCTGGTGCCTCTGCCTACAGTCGTGATATCGATTTTGCTCGTTTCCGTGAAATTGCAGATGAAGTAGGCGCCATCCTTCTTGCAGATATCTCGCACCCTTCAGGGATGATTGCCAAGGGTATCTTGAATGACCCTATGCCGCATTGTCACATCGTGACTACGACTACGCATAAAACGTTACGCGGCCCACGCGGAGGTATGATTATGATGGGAGAGGACTTTCCTAACCCATGGGGGGAAACCAACATGAAAGGCGAAGTGAAAATGATGTCGAATGTATTAGACATGGCGATATTTCCTGGAATTCAAGGTGGACCGTTAGAGCACGTTATAGCTGCGAAAGCAGTTGCCTACGGTGAAGCGTTGACCGACGAGTTCTTCCACTACCAGCTCCAAGTAAAGAAAAATGCTGCAGCTATGGCCAAAGCCTTCGTAGATCGCGGGTATGATATTATTTCTGGTGGTACGGATAACCATTTGATGTTGATTGACTTGCGTAACAAAGGCGTAACGGGTAAAGCGACAGAGCAGGCACTAGTTCGAGCGCACATCACTGCAAATAAGAACATGGTACCGTTCGATGATAAAAGTCCGTTTACTACTTCAGGTATCCGTTTAGGTGCTCCGGCCATTACCACACGTGGATTGAAAGAGGCTGATATGGAGCGTATTGCAGACTTTATTGACCGTGTGGTTTCAAATATTGATTCAGATGCACACATTAAAGAAGTAGGTGATGCAGTCGTGAAAATGATGCAAGACCGTCCATTGTTTACTTGGGAGTAATTATATTTACTACGACCAATAGCCTTATTATGCACAAGATTATAACGAAGCGCTGCGCCCCATTGGTTGCGGCGCTTTTCTTTTCATTTCCTCTGGTTGCCCAGCTTGATTTTGAAATAGATAGAACGGTCAAGGAAACGCGTTTAGGTATTATTCGAAATACCTTATTGACTATTGATGATGATGCGAGGGCAATTATTAATCGTCCGTTAAAGAACACTAACCTTACTGCAAATGGTGTTAAACTGTTTGCCATGATAGTAACGGATTACCAGACCACGAAATTCTTTCAAGAAAACATCGAGCCTTTAGATGTTCATGTTCGGTCGGTAATATCTTTCCCTAGTTTGTATCCCAATGTACCCGTATTGGGTAAATGGGGAGGGGGAGTAGACGGCTGGATGTATACCGGTGTAACAGCAATGTATGCGGCAGGTGTGCTCACTGGACACGAAAAAATGCAGGAAGCTGGTATGCTCACAGTTAAGGCAGTTGTTGAATCATATGTTGTTAGCCACATTATCCTGAAGACCTTGGTGGCTCGACACCGTCCTGCTCGGCCATTGGGCGATTATAGTCAAACTGATAGGGACAGCCAATATCCCTTTGTACATAGTCCTTTAGACTTTTTCAACTTTCATGTGCCATACCTTCATTCGGATGCCTACGGTACAGGTTTTCCTTCTTATCATGCGACCATGTTCTTTGCCTTTGCAAGTGTAAATGCTAAGGTTTTTGATAACAAGTGGATTCCGTACGGGTTGGCTACTACTGCACTTTTATACGACATACGAGGCCATAATCATTGGGTAAGTGAATTAGTTGCGGGTGCAGTGATAGGAGAGTTCATCGGAAAGGTGGTTTATGAGAATTACCATGAGCGCAGAAATGACTCTAATTCCTTGAAAAAGAAAAGAAAGTACAGTACTCAACTGGGGATGGGTCAAAATTTTGGTATTGTTGGACCTTCTGTTGTTTTAAGCTGGTAAAATCGGCCCGATTGTTGTGAGAATAAGATGTAACTTTTTGAATAATGAGAAGAATTTTATTGTTTTTACCTCTTGTAGCGCTGTTGGCTTCCTGTGAAACGGAATCAACTACAGAGACCAATACTGAACGTTTTTATAAAGCGCCTTGGAATGTTGCGCTCAACAGATCTCACGGTGCTTTAGGTCAGCTACCTGCTGCGAATGAAAATCACAATGGAATTTTGACCTTGGCAAAGCACGGCAGTGCTGGCTTTGATATTTCCATGTTGAGTGATCACATGTACCAACAATGGGGGTATAGCTGGTCAACCGATGAGTTTTATATGAATTGGGCGCCTTGTTTAGAGTGGTATATTAACGAAGCTGAAGACAGCATGTATCTTAATTATGATTATCAGGATTATGACCCGAATTCAGGCAATAGCTTCTATTGGAATTACGATTTGATTCTAACGAGATAAAAAAAAAGCGGGCATTGCCCGCTTTTTTATGCTTCTAACTTTTTCTTTAAGTCGGCAATCTCTTTAGCAAGGTGATGCATTATCCGAAAGGATATCACAATGGTTCCTAAAAGTCCTGCGGTAAGAAGATAGATAAGGGTATCCATAAGTTTTCAATTGTTTGAGAAAATAACATATGTAGTGCGTAAAGGTTCACGTGGCTTTGTTTTGAAAAATTAAATGATTTGTGATTATTGTCAAGTGTTTTTGTATTCGGTAATTCTATAATTGTGTTATTAAATAATAGAATGAGATATGAAAGTCCGTTTAAAGTCGATAGCTATCTTACTTGTTAGTATTTCCGTATTCACTGGTTGTTTCAAGTGGGGTTCAAGAGCATATGATCGTTTTCCAGAAACAATAGCCTTAGACAAAAATTACTTTTATGAAGGGAAAGTAATAATAGTAGGTGCTGGTGCATCAGGTCTTGCGGCAGCAAGAATACTAGAAAGAAACAATATCAATTATGAAATTCTGGAAGCCACAGATAGATACGGCGGAAGACTTCAAAAAGATACCCTACTAGCTGATTTTCCAATAGATTTGGGAGCAGAATGGATTCATAATCAACCGGGGATATTAAATAAGTTAATTGGCCTACCCGGTGATTGGACGAGCGAAGAGCTACTTCCCTATAGTATTGATAGCGTCTTCAGTTGGGACGGAATAGATTATGTGCAAACTGAAAAAGAGGAGTTAGATGCGTTTTTTAATTTTTTCCCCGAGTACAAATTTAAAAGCTCTACCTGGTTCGATTATGTAGATGACAATTTCGCTCGCCATGTAAAGCATAAAATACGATTTAATACTCCTGTTTCAGAAATTGACTATTCAAGTAATAAAGTAATTCTTAAGACTAAAGATGGTGTAGAGCATGTTGCAGATAAAGTACTGGTCACCGTATCCATAGGCGTTCTAAAGGCTAATGTGATAAAATTTAACCCCGAATTAAGTAATAAAAAAACACGAGCCATAAACCGAGTTGAATTTCTTCCCGGATTTAAGCTTGCTATGAAGTTTTCTGAGAAATTTTACCCTGATGCTATAACTTTCGATTCAGATATAGGAGATCATGGCTACTATGACATGGCATTTAAAAAACTATCTGAAGATAACATTCTAACCTTACTGTCAACAGGTGCTTCACCTGAGGAGTATTTTGGCGTTGAAACGAATGAAGAAATAGTTTCTGCCGCCTTGATTGAGCTAGATGAAATTTTCAATGGAACTGCATCAAGTACTTTCACGGGGGCATACAGGCTAAGGGACTGGGGTAGTGAAGAATATATTTTAGGCACGTGGACGAATGCAGCCTTAAATAAGAACTTTAATTTGAATGCATTAAATGAGCCACTTGATAATAGAGTGTATTTCGCTGGTGAGATAAATGATGCTCACCGTCAGATGGGAGTTCCAGGAGCAATTTTATCTGGATATTTTGCTATTAATGACCTTTTAATGAACGAATAATCTCTCGTCAATGGAAGACTGAACATATGACTATATTCATTGTATGATTAAAAAAGAACATAGTCGGAAGATTGTGTCATATTTAGCTGGCTTAAGCGACGAAACTTATGATGTATTCATGGAGTTTGCCATTATTAAAGAGTACCCAAAGGGGAAAATACTCATTGAACATGGGAAAAAGAATGAATTTGTCTTCTTCTTGATTTCGGGTAGTGCTAAGTCTTATAATTATAAGGATTCCAAACAAATCTGTCTATGGTTTGCCTTTGAGAGCGATTGTATTGCGACGATACGCTCCCTCGATGACTTGATTTCCCAAGAAACTGTGGAATTATTAGAAGACTCCGAATTAATTCAAATTAAGTTGGGTGACTTAATGACTCTCTCTAATCAATTTACTTCTATCAGCAGTTTGATGTTACAGCTACTCAAAGAGCATATTTTGTTTTTGGAATATAAATTGAATGGGTTACAGTTCATGACTAGTGAAGAACGGTATGATAAGTTAATTCGAGATTTTCCAGAAGTTCTTCAAAGAGTATCGCTCACAGATATAGCTTCTTACCTTGGTTTAAGTCGAGAGACCCTAAGTCGAATTAGAAGAAAAACAACGAAGTAGCAATAGCTTACCCGGGTTGTAAATCAGTTCGGTTTTTTGTGGAGAGACTTACTAATCCAAAAACCCCATTATCACTGAGCTGATAATAAGCATGTAACTGAACCAAGGAGATATTTTAAACATCGTAAACTCATTTACGCCGATTAAAGAAGAATTCACTTACTTCTTAAATGGGCTAACAACTAAAAGAGCTGGATGTTGAGGACTTGCCAGAGTTGTGAAGTCCAGATGATTCGGAATATTGCTTCGGAAGCACTATATTCTATGTTTAATTTAAATAAAAAAACAATGAAAAAAGTATTATTAGTATTAAGCTTCACAGGATTATTTATCTCTTGTGCAAACCAAAATCCAGAATGTGAAACTATTGCTAACGGATTTACCTCGACAGAAGGGGAAAAAGTTACAATGGGAAGCCAAGAAAGCGTTGATATTTTCCTAAAAATCGATAAAGCTTGGAATGAAAGAGATTACGATGCTATCAAATTACTGGTTAGTGATGATGCCCAATTAGTAACTGAAAAAGGAGAAGTACTTATTGGTGCTGAAGCTTTTGCTGATTATATCGAGAAAGACTATCAAGAATCTTTAAATGAAGGGCAAGAGTGGGGATGGACAATTAATTATGCTTTCGCTGTAAAACCAACTAACTCCGATAGAGGGGAATATGTCAATGCAAGATTTACTGGTTCTTCAGGAGTTTATGAAGAATGGTATCAAATAGCTGATGGAAAATTAATTTCTTGGCATCAAACCAAAAGAACATTATCTGCAGAGTAATTAGTCTGATACCTAACTCATAGAGCCTCTTCTTCGGAAGGGGCTTTTTATTTCCTTACGGTAAGTAGATGAAAGTATCCCTCACCTATTTAAGGGGATTGGAAGTAAAACAGTTGGATGTTGAGGACTTGCCAGAGTTGTGAGGGTTTTTATTATAGTTTTGATTAAACCAATAATTCAAACAGTTGTAATTTTTTTATTGATGGGACATTTCTTGAAGAGGCCGTTTTTTAAAGCATTTGTATTAACTGCAATTTTTATACTCTATTCTGTGCTTGTTTATGGACCAAGAGCTGAATGTTTTGAGCTGAATGAAGGCATTAAGTCTTTGGGGTTGAGCTTCTCCTACAATTTCAATACGGTGATTACATTCTTTGAAGCAAGAACGAGGGAACAGCTTGAATGCTATGAATATTTTCTCACCTATTGGGATGTTGTTTTTGCCGCATTGTATGCAATAATGTATGCTGCTTGGATTAACGCGTTATTCAGTAGAAGAAAACTTTTATGGTTAACTCCTGTGATATTCGCCGTAACATTTGATTGGATGGAAAACTACTTTGAAATCCAAATGATTTTGGATTATCTGGAAGGCAAGATGTTATCTGAAGGATTTATTAAACTTGGCTCTGCCGTTAATTCACTCAAATGGATTTGTTCCTGGACAATCTTTATTGTTTTGATAGTAGGGACGGTCACGAAATTGAAAAACATAAGGTCAAAAGCAGGTAATGGGTCATAGCGATATGAAAGTATCCATTACCTACCTACGAGGATTAGAGGTAAAGCAGTTGGATGTTGAAGACTTGCCAGAGTTGTAAATATATCCCAGCAATGAAACTTATAAGCGTAAATGAGATTACATCTTATGACGGTGGAATTCAAAATTGTTACCTTCCTACTATACAAAATCACTTACACCTATGAAACTTCTTATTACAATTGCAGCAATACTGTTATCTGTCTGTGCTTACAG
>Ga0233444_10002286_pt1 | contig 20279 bp, 21 predicted proteins | sample SI_124_October20_6_FD_182792 | JGI IMG/M metagenome (GOLD analysis project Ga0233444, IMG submission 182792) | Seawater microbial communities from Saanich Inlet, British Columbia, Canada - SI_124_October2016_10_MG | ecosystem: Environmental > Aquatic > Marine > Inlet | place: Canada: British... | reverse complement strand
GCTTCTTTTTTGTCTTCGGCTAAATCTACGTAACACCGTATGTTTTCGCTTAGATAACAGGCAGTCGTATCAAATTCATTTCAGATTATATTCTGGGGTGAAATCAAAATATGGACAATTTCATTCTTTGTGCCAAGCCGTATTCTGGGCCCCCATGTACCACTTCCCGATGAGACATATAAAGTAGAATTAAACCGTTTATATATGCCATGAACAGTCTTGAACTGTAGTCGTACAAGAAGGTTAAATGGGAATATCTGGCCGTTATGTGTATGTCCAGAGAGCATTAAATCGGTGGTGTCTGGCGCGCTGTCCCATATCGACGGTTGATGCACCATCAGTAAATTAAACGCGTCCTGATTGACCAGTCTGTGTGCGATGTCCGATTGTAGTTTTGGGGCTTGATTATCACTGATCCCAATGATGTTCAGTCCGTCGAATAGTACCGACTCGTTATCTAGAATCCTAATATTGTAGTTGGCCAGATCGGCTACTTTGTCGGCATGATTTTTGACGTAATATTCATGGTTTCCAGTAACGAACAGAATGGGTTTTTGAATGGCTCTTAAAGGCATTACATCCACAGCTTCAAAAGCACTTGAATCATATAGGTCACCGCCAATTAACAGATAGTCATAATCCAGCCCGTCGATTTTTGTGCAAATGTTTTCCAGATGCTGCTTGGGATTAGACCCCAGATGAATGTCACTGATGAACACCAGATTATAATTTTGAGTGATTTTTGGCGAGGAAATGTGAAGCCTTTTAAGGCTAATATGGCGTCCATTCAAAATGCCTTTTACGCAGAGAATGACAAAAACAACAAGGCAAACCAGACCGATTTCAAAGGTGAATTCTGGTATGACCAATGTAGCAAGTAAGCCCAGATTGAATACAAAGAACCCTATAAAGCCAATGCCCATTCCGTAATAGATAGGTACGCTTAATAGCGGTGATTTTGCATGTGTTCTGAAATATACAGAAATAGCCACCGCAATGATCACAGTCGGGATCAGGGTGGCAGGTTCAAAGGTACTGGCGTCAAATAGCAGATGAGCGAGGATGTTCAAAGGGTATATATAAATTAAAAAACTAAGCGCCAAAATGATGACGGTAAAAAAAAAGTCCTTCATAAAGTCACTTACACCTTATAACAAATTTACTCTCAAACTTGAGGACAAAACCGACAATATTATTGGGAGGAAATGGCGCGCTCGGGAAGATTCGAACTCCCGACCCCTAGATTCGTAGTCTAGTGCTCTATCCAGCTGAGCTACGAGCGCTTACCTTGCGGTGCAAGCACTGCAAAGAATGCCGCAACATAGGTCAAGGCAACGGTGCTGGCAAGCACTTATTGGGGGTTTTGGGTTTGTAGGCATGTGATCGATGATGACAATACACGTTTAGTTTGTCGGGTGATTTGCTTGGGGGGTGATTTGTTTGGGGGATGCTTTGTTTGTTGGGCGACGTGGGTTTCATCTGGATTGATTGTGATAACCGCTTGCCAAACAGGATTCATACAGTACATTTGGGCGAAGTTGACCTGTCCTGCTGCCGCTTTGCATCCTGCTTGCCGCTTTGCATCCTGGCATATGCAGACGCCCTGTATAAGATTAACACGAGGATGAAATGGCCGAAGCACAAGCAAAATCATTTCCTGTATCATGGGAAGAGCTGCATCGTACGTCAAAAGCACTGGCATGGCGGTTGCTAGAATTGGGCCCGTTTGAGGGTATTGTTGCGGTCACCCGTGGTGGCCTTGTGCCAGCGGCGATTGTCGCGCGCGAGCTGGAAATCCGGCTGATCGAAACCGCTTGTCTGTCATCCTATCATGGTCAGGATCAAGGCGGATTAACAGTTCTGAAAGAGGCTACGCTGGCTGGTAAAGGCAAAGGTTGGCTGATCGTCGATGACCTGGTTGATACTGGTGAGACTGCCAAGTCATTGCGGGCGATGATGCCCGAAGCGCATTTTGCGACTGTTTATGCCAAACCAGCTGGGCGACCACTTGTTGATACTTTTGTCACCGAAGTATCGCAGGATACATGGATTTTCTTTCCGTGGGACATGGAACCACAGCCATCAACGCCAATCATCGGCTTGCGCGGTTGATCCCGAGACAGTCAATATAGCCAGTCAACATAGATTTATAGCTGACGTTAACTGGCGATGTTCAGTTTTGGCCACCAGCTTGCCTGATCGCGTTCATCCGACATTTCAAAAATTTCAACCGGAAGCTGGATGCGGAATTCGGTGCCATTTTCGTTTGACCGGCTAAGCTTTACATAACCGCCCTGCGCGACCACCAAATCCTTGGTGATGGCAAGTCCCAGCCCCGAACCACCAAGCCCATGGCTCTTGAAAGCCAGAAACAGATCATCCCATTGCTGTTTTGGAATGCCATGACCATTGTCGGAGATGTCGATAATGCCAAGATGTCCGGCGCGCCATATATCTATGTTAAGCTTCGTAGCACCGGCATGATTCGCATTACGTGCCAAATTTAGAAAAATACGTTGCATCATTTTGCGATCTGCATGGATTTTAGCAGGGCCAGAATAAGTTATATGCATCTTCGTCGCATCGATCAGTTCATTGGCAATGTCATGCATGGCAAAGGTAGATAATTGCGGGTCAGGTATGGCGACCAGATAATCCATCATCGACTGGCACAGATCAACCGCCTGTTCAAGTGAACGCACCACATGCGGTGCCGAGCGATTCACCCGCTTATCATTGGAGTTCAAAAGCGCGTCTGCAACCAAGGTTGCCGAGCTAAGTACATTGCGGATATCGTGATTGATCTTGGCGGCGGCTTCACCGATATCGGCAAGCCGCTCACGCTGACGGATTTCAGAAATCGTATTCCTTTGCAAGACATCAAGAGCTTTGGCGGCAGCCTGAAAATCACTATTGATTTTCAGAGCGTTTGACGTTGGCCGCGCAATTGTTGGATCATCGGCGAATGCGGTCAATGTTGATGTTAACGCCTTGAGTGGTGCCATATAGAAACGTTTCAGGACAAAATACAACATTGCCCAAAGTAGAGAATAACCAATGGACAATGCAATAAAGCCCATTGGCATATAGCTACGTAAAATATCGCGAATGGGAGTCTGGTCGATGGTGAAAATTATGCGCGCGTCGGCAGTGTGATAGGTGAGTTGAACCAGATCTGGTTTCGCCGATAGCACCGATATAATCGCATTAGGAAAGGAATTCAGATATATCCGCTTTGTCACATCATAAATTTCGACGTCACGATCAATAGGGCTAAAATTATGGATTTTTGTCGTGTTTTCATCTTTTAGTTCTATTTGATAGATGATGCCCGACTGAACGCTAGGCATGCTTGCCAGATCAGCCTGTGACAGGCGCGCCTGATTATATTCGATGACAAGCCTGTATAGCGCATTACTCATTTCGCCCAACCGCATGCCGGTACAAGGCAATGCAAGGGTTACGAAAGAAATCAAACTAACAATAAGCCCTGATACAAAAAGCTGCCGTGCCTTGTCTTTGATATAAACAAAAGACCCGATTAGTTTATTATTCTTATATTCATCATCCACCAATTGTTGCTTCCTACTATACTAGGTCAGAACAAACCGTTGATATGATAGAGGGCTTTAATAATTTTGACCTATAAGCTAATAAGTATATTAAATGTTTGGTACCAGAAAGTATCAAATATTAAAGTGTGGTAATATGCGCAAAGATCATGCAATTAGTGCCATTTGGCATATATTTCCTAGAAAATAGGATCATGTCACGTGGTTGTGTATTTCGGTTAAACCGTCAAATTTCGTTGACAGCGAGGGCTGTGCCGCCTATACCGCATTTCAGTTTCATTCAGTTTAAACATCAAAAGAAGGAGCGTTGTCATGAAACGCACCTACCAACCTAGTGTTCTTGTCCGCAAGCGTCGTCATGGCTTTCGTGCCCGTATGGCGACAGTAGGCGGTCGTCGTGTCCTACGCGCACGTCGTGCCAAAGGTCGCGCACGTCTGTCTGCCTAGGCATAATTGTCAGGGGCATCGATTGTCTGACAAACACATTATTTCTGCCCGCCCGGGCTTTATCCGGGCGCGGAATCATGGCGAAAAAGCGATTTCAAAAGGCGTTATCATACAGGCGGTTCGCCATGATAATAGCCATTGGCGCTATGGCCTCACCGCTACCAAAAAAATCGGCAATGCTGTTATCCGCAATCGTGTGCGCCGCCGTTTACGTGCGATTGCCAAACAGGTTTTGGCACCTTTGGCCATGTCAGGCGTTGATTATGTGCTGATCGGGCGCGCAACGACAGCTACTTCACAATGGGCCGAACTGATAAATGAAGTCGAAAAATCGCTAAGATATCTTCATCGCAAACTTGGCGATGCTGAAAAGCAGGGGTAGCAAGGTGGAAAAGCGCACCGGAATGTCTGATGTAAAACACAATAAAGCCTATGCGCCGAATTTGGCTGAGCGCGTGATGATTTTCATGCTTCTAGGGCTTACAAACCTCTATCAATTGCTTGTCTCACCGCTACTTGGTTCAAATTGCCGCCATTTGCCCACATGTTCCGAATATACAAAATACGCATTACAGGCACATGGGCTCTTGCGTGGATCGTACTATGCGGTAAAACGTATTCTGCGATGTCATCCGGGGGTTACACCTTCGTTTGACCCTGTGCCGCCAGTGTCCAGGACAATACGACCAACCAAGAATGTAAAAGGCTGATTTTATGAAACCCGATAATCGTAACCTGATAATGGCCATTGCGCTTTCAATGGTTGTGCTTTTTGGCTGGCAGATGTTTGTTATTAAGCCCCAGCTAGAACAAGAAGCCGCCCAGCAGGAACTTTTGGCCGAACAGGCAAAAGCCGAGGCCGCGCTTCAGGCGTCACAGCAAGCCGATAGTGGTACCCCGTCGGTCGCACAAACATCGAATGCAAATATGGGTGTGAATAATGGGGCAGTCACGGGTGGTATCAGCGAAGCAAAACCGCAAGACACCGCCCCACGCATTCTGATTGATGCGCCGTTGATTACGGGATCTATTTCGGTAATGGGTGCGCGAATCGACGATGTTGTTCTGACGGATTATAAGGTATCGCAGGATCCCGGATCCGAAAATATCAAATTTTTACATAAATCCAGTTCATCACAGCCCTATTTTGTTGAATTCGGATGGTCATCGTCGGATGCGAATCAGCCAATGCCGCGGGCTGATACATTATGGCAGGCGAATAAGGATGTTTTGTCTCCAGGCGCGCCCGTTACCTTGCGCTGGGATAATGGCCAGGGTCTGACATTTATCCGCCAAATTTCTATCAATGATGATTATCTGATTACCTATGATGATTCGGTGCAAAGCACACTTGGGAATGCGATCACTTTATATCCCTATGGGTTGGTGCGGCGCCATGGCACGCCGCCATCAAGCGGTATCTATATTCTGCATGAAGGCCCGTTGGGCGTTTTTGACGAAACCTTGCAAGAAGAAGATTACAGCGATTTGCGCGACGCAGAACAAGGCAAGATTGCAGTTACCCCGACCGAAGCAGGGGGCTGGATTGGCCTGACCGATAAATACTGGTTGGCGGCTTTGCTGCCTGACCAAAATACACGGTATGATTTCTCATTCCAGTCACTGGCTGGATCAGGCGAACGCTATCAGGTTGATTATATCGATTCCAATGGTCTTGTGCTGGCGCCAAATGAAAGTGTTTCAGCTAAAGGCCGGGTCTTTGCCGGTGCCAAGATCGTGAAGCTTCTTGACCAATATCATGATGACCTTGGCATTCCCAATTTTGATTTGGCGATTGATTTTGGCTGGTTCTATTTCCTGACCAAGCCGTTCTTCTATGCGATTAACTGGCTGAATGAATTTTTGGGTAATTTTGGTCTGGCGACGCTTGCCTTTACCGTCGTGGTCAAGGTGGTGTTTTTCCCACTTGCCAATAAATCATATCAGTCGATGGGTAAGATGCGTTTGCTGGCACCAAAAATTCAGCAGCTTCGCGAACGCTTTGGCGAAGACAAGATGCAGTTGAACAAGGAAATGATGGCGCTGTATAAGGCAGAAAAAGTCAATCCTGCGGCAGGCTGTCTGCCTGTTTTGCTTCAGATACCAGTGTTCTTTGCGCTGTATAAAGTGCTGTTTGTAACGATTGAAATGCGCCATGCGCCATTCTTTGGCTGGATTACTGATCTGTCGGCGCCTGATCCAACATCGGTTTTCAATGTTTTTGGTTTGTTGCCCTTTTCGGTCGATTTCCTGCCACCATTCCTGCAGCTTGGTGCCTGGCCGATTATGATGGGTGTTTCAATGTTCCTGCAAATGCGGCTGAATCCAGCACCGCCTGACCCAATTCAGGCAAAAGTGTTTCAGTTTATGCCCATTTTCTTTACCTTCTTGTTGGCGACATTCCCGGCAGGTCTGGTGATCTACTGGACATGGAACAATCTATTATCGATGGGTCAACAATGGTACATTATGCGCCGCGTGGCCAAGAGCTAGACGCCGAACAACGTGAAGCTGGCCGGCTACTTTTTGCTGGCCAGTGCGATTTTACCGCGGCGGCAAATAATATGCCGGCCTTGCCGCCTATGAATCTGCCTGAAATTTGTTTTGCTGGACGGTCAAATGTTGGCAAGTCATCACTGGTTAATGCGTTGACAGGGCGCCGGATGTTGGCGCGTACATCGCAAACACCTGGTCGTACACGGCAGCTGATTTTCTTTGATCTAGGGCAACGGCTAGGGCTTGTTGATCTGCCCGGATATGGTTATGCCTCAGCGCCAAAGACAGATATTGAGGCCTGGACAAAGCTGACGCGCAAATTTCTGGCAGGGCGGCAATCATTGCAACGTGTGTTTCTGTTGATCGATGCCCGTCGCGGTGTTGGTAAAGGTGATAGAGAAATCATGAAATTGCTGGATGAATCGGCAGTATCATGGGCGGCGGTTCTGACCAAAGCCGATAAATTGAAACCCGAGGCGCTGGAAAAAGCGTGTCTGGCCACCGAAACGACGATTGCAACGCATGTGGCGGCATTTCCCGAATTGTTTGTGACATCGTCACAAGTGGGCGATGGAATTGAGCATTTGCGCGGCCATATTGCCGGATTTGCTTTACAAAAATAGCTTGTTAGTGGTTTTTCGGCCTAATGAGAGGGCTTGAGCCCTTGCGCATTGTCCAAGATTGCCGATAATCGAAATCGGGTAACAAAGGGCATCTATGAAATAGGTTTCGATGGTACCTGCCACCGTAGCCCAGACGGTGTGAAGGAAGGTGAAAGGCGGTATCATGACGCAGACAAGCGCAAATCAACAACAAGACATGCTCGCCAAGACAGGCATGCTGATCGAAGCCTTGCCGTATATGCGCCGCTATTCGGGGAAAACCATTGTTATTAAATTTGGTGGTCATGCGATGGGCGAGGCTGACTCGGTCACTGCCTTTGCTGCCGATATTGCCCTGCTTGATCAGGTTGGCGCTTGTCCGGTTGTGGTGCATGGTGGCGGCCCCCAGATCGGACAGATGCTCAAAAAACTGGAAATTGAGTCAAGTTTTATTGATGGATTACGCGTAACCGATGAAGCCACCATTTCCGTTGTCGAGATGGTGCTGGCTGGCGGCATTAACAAGGCACTGGCGGCGGCCATTACCGCGGCAGGTGGACAGGCTGTTGGTGTTTCAGGCAAGGATGGCGGCTTGATTACAGCGCGGAAATTGATGGCGGTGCCAAAACAGTCGGATAGCGCGCTGGAACATATCGATCTTGGCTTTGTGGGCGAGCCAGAGCATATCGATACACAGGTTCTTGAAGCCTTGAAAGCACGTGATCTGATCCCCGTAGTTGCGCCTATCGGTCTGGGCGCTGATGGGCAGACGTATAATATCAATGCCGATACGGCGGCAGGCGCAATCGCGGCGGCATTAGGAGCCACGCGCATGATTATGCTGACTGACGTTGCTGGTGTGCTGGACGCTAATGGTAAATTGATACCTGAATTAACCATTAGCCAGGCCGAAGCCTTGATCCATGACGGGACGGTTAATGGCGGCATGATTCCCAAGGTCGAAACCTGCATTGAGGCAATTAATGGCGGTGCCGAGGCAGCGGTTATTACCGATGGGCGGGCGCAACATGCGTTGCTTGTCGAACTATTTACCGAACATGGTATCGGTACGTTAATTTTACCAGATTAGGAAGCGATCATGCAGCCAAATGTAAAATCCCCCGTTCATTTTCCGGTGAATGAAATTAATGACTGGATATTTGATCTGGATAATACGATCTATCCAGCGCGTTCAAACCTGTTCATCAGGGTGGCGGTAAGAATAACCGAATTTGTTGCCAGCCATTTTCAAGTGGAAACGGATGAGGCCAAAATCATTCAGAAAGACCTGTTTCATCGTTATGGGACGACCATGCGTGGGCTAATGGTTGAAGAAAACCTGACACCAGATGCGTATCTGCATTATGTACACGATATTGATGTCAGTGATCTGCCATATGAAGCCGAACTTGACCGTATGATAGGCACCTTGCCCGGACGCAAACATATCTTCACCAACGGGACAGTGCCGCATGCCGAGAATATCCTAAATGCCTATGGTATCCGGCATCATTTTGACAAGATTTTTGACATTGTCGGGGCCGATTATGTGCCAAAGCCCGAAACGGTAGCTTTTGATCATTTTATCGCCAAGACCCAGATCGATCCGACAGGTGCAGTGATGCTTGAGGATATGGCACGTAATCTGGAACCAGCGGCGGCATTGGGAATGCGGACGGTCTGGCTGGCCAGTGACCATGATTTTGCAAGACATGGTGCCGATCAAGACTATGTGCATTTTATCGCCGATGATCTGAAAAGCTTTTTATCAAGCCTGACGATGACAGCGTGACGGAAAGCGCTTTGATACCGGTTTTCATCACCACTAACACTACCTATATTACATAAACAAAACAGAAGGTCGTTTGACGACGCGAGGAGAACAGAATGGATACAGCGCAACTTGAACAGGAAATTGACGCGGCATGGGACGCACGGGATAGTGTAAATGTCGATACAAAAGGCGCTGTCCGTGAGGCCGTTAACGATGTTCTTAATATGCTGGATAATGGCAAGATGCGGGTTGCTGAACCTGTGGGCGATCATCAATGGCAGGTGAATCAATGGCTGAAAAAAGCTGTTCTGTTGTCGTTCCGTCTGAATGACATGACCGTTATCAAAGGCGGTGTTGTGCATCCGCAGGCAGGCGAAGCAACATTCTGGGACAAGGTGCCGCCAAAATTCAGCGGCTGGGACGAAGCCCGTTTCCGTGAAGCTGGTTTCCGTGCGGTACCCGGATGTGTTGTGCGCCATTCGGCCTATGTGGCACCAGGTGTGGTGATTATGCCTGGCTTTATCAATCTTGGTGCCTATGTCGATAGTGGGACAATGGTTGATACATGGGCAACAGTTGGATCATGCGCACAGATTGGTAAGAATGTGCATCTGTCAGGTGGCGCGGGAATCGGCGGTGTGCTGGAGCCATTACAAGCAGGTCCAGTGGTGATCGAAGATGATTGCTTTATCGGCGCACGTTCAGAAGTTGTTGAAGGTGTTGTCGTTGAAAAAGGTGCTGTGCTGTCGATGGGCGTGTTTATAGGTGCCTCGACAAAGATCATCAATCGTCATACAGGTGAAATTCATATTGGTCGTGTACCAGCTTATTCGGTTGTGGTGCCAGGCAGTCTGCCAGGTAAGCCATTGCCAGATGGAAGCCCGGGCCCGTCTTTGTCATGTGCCGTGATTATCAAGCAAGTTGACGAAAAGACACGATCAAAGACATCTGTAAACGATCTGCTTAGAGACTAGCATATGGATAATGTTTCGCATTCGGTTGACCTGACCCAACGTCTGATCCGCTGTCCATCGGTGACACCGGCAGATGCAGGTGCGCTTGATGTGCTGGTGGCCGAGCTGGCGCCATTGGGATTCGAATGCACGCGTCTTGCCTTTGGTGACGGGGATGCGCGTATCGAAAATCTGTTTGCATGGCTGGGTGACAAAAATGTATCTGGAGCGAAGGTGAAACATTTCTGTTTTGCCGGACATACCGATGTTGTGCCAGTGGGTGATGCAGATGCGTGGCAGTTTGATCCCTTTTCGGGTTCCCTTGCCGATGGCAATATCTATGGACGTGGGGCGTCGGATATGAAAGGCGGCATTGCGGCCTTTGTTGGCGCTGTGGCAAGGCTAGTTGAAGCTGGTGGTTTTGATATTACAAAAGGTCATGCCATCAGCCTGATGATTACGGGTGATGAAGAGGGCGATGCCGTTAATGGCACGGTCAAAATGGTCGAATGGGTGCAGGAACATGGTTTGGTTCCCAATCTGTGCGTTGTTGGCGAGCCGACAAATCCAGATGCGGTTGGGGATGTTATCAAGAATGGTCGTCGGGGAAGCCTGTCATGTCAGCTAACTGTTGAAGGCGCGCAAGGTCATGTTGCCTATCCGCATCTAGCCGATAATCCATTTGCACGGTTGCTGACCATGCTGGCACCAGTGAATAGCTGTGAGCTGGATGGGGGCACTGCATATTTTGATCCCTCGACGGCCAATATAACCTCGATTGATAGCAACAATCCGGCAGGTAATGTGATTCCAGCGCGAGCGCAGGCACGGTTCAATATCCGCTTTAATACCGAACATACGGCAGATAGTTTGATTGGCTGGCTGGAGGAACATTTTGCGCGTGTTGGTGGCACATGGCATGCCGATTGGCGTGCATCAGCACATCCATTTTTGACTGAACCAGGTATGCTGACCGAAATAATGAGCGCGGCGATCAGCAAAGTTACCGGACGTGATCCACAGCTATCTACGAGTGGTGGCACTTCGGATGCGCGCTTTATAACGACAATATGTCCAGTTGCCGAATTCGGGCTGGTTGGGCGTACAATGCATAAAGTTGACGAGCATACTGCGGTTGCAGATATAGATATTTTATCGGCCATATATGAAAATATGCTGGCCACCTATTTTGAGGCAGCATAAGCATGCAGCAAGAAAATTTGAGTTTGTCGCCGCGCGTTTTACTTTTTTACGTTGGTCATAGTTTGCGGGTTATGACAGGCAAAGCGTCAATGGCTGATGTCTATCAGACTGATGCCAAAGGCCTGTGGCATGCGATCTGGGCGTCGATGATCTTTACCGCTATGGTGACAATCTATCCGACATTGAAAAATGCCCCGTCTATTTTTGTAACAACGATGATTGTGCAACTTGTCGGGCTGATATTGCTGGCTTTGATATTTCTGTTTGCCTTAAAACAGCTTGGGCTGGCTGAACGCAGTTTTGCCTTTTTGCTTCCGTTTTTCTGGATTGAAAATGTTCAGCAACTGCTTGTCGGATTGACCCAGCTGGCGACTGTTTCAAGTGGTAATCATGCCTATCTGGTGCTGGTTTTGCCGATTGCCATATGGACATGTTACTGGCTTTGGCGGGTTGGCAAGGATCAACTTGGCAAAGGGGGCTGGATCGCCGCCGGTATGGTTGGCTTGTCATTTGCGACGGATGTGACGTTGCTATGGGCGGTTCAAACGCGCCTGCCAATGCCAGCTGGATAAAACACATCGGTCAGATATAACCCATGTGGGGGTGCGGTTGGTCCAGCGGCGCTTCGATCTGCTGCCAAGAGGGCAGCTTTTACATCGTCAGGCTGCCATTTTCCAGTACCAACCAAGGCCAGCGTTCCGGCAATATTGCGCACCTGATGATGGAGGAATGATCTGGCTTCGACATGCAGATGTATTTCAGCGCCCACCTGTTCAACGCGAAGCATATCTAGCGTGCGTATGGATGATTCAGCCTGACATTGGGCGGCGCGAAAGCTGTTGAAATCATGCCGACCGATCAGGACATTGGCACCAGCCTGCATAGCGATGGCATCAAGCGGCTGTTTATGATGCCAGACACGGCCAGCATCAATCGCAGGCGGCTGGCGGCGGGGCAATATGCGATATAGATAACGCCGTCCAATAGCCGAAAAGCGCGCATGGGCATCATCGGGCACCTCATAGGCGTCAAGCACGCTGATGGCTGTGTGTGACAGATGCGCGTTGAGTGCTTCCATGACACGATTGGGTGCAAATTTTTCAGGTACATCAAGATGAGCGACCTGACCTAGCGCATGGACGCCTGAATCGGTGCGGCCTGCCCCCTGAACAAGAATGTGTTCACCAGTGAAGGCAAAGGCGGCCTCTTCAAGCTTTTGCTGAACAGTGATGCCATTATCCTGACGTTGCCAGCCTACAAAGGGCGCGCCATCATATTCAACAATTATGAAAATGCGCCGCGTCATGCGGAATCATCACTTGCCAGCATGTCGCCAGTGGCGATTTGAACGCCATTTAGAAAGTTGCGTGATGGCATAGGTTTTTTGCCAGCAGGCTGAACGCTGGTGACGCATAGGACAGCATCGCCCGTATTGATCAGCATGTTGCCTTTATCATCCTGTCCGGCAAATGAACCGGGCTGGCCAGCGGTATCATGCGGCAGGGGCGCAGGCTGCGCCGCAAGAATGCGGATGCGGCCTTTTGGTCCGTTGCACCATGCCCCGGGATAGGGCGCATAGGCGCGAATATGACAGGCTAGCTCGGCGGCGCTTTTGTGCCAGTCAATATGGGCATCACTGCCGGAAATCTTAGCCGCATAGGTCACCCCTTCACCGGATTGTGGTGTGCGGTTCAAAAGCGCATTATCAAGAGACGCCAATGTTTCATCAAGAAGCGTTGCATTCATGCTGGCCAGCGCATCATGCAGATCACCTGCATTCATATCATCTGTGATCGCTATGGAGCGTGTGGCCAAAACCGGACCCGTATCAAGCCCTGCTTCCATCAGCATCACGCTCATGCCGGTTTCATTATCACCTGCTTCGATAGCACGCTGAATTGGCGCCGCCCCGCGCCAGCGCGGCAATAATGAGGCATGTCCGTTCAGACAGCCATAGCGGGGAATCTCAAGCACGGCTTGCGGCAATATCAATCCATAGGCAACGACGATGAACAGATCGGCATCATAAGCGGCAAGTTCCTGTTGTACATGTTTGTCATGCAATGAGGTTGGCCAATTTACGGGCAAACCCATCTCAAGGGCATGACGCGCAAGAGGCACGGGCTGTTCCTGCATGCCGCGACCAGATTGGCGGGGTGGCTGTGTATAGACCGCACAAACATCATGATTTTGTGCCAGCATATCGAGAGCTGGGATGGCGAAATCCGGACTTCCCATATAGACAATGCGCAATTTACCCATGAGCTTTGCCTCTTATGATTTGGGCGATGATTGCCGCATTTCTTTCATTACCTTGCGTATAATCATGTCACGTTTTAGCCGCGAGATATGATCGATGAACAAAACCCCGTTGAGATGATCGATTTCATGTTGGACACAAGCCGCCAGCAGACCGTCAGCAGCCAGCATCTTTGTGTCCCCTTCGATATCAGTATAGCGCACAGTGACACTGGCTGGTCTGGTGACCTCGGCAGTATGGTCAGGGATTGATAGGCAGCCTTCTTCAAGAATCGATTTGTCTTCGGATGATTCGATGATTTCCGGATTGATCATCTTGTAAAGCTCAGGCGCTTCATCTTTACCGCAATCCATGACGATAAGGCGTTCGGAAACATTGATCTGCGGCGCGGCCAGCCCAATGCCTGGCGCTTCGTACATGGTCAGTGCCATATCATCAAGCAGATTACGGATGCCATCAGTGACTTCGGCTACAGCACTAGCGGTTTGGCGCAACACAGGGTCGGGCAAATTGATGATCGGTAAAATATTCGCTACATGCGCACCCATAACAGTGACAATTCCTTAATGATTAATCAGGCGATATTATATCCCCCTGCATTAGAATAAGGGGCGTTGCACGTCAAGTTTGACGACGTTTTTGTTATCTTAAATGTAGCCATATTGGCTTAAGGTTCAATAGAGGTGTGGCGCTTTTATCTGTTACAGTCTATCAAGAGACAGGTCAGAATATCATGTCTGGGCGAAATGGCGAAAGAGATGGGGCGAAAGACATGGGGTCACTAGATGTCAGCATTTGAAATGGTCCTGCTTGGCGTTATCGCTATCATATGTGTGGTGGTGTTTGTCACCATGTCACGGCAAAAAGTATCACCACAACAAGATGACGGGCTGGCCGAATTACGCGGCCAATTATCACAGCTGTCCAGCCAGTCGGCTGAACTGCAACGCGTGATTGCATCACAAATGTCCGAAACCGAAGGGCGACTTGGCACAAGGCTGGAACAGTCCTTACGTGACCAGAATGAACGCACGAATAAGCAGCTGACAGGCATGGCGGAAAAGCTTGTTGTTATAAGCGAGGCGAATGCCCATATTTCAGCTTTGAGCGGACAGGTCACACAATTGCAGAATATTCTGTCAAACAAGCAAGCACGTGGCAGTTTTGGCGAAGTCCAGCTTGAAAATCTGGTGCGTGATGCCTTGCCAGATAGTGCCTATGAATTTCAGGCGACGTTGGGTAACGGCAAGCGCGTTGATTGTCTGCTGGCTTTGCCCAATCCACCAGGTGCGATCTGTATCGATTCCAAATTTCCACTGGAAAGCTATCGCCGGCTAGTCGATGCCCCCGATGACCAAAGCCGTGATGCGGCGCGCCGTGGGCTGGAAATGGATGTCAAAAAACACATTAATGATATTGCCGATAAATATATCATTCCGGGGGAAACCGCCGAAAGTGCGATCCTGTTTCTGCCATCAGAATCGGTTTATGCCGAAATCAATATTCAATTGCCGCGTCTGGTTGAAGAAAGCCGCCGCAAGCATGTCTATATGGCCGGACCAGATAATCTGATGCTGATTCTGCATACGGTAAGGGCGATTCTGCGTGATGCGCGGATGCATGAAGCGGCAGGGTTGATCCAGACGCAGGTCGATGTGATGATGCAGGATGTAAGGCGACTTGATGATCGGGTGGCCAAGCTGGCGTCGCATTTTTCGCAAGCCGAAAAAGATATTGCCGACATTCAGACATCAGCCCGTAAAATTACATCTCGTGGCGATAAAATTGCCGATATTGAAGTTATTGACGCCACCGCCGTTAGCGATGTGCCAACAGAAAAACCATCAGGCGATTTGCTTGGTTAACGCATTTTAGCGCGGGCTTTGAGGGCTTGAGCTAAGGTGCCATCATCCAGATAATCAAGTTCACCGCCAACAGGTACACCATGCGCAAGCCGTGTGACATCAAGATTGGATGTGGCGAGTTTTTCGGCAATATAATGCGCGGTTGTCTGGCCATCGACAGTTGCCGATAGCGCCAATATAACCTCAATGACGTCGTCATTCTGGGCACGGCGCACCAATCGATCGATGGTCAGATCGTCTGGTCCTCGCCCGTCAAGAGCGCTTAGGGTGCCGCCAAGCACGTGATAGCGGCCCCGAAATACCGCCGCACGTTCCATCGCCCATAGATCGCCAACATCCTCGACAACACAGATACGGCTTTTATCGCGGCGGTCATCACGGCAGATATGACACATATCGGCTGTATCCAGATTGCCACAATCAACACATGTTCGCACCGTGCTGGCGATATCATGCAATTCTCTGGCTAGGGGCACCATCAGGCGATCACGGTTTTTCAGCAGGAACAGTACTGCCCGACGCGCAGACCGTGGTCCAAGACCGGGAAGCCGACCAAGGCGCCGAATCAGATTTTCGAGAGATGAATCCATGTCAGATCATTATACCTAGTCAGTGGACACATAATCAGGGGCAAGCCGATCAAAAGGGTAGATTCATGCCTGGTGGCAATTCCAACCCACCTGTAATATCAGTCATCTGCGCTTTCATAGAGGTGGCAGCATCTTCACGCGCCCGATTACTGGCCAGTAGAATCAGATCTTCGAGCATGTCGCTATCATTGTTGGCAAGCGCTTCGGGTTCAATTTTTACGGCCTCAAGCTGACCTTTGCCATTCACCGTAACAGTGACAGCATTGCCGGCAACGCTTGCCGAAAAGCGAGCGGCGGCCATTTCATCCTGTAGCGTCTGCATGCGGCTTTGGACTTCCTGCGCTTTTTTCATCATGCCCATCATATTGCGCATCAGTCGTTATCCTCTTCGTCATATGTTTCTGTGTCTTTGTCCAGTTCGCTGACGGGTGCTTCTATTGCGCTGATCTGTTCGATCGTTGCGCCCGGAAATATGGAAACAATTTTGGCAACAAGCGGTGTTTTGGCGATGGTATCAAGACGTTCAGCGGCGGCGGCGGCCTTGGTTTCGGCAAGCGTTTTACCAGCAGATTCGTCAGATAGGGACACTAGCCAGCGCGCGCCTGTCCAATGCCGAAGATGCTGGGCAAGATCACCAAGGAATTTTTCAGGTGGCTTGCCTGACAGAGCGATTTCCAACAAGCCGGGTTGCAGTGCCACAAGCCGAACATGATTACGGATTAAAGCGGCCAAAAGCATTTCGCCTTTGGTCTCGGCCAAAGTGGCTATGTCAGCTAGCGAATTCAGTTGCGGCGCGTCAGATATATCCGGACTGTCGGGGGCAGATTGTGTTTCGATGTCTTGGGTAGGCAGGAATTGCTGATCAAGTTGTTGATCAAGCTGCTGGTCAATTGCGGCATTGGTTGATGTGGTCGCTGATATGTTGCCTGATGCACTGGTAGGTCTGTTGGGTGATGGGCTGGCCGCTATGCTGGCGGATGCGTTATCTGAGGTGGTTGTTGGTGCATTTGCGGGCGCGTTTTCTGATGTGCTTTCTGATGCGGCGTCCGGCAAAGCGCGCAGGATTTCATCAGGGCTTGGCATCTGCGCAGCATGCGCCAGACGTATCAATAGCATTTCACATGCGGTAGCTGGATTCGGCGCCATATTCAGTTCGCCGTGACCTTTGAGCAGAATTTGCCATGCCCGCCCAAGTTTGGCGATGCCAAGCGTGGCAAGGTCTTCAATCGGCGCGCGCTCACCCTCAATAAATGTCGCGCTGGAGCCGCCTGTTGCGCACAGGCTGGCACTATGTACGATATCAAGCAAATCGGCGATTAGCATTTCAGGCTCGGCGCCACGTTGATAGATGTCGTTAAAAGAAGAAAGCGCACTAGCAACATCATGTGCCAAAACTGATTTTAACAAGGCCAATGCTTCGGCGCGTCCGGGTCTGCCCAGCATGTCGGAGACCGATTCGGCGGTCAAAGTATCGGCTGTCATGGCGGCGGCCTGATCCAGCAAGGACAGAGCATCGCGCACCGACCCCTCGGCGGCGGTGGCAATTGTTTCCAGCGCGGCAGGTTCGGCTTTGATGTTTTCCTTGCCGCAAATCATTTCAAGATGCGCGGCCAGCAAAGTGGCAGGAACACGTCGCAGGTCATAGCGTTGACAGCGCGACAGAATGGTCACAGGCACTTTGCGGATTTCGGTTGTGGCAAAAATGAATTTCACCGCGTCAGGCGGTTCTTCCAATGTTTTGAGAAGCGCGTTGAAAGCGCTTTTGGACATCATATGGACTTCGTCGATAATATAGATTTTGAAACGTGCCGACACTGGACGGTAATTCACCGCTTCGATGATTTCACGCGCATCATCAACGCCTGTATGACTGGCGGCGTCAATTTCCAGAACATCAACATGGCGTCCAGCAGCAATCGCCGTGCAAGGTTCGCATGTGCCGCATGGTTCCAGCGTAGCCTCGCCTTTGCCATCAGATCCGATACAGTTAAGACCTTTGGCCAGAAGCCGCGCGGTTGAGGTTTTGCCAACACCGCGCACGCCAGTCAGAACAAAGGCATGCGCAAGGCGGCCAAGCGACAAAGCATTGCCAAGAGTTCGTACCAGCGCATCCTGTCCGATTAACGTCGAAAACGTTTCGGGGCGGTATTTGCGTGCCAGAACACGGTAGGCTGTATTGGCCGTTTCGTTCATGTTGCTGACATTACCCCTGCTCAGTATTAAAATTGTGCTTTTATAGAAACATGTTACCCCGAAGAATGCGAATGCCCAAGGGGATGGCTAGATCATTTTTAACAAAACATAAATATCTGGGGATAAATATCTGGCGAAAGCGGAAGACTGGACGACCCGTAAACATCCCACTGCGGCTGCTTCCTTTCGGATCTGACCGGATTGGCGGGGGCAACGTCCACCCAGCCTTCCTGCAGACATATATGGGGCAATCCTATGGAATCGACAAGTATTTTATACCAGTCAATGCGCCTAATGATGCAACTAGTCCATATCGCGGCCACGCAGACCGCTAGCTGGATAGGTACCAAGCAGATGAACAGCATCTTTTTGGCAGTAGAAATGCAGTTCTTCCATCGCGTTCTGCATGGCTGGATCATCGATATGTCCATCAACATCCATATAGAATTGTGCCGATTCGTGAAAACCCGGGCGGATATAGGATTCAAGTTTGGTCAGATTGATGCCGTTGGTAGCAAAACCACCCAGTGCTTTGTAAAGCGCGGCTGGCACGGATCGCAGGCTAAAGACCATGGTTGTGACCATGGCTGGATCAGATGATGATTTGGGGCGTGCGGGTGTTACAGCTTCGCGCGCCATGATCAAAAAGCGGGTGGTGTTATGTTCAGCATCTTCAGCCGATTCAATCAGCACATCCAGATCATAAATTTCGCCAGCAAGCCGTGAGGCAATCGCGCCAATATGCTTGTCACCGCGCGCCGCTATATCTTTGGCCGCGCCAGCAGTGTCACTATGCATGATCGGTGTCAGACCCAGCTTATGCAGACGCTCGCGGCATTGAGCAAGCCCTTGCGCATGACTATGTATTTCGACAAGGTTTTCAAGCTTGGCTCCGCGGGGTGCCAGCAAATGATGGTTGACCCGTTGAAAATGTTCGCCTGTAATGAACAGGCCTGACCCTGGAAGCAGATGATGAATATCGGCAACGCGGCCAGCTATTGAATTTTCAACTGGCACCATCGCCCAGTCAGCGTCACCTTGCTGGACAGCAGTTAGCATATCTTCAAAAGAGGGATAAGGCACCGCCTCGATATCAGGCATGATGGCGCGGCATGACATATGCGAATAGGCACCAGGAACCCCTTGAAAGGCGACTTTTTTGCCAGCTAGTTGCGTTGGGCTATCACTCACAATTTACCTCATAGTTGATGTGTGAAAAGGCGAAATGCCTATTGTGCCATGCGCTGGCGCGCACGTTCCAAATCGTCAGCAGTATCGATTCCACCAGGTGCAATGTCAATGAAACCAGTGGCTATGTGCATCCCCGCTTCCAAGGCACGTAACTGTTCAAGCTTTTCGGCTTGTTCAAGTGGTGATGGTGGCAAGGACACGAAGCGGGTCAGGGCGGCGCGTGTCCAGCCATAAACACCAATGTGATGATAAAGTGTATCTGCCCCAGTCGGAATGGCGGCGCGGCTGAAATAGAGCGCCTTGCCAAAACCGCTATCCTGCCAGCTGACGACAGCTTTAACGACCTGTGGGCGGGTGGCTTCTTCAGCGCTGGCTTTGGTCACCAAGGTTGCCAGATCAGCCCCAGTTGTTGCCAGACAATCAGCCAGAAGCGTGGGGATTTCAGGTGCCAGTTCGGGCAAGTCACCTTGCAGGTTTAGAATATGCTCGATATGTCGATCCGGATCGATGGTCTCAACCGCTTCAAACACCCGATCCGAACCAGATGGGTGATCGGCGCGCGTCATTACAGCCTTGCCACCAGCCGATGTGATGATATCGACGATACCGCGATCATCTGTCGCAACATAGACAGGGGCGATATCGGCTTCTAAAGCGCGTTCCCAAACATGCTGAATCATAGGTTTTCCGGCAATTTCAGCCAATGGTTTGCCTGGCAGGCGGCTGGCTGCCATGCGCGCCGGAATAATGATGATTTTTGTGTTCTTTTTTGCCATGATTGTGGCAATTCATCACATATTTGGGGTTTTCGTAAAGTAAATAATCCAAAACAGTGATGTTGGGGTTGAGAGACGGCAATAATTTCGGTACTTATCCTTCGAACGATTGGTGCCCTAGTGCCAACTAGTTGCAATATGATTTATGAGGAGCCCGACTTCGGGAAGTGCAATGGACGAATTGGGATTTAACAAACTCTTTGCCGGTTTTCTTATGGCAGGCCTTTTATTGCTGGCAGGTATCAAGCTGGCAGAGGTTATGGTGCCGCATAGCGATCTAGCTGAAAATGCCTATAAGATTGAAGTGCCGGAAACATCAGCTGTTGCCGATGCCGCGCCTGTTGTCAAGGTGCCTGA
>Ga0233444_10002280_pt1 | contig 20304 bp, 20 predicted proteins | sample SI_124_October20_6_FD_182792 | JGI IMG/M metagenome (GOLD analysis project Ga0233444, IMG submission 182792) | Seawater microbial communities from Saanich Inlet, British Columbia, Canada - SI_124_October2016_10_MG | ecosystem: Environmental > Aquatic > Marine > Inlet | place: Canada: British... | reverse complement strand
CAAGACATGGACCGCCAACTGCCGAAATATCAACATTTAAAATTTTTCTGTCTGCCAGCAATCTTTCAAGTTTATCAACTAATAACTCGTATTGATTGTTGTGTATACTCAAACCTTTTGTAAGCAATAAAATTTTAGGAATTTTACTATCTTTATAAAGCCTGCTTAATTGATCGGAAACCCACTCAATTCCTTTTGAACTAATACCAAGAACTATCATATCGACATTTGATTTCAACAAATTATCAAATTTTTCAAATTTAAATATTTTAATTTCTTGGGGGATTTTTGTATTTAAGCCTGGATGTAAATTATCATTTTGTTTTAAATTATCGATAAATTCATTTTCTAAATGAGTGCCAACAATATTTATATCGTGATTATTATCTAAGCACGGTAAAGCAAAAGCAGAACCCATTGCACCTGCACCAATTATTACAATTTTTGACATATTTACTCTTTAAATAAAATTTTTTTGAAAATTAAAAAAACTGATATTAACTCAATTTTACCAATAATCATAAAAATTATTAGACTTATTTTTGATGTTGTTAATAAATTAGCAAAATTTAAATTCTCCATATTAAATAGTTCAGAGTTTACTGTATTAGTCAAAGTTAGAATTGATAATTTAAAAGATTTTTCAAACCCAATATTATCTAATACTAAAAAACTTGATAAAATAAAAAGACTTAAAAAAAATGAAATAAAAATTAAAAATGAAATTTTTACGTTATCATCAGTAATTTTTTTTTCTGAGTTAAAAATTGTTTTATTAATAACGCTATTTGGACTAATCAATTTCATTATTTCAGCAGAAGCTATTTTTAAAAGTATATAAAACCTCGCTAGTTTAATTCCTGATGTATTAGAAACTAATGACCCGCCGATCAAAGTGATAAATAAAAAATACAAACTCAAGTTATCTGCTTTCATTAAAGTGAGACCTGAAGTTGCTAAACTACTTATAACTCCAATAATTAAGTCTAATCCACTATTATGGTTAAAATAAATAAATACAATCAAAATTATAGTTAAAAACATAAGGTACATATCTTCCTTATGATCTCTTATTAAAATTTTTTTATTAAAGATGTTAAAAACTATATAAAAATTAAACATGCTAAGGAGCAATGAAAATATAAATGCTATCTTTTGAAAATTTGATGAGATGATATTGGTTAAAGAATTTGTCGGTAAAAAACCACCTCCAGATATTAATGTCATACTAATATTTAGAGAATTAAAAAGCCTAATGCCGGTAATATTAAGTAGTAAGAATATTCCTAAACTTAGAATGGAATAATAAATGAAAATTTTTAATATGTTATTTTTTATTTTTTCTTCTGAATTGTAACCACTATCTCCCGAGTGGGTAAGAGAAATCATTTTAAAATTAAATTTTTTATTTGAAAAAATTATAATTAAAAAAATTAAAAAATATAAACCCCCTACCCATTGAGATGATGATCTCCAAAGAATTAGGGTTGGATCAAAATATCTTATACTTTTAAATGTAGAAAATCCTGTTCCTGTTAAACCAGAAATAGACTCGAATAATGAATTTATAAATGTAACTTGAATATTACTTAAGTAAAAAGGTATAGAGATTAAAAATGCTGCAACAAAATAAACCAAAATAATCAACAATAATTGCTCAATTATATTAATTTTTTTGTTAGAATTTCTTCCGTAGTATAATAGACCTGCCCCAATGAGTGATGAAACTAATAAAGTTGTAAAGTACGAGTCTATACTTAAAAAATAATCAAAATAAGATGAATATAAAATATTGATAAAAGCTAAAAAGCTTATAGGTAAGCAAAAAAAACCTGTAAAATAACATATTCTTTTGAAGTTCATTAATTGTTAAACTGAGCCTAAACTAAAAATACTTTCAACTGCTTTTAATTCTTCTCGCTTTGCAAGAAATACAACTAGATCACCTTTTTCAAAAATAAAATTAGATCTTGGTATAATTACATCATCTTTTCTTATAACAGCACCAATTCTTATATCATCAGGTAAATTTGAATCTCTTATTTTTTTATTTAATAGTTCTGATTTTTCTAAAATCTTTGCTTCAATAAATTCATATTCTCCATCAAGTAAAGAATAAACAGTTCCAATAGTTCCTCTGTGAACATGCTCCATTATTCTAGAAACTGTAGTCATTCTTGGGTCCACCAGATCATCAATATTCAAAGAGTCTTGAAGCAAGTTGTAATTTGTTTTATTTACTATTGCTATAGTTCGTTTCTTTAGACCTGTTTTTTCAGCCAAAACGCAAGCCATCATGTTATTTTCATCATCATTTGTTAAAGCTAATACTGTTTCAGAGCCTTCGAGATTAGCTTCTTTTAAAATTTCTTCATCCAATGCATCGCCATTTATAACAATTGATGAAGAAAGTTCATTAGCGATTTCCTCTGCTCGTTTTTTATCTTTTTCGATAATTTTTACTCTTAAATCCTCAAAATTTTCTTCAAGCATTTTAGCTAAATTTAAGCCTATATTGCCTCCACCAATAATTAAAATGTTTTTTGCAACTTTTTCCTCATGTCCAAAAGCTTTTAATATGGCATTAAGTTGATCGCTACTAATAACTACATAAACATTATCATCTTCTAGTATTTGATCGTTCTTTTTAAGATAAATAAATTTTTCTTTTCTTACTGCTCCAACAATATTAGCTTTGAAATCAGGAAATTTTTCTGTCAATTTTCGTAACGGTATATTTTTTATAGGACAGTTTTTTTCAATGGATATCTCTAACATTTTGACTTTATTATCGCCGAAAGGAACATTGTCTAAAGCACCCGGGGCTTCCAATCTTCTATATAAAGACTTTGCAACTTCAAGTTCTGGTGAAATTATAACATCAATAGGTATATTTGATTTATTATAAAGCTTTCCCCATTTTCCATCTAAAAAATCTTTAGTTCTTATTCGCGCAATTTTCTTAGAGACATTAAATAATGAACTAGCTAATTGACAGACAATCATATTTGTTTCGTCATTTCGTGTTACAGCAATAACCATATCAGCTTTTTCCGCTTCAGCATTTTCTAAAACTGAAGGGAGTGTAGCTCTGCCTACAATTCCTTTAACATCTTGAGTATCGTTAATTTTTTTAATGTCTTCAGGCGATTGGTCAATTACAGTTACTGAGTGTCCTTGAGTTGATAATTGTTTGCTGATTGAAAATCCAACTTTACCAGCTCCACATATAATAATATTCATTTTAATTAATGCCTTTAATGCCTAAGGATTTTAATTTTCTATGTAATGCTGATCTTTCCATACCTATAAAATCTGCTGTTTTAGATATATTACCATGATGTTTTTTTAGTTGAGTTATTAAATATTCTTTTTCAAAAAATTCTCGGGCTTCTTTTAGAGGTGACTGAAAAGATTGTTCTAGTAACTTTTTATTATTATTTACCCCGGAGGTTGATTTCAAGATATCATCTATAACTTTATCAGTATTTTCTTTAGTTTCGTTTGAAGATAAAATCGTAATTCTTTCTACTAAGTTTCTTAATTCTCGAACATTGCCTGGCCAACTATATGTGTACAAATTATCATTATTGATATCTATTTCTGCTTGAGGAACACCATTAATTTCTGCAAGTTTATTTTTAAAATAATCAATCAACAAAGGAATATCTTCTGTCCTTGATGATAAAGAATTTAACTCAACGGGCATAACATTTAATCGATGAAAAAGATCTTCTCTAAAATTATTATTTTCTACTAACATATTTAAATCTTGTGAGGTAGAAGAAATCAGCCTGATGTTTACATTTATATCTCTTGAACCATTAACTCTTTTAAATTTTTGATCAATTAATACTCTTAAAACATTTGCCTGCGTTTCAAAAGGTATTTCAGAAACTTCATCAATTAATAGAGTTCCTTTATTTGCTCTTTCAAGAGCTCCAAAAGATATATTTCCGTCATCAAACTCTTCGCCAAACAATTCTTTTTCATATGTTTTTTCTTTTAAAAGGGCTGCATTAATAATTATGAATGGTTCCTTTGAACGAGATGAATTCTTATGAATTTTTCTAGCAACTAATTCTTTACCAGAACCAGTTGGACCTGAGATTAAAACTCTACTTTCAGAAGTGGACAGCTTTTCTATAATTTTTTTAATTTTAATAATCTCTGGGCTTTTACCTATCAATTCAAAAGAGTGAAATAGTTTATTTTCAATGATATCTTTTTCTTTTTTTAATTGAGATGACTCTAAGGCTCTATTTACATAATTTACTATTTTTTCTTTAGAGAAAGGTTTTTCAATAAATTCATAGGCTCCTAACCTAATTGCTTCAACTGCAATTTGAACAGTAGCATGACCTGAAATCATAATTACAGGAGTAAGTTTATTTTTTTTAATAACATGTTTTAACAAATCAATCCCATCTTTATCTGGCTTGTCTAATTTAATATCAATAATTACTAAATCAGGTAAACGTTTATTAATTTCTAACAGTGCCTGATCATAATTAGCTGCAGAACGAACTTCAAAGTTTTGTTCTTTTAAAATATTACAAATTAAGAATCTTATGTCCGAATTATCGTCAATTACTAGTATTTCTTTAAGCATTTAATTTTGGAATTGAAATTTTTATTACTGTACCTGTTCCATTTTTTCTGTTTTTTATAGTAAAATTTCCTGAGTGTTCATTTATTATTTTTGTAACAATAGGTATTCCTAAACCTGTTCCAGTTTTTTTGGTTGTAAAATAAGGTGTCATTGCTTTTTTAGCGTCTGTAATCCCTGTACCATTATCTATCAATCTAATGATTATATAGTCATTATTATCATCAATTTCTATGTCAATATTTCCTTTAAAACTAGGGTCTTTTGCAATCTTTTCTAAAAAAGACTCTTCTGAATTTTTAATAAGATTAATGAAAACTCTATTAAGTTGATCTTCATCTCCATTTATTAACTTATTTTTTGTTTTTGTTATTAAATTAATTTTGTTTTTTGATGACAGCCTAATAAAATCTAATGATTTATTAATTATTTTAATTATATCAATTTTCTTAAGTAAAGGCCTGGGCATTCTTGCAAAATTCGAAAATTCATTTACTAGTTTTTCAATATCTTTAACCTGTCTATTGATTGTTTCTAAATATTTTTCAAATTCAGAATTTTTATTATTTAATTGTTCTTTGTATTTTTCTCTAAGACTATCGATTGATAATTGAATGGGTGTTAAAGGATTTTTAATTTCATGAGCTAATTTTCTAGCAACAGTTTCCCAGGCTTCATATCTCTCTGTGATAAGAAGTTTATCTTGCTGTTCTTTAAGTCTTTCAATCATTGAATTAAAATTTTGGTTCAATTGTTTAAATTCTTCATCAGTACCTAAATTTGGAACTTTTACATCAAGAGCACCCTTGCTAATAGAATCCGATGCATTGATCAAATTTATAATTGGTTTTGTTAATCTTGATGCGAATGTAATTGCAATAGCAGTTGATAAAAATAGCAGTAAAGTTACAACAATTATGTAAATGATTGCAAATGTAATCTTTATACCTGATTGACTATTTTCAACTGAATAATAAAAACTTACAGCTTTTTCTGTTTCATTTAAGTATCTTAAAGTTTCAGGATCAATGTTTCTAGAAATATATAAATAAGTATCAACTAATGAATTTAATTTAATCATCACAGTTGTCTTGTTTTCTAAGCTATCTGTAATAAAAACCGGCTTACCTTCAAGAACTTGATCGTATTCTTCATCTGAAGGTATTACAAATTCGTCTGTAATATCTCTTACGTCAGATAATAATATATTACCTATACTATCAATTAAATAAACATCATCAATTCTTCTTAAAATTTTCTCAGATCTAATTATTTTTTGAAAATTTTTAATATTTGAATAATAAAATCCTGAAGCTCGGTTAAGGCCTACACTCATTAAAATAACATCAGAAAGAACATTTTCTTTACTTTCTTCTAAATAATTTTTTGCTACATCAAATGAATTATTAACTGCATTTTTTATTTGTTTGTCAAAATAATTTTGAATACCAAAATTAAAAATAAACAATGAAAATATTGCAACAACTAATGATGGCAATACCGTGAATAACGAAAAGATAGAAATGTATTTTAAATTAGTTTGCGATCCTTTTTTGTTTTTTTTGCCAGCATTATAAAACCTATTAAAATTTTTGAAAATTAGACTAAAAAAAATAAATAATAAAAAAATATCGATTATTAATAATGTTTGAAGATTTTTATCAGTTAAGGGAACAAAACCCTCATTAATAAATGTTAAAAATGTTATGATCCCCATGAAAATACATAAAAATGAGGATAAAATAATCCAATTGAAATTTTTAATAATTTTAAACATCTTAAATAACCGTTAAATTTCTATATAAATATTATATAAGTTTATACCATGAGTTTTTGTTTAATAATTCTTGCTGGAGGAAATAGCCATAGATTTAACTCTAGTATAAGCAAAACCTATCAAAAAATAGGTGGTAAATCACTGATTGAAATAAATATTATTAAAGCTTCTCAATTTAAACAAATAAAAAAAATAGTTATTGTCTATAATAAGAAAGATACAAAACGAGTCAAATCACTCAAACTTAAAAATGTACAGCTAATTATTGGTGGAAAAACCAGACAAGAATCTACTTTCAATGCTTTAAAATACTTAATTAATAAAAAAGGTTTTTCTAAAGTTCTTATACATGACGCAGCTAGACCTAACTTTTCTTTAAAACTATTTAATTTGATTATAAAAAATATCAAAAATATTAAAAATATTAGAGCTGTGGTTCCAAAAATTCAAATTGAAGATGCGGTAAAACAAATAGTAGACTCAAGTAAAGAGGAGTACATAATAGGGAAAAAAAGAAATAATCTATTTTTGACGCAAACACCTCAAGCTTTTAATTTAAAAGAAATTTATCAATTACATAAAACAAACTCTGCAAAATATCGAGATGATGATATTTCTTTATATATGGATCTTAATAAAGTAAAATTTATTGAAGGAGAAAAAGCTAACTTTAAAATTACAGATCAGTCAGATTTTAAAAACTTAAAAAATATATATAAATCTAAACAAAATGTTGGAATTGGATTTGATGTACATAAACTAGTTCCCAAAAGAACTCTTTATTTAGCTGGTTTAAAAATTAAATCACCGATAGGAACCTTAGGTCACTCTGATGGAGACCCAGTGTTACATTCTATTACCGATGCAATTCTTGGAGCCTGTAAAATGGGTGATATAGGTCAGATGTTTTCCGATAAAAAAAAAAAATTCAAAAATATAAGATCGACATTTTTGTTAAAACAAGTAGTAGAATTAATTAATTCAAAAAGATATTTTATAAATAATATTGACATAAACATAATTACACAAACCCCAAAAATACAAAAATACAAAAATAAAATGATAGATAATATTGCTAAACTTTGTGAAATTAATAAAAAACAAATAAACATAAAAGGTAAGACTACGGAAAAATTAGGTGTGGTTGGAAAAGAAAAAGCAATTGCTTGTGAAGTAATAACATCTGTAATTAAATATGATTAAAAATTTTAACTATTTATTTGTTACTTGCTTTGGTATTGGATCCTTCAGATACGCCCCTGGTACAGTTACTTCGTTAGTAACAACAATTTTTTTATTCAGTTTATTTCATATTTTGAACTTATCTAGTAATGTGATTTTGATTACTTTGCTTTTAATTTTTATATATTCATTTTATGCAGTAAGTGAATATATTAAAGATAATGAGAATAAAGATCCAAAAGAGGTAGTTATAGACGAATTTATTGGTCAATCTATTCCTATTTATCTTTATGAAATATCGCATGGATCAATAAAGAATTTACAAGAAGCTGTTTTATTTTATTTGTATATTTTTATACTTTTTAGATATTTCGATATAAAAAAACCATTTCCAGTAAGTTTCTTCGATAAAAAATTCAAAAATAGTTTTGGTGTAATTTTAGATGATGTTGTAGCTGGTTTATATGTAGTTTTAACACTAATTATTTTTATGATAATAAAATCTAAATTCTTTTAATGAATTTAAATCAAAAAATTGTATCAAATTTAAAAAAGAGAAAGTTGCAAATTTCTTTTGCTGAGTCTTGTACTGGTGGTTTGCTTTCTAGTGCTATCACTTCCGTAAAGGGAGCATCAAAAGTTTTTTCTATGGGTTTAGTCACCTACTCCAAACGATCCAAAATAACTTTATTAAAAGTTCCAAAAAACATTATTGACAAACACGGTGCTGTAAGTGTTCAGTGTTGTTTATCTATGGTAAATAACTTAAGCACAATTAGTAAATCTAAAGTATGTATTTCCATAACTGGTATCGCTGGTCCAAAAGGTGGAACGCAAAAAAAACCGGTTGGGTTAGTTTATATTGGAATTAAAATTGGAAAAAAAGTTGTTATTAATAAATGTAATTTTAAAAACAAAGGAAGAATGTTTATTCAATCTCAAACTGTCAAAAAATCACTTAATTTATTATTAACATTAATCAAATAGGATAAGTAAATTTTTGAATATTTATTATTACATCTAAAACATGGGCTACAAAACTATTCAAAGTTAAAAAAATTAAGAAAATATTTAAGTAAAGTATGAAAATAAGAGCATTTCTATTTCTTTTTCTTTTTAACAAATTTTTTTCTTCAGGAATCCATTCTTTTTTCTTTGAAATGAAATCATAGGAAAACATCCAGTAAGTTAAGTCACTTTCATTTGGATCGCCAGTTCTAATTTTTTTGATATAAGAAACTAAAAATTTACAAATAATTGATAAAAGTATTAGTAAAAACGTAACACTAAACATTATTTATATAGTTTGATTGCTCTTTCTTCAAAAGCCTTTGTTATTTTATTTAACCCTAATTCGAATGACCTTTTCATAATTGAATTTAGGATAGGATTTTTTAATTCAAAGTCTATAAAAAATTCTAGTTGTGTCGCATGATTTACTTCTTTAAACATCCATTCATTTTTAAGATGTTTTAATGGTCCATCAAGATTAGTGACCAATATTTTATCTTTTTCCTTATAATAAGCTACTTGACTAAAAAATGTTTCATTTAAAAGGCTCTTACCGACTTTTAAATCTCCGTTAAAAATTAAGAGATCATCGCTCTCATTTTTATCATGTATTTTTCCTTCAATACACCAGGGAACGAATTCAGGATATTTTTCAATATCGAGAACCATTTCAATAAGTTGTTTTTTTTTACAAGGAATAATTTTTTTTACTGATGTGGATGACATTCAAGCTGTTTATTTCTTGCATCTTGTAATCTTCTGAAATCTTTATCTGCATGATAAGATGATCTTGTTAAAGGAGAGGAAGATACTAACAAAAATCCTTTTGTTCTAGCGATGTCCTCTAATTCTTTAAACTCATCTGGATGGTAATAACGATTTAAAGGATGGTGTTTAGTTGATGGTTGTAAATATTGACCTATAGTAATGAAATCTACTTCAGCTGATCTTAAGTCATCCATAACTTGTATGATTTCTTCTCTGTTTTCTCCTAAACCAACCATGATTCCAGATTTAGTAAAAACTTTTTTATTAAATGTTTTTGCATTTTTTAAAAGTTCTAATGAAGCAAAGTATCGAGCTCCAGGTCTAACTTTAGGATAAAGTCTGGGTACAGTTTCGATATTATGATTAAAAACATCTAAATCAGCTTTCAGAATTTTTTTATATGCATTACCTTTTCTTAGAAAATCTGGTGTTAAAACTTCAATCGATGTAGAGGGATTTTTTTCTCTTGTTGCCTTTACAACTTTATAAAAATGCTCTGATCCCCCATCTTCTAAATCATCTCTGTCTACCGAAGTTATTACTACATGTTTTAAATTTAAACTTTTTACTGCTGCAGAAATTTTAGCAGGCTCGAAAATATCAAGATCAGTTGGTTTTCCAGTTTTAACATCACAAAATGCACAAGCTCTTGTGCACGTATCTCCCATAATCATAAAAGTAGCATGTTTTTTACTCCAACATTCTGTAATATTTGGACAATTAGCTTCTTTGCAAACAGTTACTAAATTGTTTTTATTAACGACTTGATTTGTTTCAAAAAAAACTTTGGAATCGACTATTTTTGATCTTATCCATGCTGGTTTTTTTTTTATGGGATTAACAGGTTTATTGATTTTTTCCGGATGTCTAACTTTTTCACTCATTTTAATTTAATAATTATTTCGTCTTCAGTTACATAATAAAATTTTTGTCTATATAGCATATCTATATAATCATGATCATTTTTATTAATTAATGAAATTTTATGATCTAAATCTGCTAATTCAGTTGTTAACATTTCATCTTTTTTTAATAGCTCTTGATAAATGTTTTTTTTATCAAAATAAGATACTAAACCTCTTTCTCCACCAATAAGATTTATACCTATATATAAAGTGAAAAAAATATTAAATAAAAGAAGTTTTCTTTTTTTTAAACTCTCAAAAAGTTTCATTAGCTAGATTCTAGCCATTTTAGCCTGATTGCCAAGTTCTTCCTCTATGCGCAATAATCTATTATATTTAGCTACTCTTTCAGATCTAGCGAGAGATCCAGTTTTTATTTGTGATGACATTGTAGCCACTGCCAAATCAGCTATAAATGTATCTTCTGTATCACCCGATCGATGTGAAATAATTGTTTTAAAATTTGCCTTTTTAGCTAAAGTAATTACTTCTAATGTTTCTGTTAAGGTTCCTATTTGGTTTGGTTTAACTAAAATACTATTTGCTGATTTTTCCTTAATACCTTTCTCTAAGCGTTTTACGTTTGTCACAAGTAAATCGTCTCCTACAATTTGAATATTATTTCCTATAACTTTAGTAATTTTTTTCCAAGACTCCCAGTCATTTTCTGCAAAGGGGTCTTCGATAGATTTAATGGGATAATTTGAAGTAAGTTTTTCATAATAACTAATGACTTCATCGGCGTTTATAAAATTTTTAGATTTGACACAATATTCTCCTTTGCCATTAATTAATTCATTAGCGGCAACATCTAAACAAATTGCAATGTCAATTCCTGGCTTTAGTTTTGATTTTTCTATTGCTTGCACGATTAAATCTAAAGCCTCTTCATTTGTGTTAATAGATGGAGCAAAACCACCCTCATCACCGACATTAGTTAGCATTTTATTTGATTGTAGTAATTTTTTCAAGTTTTGGATAACAAGAAAACATTTCTCTATAGCATCCATAAAGTTTTTTGCAGAGTCCGGCCTGATCATAAATTCTTGTATATTTAGGTCGTTATCAGCATGGGCTCCACCATTGATAATATTCATTAGAGGAATGGGAAGTGAATAAGATTTTCCTAAATTTTTAAAAATTGATTTTTTGTTAGACAATGCAGAACATTTAGCATTAGCTAGCGATACTGCTAAAGTAGCATTAGCACCTAGATTAGTTTTATTTTCTGTTCCATCTAATTTTATTAATACTTCATCTAAATTTAATTGGTCATCTGAATTTAAATCTTTTAATTTTGGTGAAATTTTATTATTGATATTTTTTATTGCTGTATTTACACTTTTGCCTAGGAATATGTTTTTATCTTGATCTCTTAATTCGTGAGCCTCAAATGCACCTGTTGATGCACCAGAGGGAGAAATAGCTGTTGCTGAAATTCCATTATCCAAATAAACTTCAGCTTCTACTGTAGGATTTCCTCTACTATCAAAAACTTGTCGGCCTTTAACACTATTAATTTTTGCCATTCTTTTTTATTTAACTAATTTATCAATCTCAGTTAATTTCTTTAACAAAGCCTTTATTTCATTTAAAGGAACCATATTAGGTCCGTCTGATGGTGCATTGTCTGGGTCCTCATGTGTTTCCATAAAAATTGCTCCAACACCAACTGCTATAGCTGCACGAGATAAATAAGGAACAAACTCTCTTTGTCCTCCACTTTTTTCACCCATGCCACCAGGTTGTTGAACAGAATGTGTTGCGTCAAATACTACTGGAAAACCAAATTTAGACATTATTGGTAAAGATCTCATATCTGAAACAAGTGTGTTATAACCAAAACTTGCACCTCTTTCTGTTATTAAAATATTTTTATTTCCTGACTCCTCTATTTTCTTTACCACATTACCCATGTCCCATGGAGCTAAGAATTGACCTTTCTTTATATTAATTATTTTTCCTGTTTTAGCAGCAGCTATTAATAAATCCGTTTGACGACATAAAAACGCTGGTATTTGTAAAACATCCACGTGGTCTTTAACAATTGAACATTGTTCAGCTGTGTGCACGTCAGTCAAAACAGGCAAGCCAACTTCCGATCTTATTTTATCAAAAATAGGTAAAGATTTTTCTAGACCCATACCTCTTTTTCCTTTCAGGCTTGTTCTGTTGGCTTTATCAAATGAAGTTTTATAAATTAGATTAATACCTAGTTCGCTTGTTATTTTTTTAAGTTCTGTAGAAATTTTAATTGCATGATTTTCATTTTCTAACTGGCACGGACCAGCAATCAATGTAAATGGTTTGTCGTTAGCAATTTCGAAATTAGAGCATTTTACTTTGTGATTTATCATTATTTATTCGAATTGATTTTTGTGGCTTTTATAAAAGAAGAGAATAAAGGATGTGGGAGTAAAGGTCTAGATTTAAATTCTGGGTGAAATTGAACTCCAATAAACCAGGGGTGGTCTTCAAGTTCAATAATTTCTGGCAGCTTATTATCTGGAGATAAACCTGAAAAAATCATTCCTTTTTTCTCAAAATCTTCTTTATAATTTATATTAACTTCATATCTATGACGATGTCTTTCATTGATTTTAGTAGATTTATATATTTTGTGTATCTTTGAACCTTTTTTAAGTTTGGCTTCATAGCTTCCTAATCTCATAGTTCCACCTAAATTTTTATTGGTTCCTTTCACGAGTTTTCCATCCTTCAGCCATTCACTCATTAATCCAACAACCGATGCTTTAGAAAAACCAAATTCACTTGATGTTGCATTTTTAATATTTAATTTATTTCTAGCAAATTCTATTATTGCCATTTGCATTCCAAAACAAATTCCTAAAAAAGGGATTTTATTTTTTCTTGCAAAATGAATTGCTTCTATTTTTCCTTCTGTCCCTCTTTTCCCAAATCCTCCTGGAATTAATATTCCTGAAACACCATTTAATTTATTTTTTATTTCATTTGTTTTTAGATAATCAGACTCAATTCTTATCAAGTTAACTTTTAAGTTATTTGCAATTCCACCATGAGTTAAAGCTTCATCCAGGGACTTATAAGCATCTTTTAGTTCAACATACTTTCCAATGATAGCTATATTAACTGTGTTTTTTGTATTTAAAAATAATTGGGTAATTTTTTTCCAGGGCTGAAGATTAACTTTTTTCTTTGACTTTATTTTAAAAAATTTCAATACTCTTTCATCTAATTTCTCTTTATTGAAACTTATTGGGGCCTCATAAATTGTTTTGACATCAACTGTTTCAATAACATCATCGATTGAAACATTGCAAAACAAAGATATTTTTTTTCTTTGATCTAACGGTATTGATCTTTCTGATCTACATATAATAATATCAGGTTGAATACCTATGCTTCTTAACTCTTTTACTGAATGCTGAGTAGGTTTTGTTTTAATTTCATCAGAGGCTTTCATGTAAGGAACTAAAGTTAGGTGGATAAATAAAGTATTTTTTTTTTCTGCTTCATTAGAAAATTGTCTTATTGCTTCTAAAAAAGGTAAGCTTTCGATATCGCCTACTGTTCCTCCTATTTCACAAATAACAAAGTCTTCTTTAGAAACATCATGTTTAATAAATTCTTTTATTCTATCTGTAATATGAGGAATAACTTGTACTGTTTTACCTAGATATTTTCCTTGTCTTTCTTTTTTTAAAACATCTCTATAAATTCTACCAGTTGTTATGTTGTCTGATTTTTTAGCTGATATTCCTGAAAATCTTTCATAGTGCCCTAAATCTAAATCTGTTTCAGCTCCATCATCAGTTACGAAAACTTCTCCATGTTGAAAAGGACTCATTGTTCCTGGGTCAACATTTAAATAAGGGTCGAGTTTCCTAATTCTTACTTTGAAGCCTCTCGATTGTAATAGATATGCTAGTGAAGCTGATGATAGTCCTTTGCCTAAGGATGAAACCACGCCGCCAGTTACGAATATATATCGCGCCATGGAAGTATGTTATACTTTATATTAAGTTAATTTCAAAGTCTTAATTATTTAGACTGAGGTATTTGTGGAAGGTTTGAATTTTCTTCCTCTTCTTTTTCAAGAACTGATTGTGTTTCACGGAGCTCATCTCTTGAGATTGCAACGATAGCTATACTGCAAATAATAAATAAAGTCGCAATAATAGCTGTAAATTTTGTAAGGAATGTACCCATGCTTCTTGCTGACGTAAAATTGTCTTGTGAAACACCTAATCCTAAAGCTCCACCTTCTGATCTCTGTAGAAGTATAGAGATGATCAAGATGATCGCCAAAATTATATTAACGAAAATTAATAAGCTTTCCATGAAGTTTATTTATAGTAATTCTTTATTATATCAATAAATTTTTTAGAAGATTTAGAAGCTCCTCCTATTAAAAATCCATCTATTTCCTTAATTTGTCTAAACATTTCAACATTGTTTTCATCAACAGAGCCTCCGTAAAGAACTGCCGGGCTGTTTTTTTTAAATAAATTTTTAAGCACCTTTTTTATGTAAATGGTTGTTTTTTGTAATTCTTGAGCTGTTGGTAATTTACCTGTGCCGATTGACCAAATAGGTTCGTAAGCAATAATAATATTATTTTTGTTAAATTTCTTTTCTAAAACATTGCTCAATTGTCTTTTTAAAACACTTAGTGTCTTCTTGTTTTTTTTTTCTAATTTATTTTCACCTATACAAAAAACAATTTTTAAATTATTTTTTAGAGCAAACTGTACTTTTGCTTTTAATATCATATCGTCATCGCCTTCACCTCTATTATCTGAGTGACCAATTAAAGTATATTTAGCTCCAACGCTTTTCAGCATGAAAGGGCTAACAGCAGCTGTATTTGATGAAAATTGATCTTTTTGATAGCAGTTCTGAGACCCAATTGTAATTTTCTTGCTCTTAAAATATTTTGCGTAACTTTCAATCAACGTATATGGAGGTGTAATTATAACCCTGTATTTATTTCGATTTTTATCTTTTGAGTTAAATAAATTAATTTTATTCAATATATTTACAGAATTTGGAACGCCAAACATTTTCCAATTTCCAATAAAATATCTCATAATTTGCCTTAATTTAAAATTTGATTTATAGGTGTATAAAATTAACTTATTAAATTAATATAATGACAACTTCAATAGTAAAGTTATCAAAATCCTTTTTTATAAAACTCCTCGTGGGGATCATAATTCTGCCTTTTGTGTTTTGGGGGATGGGTGATGTATTTAGAGGTGGAAATCAAAATGTAGTAGCTACAGTTGACTCTGAAAAAATAAGCACTCAAGAATTTATAAATTATCTGAGACAAATAAACCTTAAGGAAGAACAGATTAAAAGTCTTCCAAAAACAGATTTAGTTGAACAAATACTTTCTCAATATATAGGTAGAAAAGTTATGGCATTGGAAATAGAAAAAATTGGCGTTGAAGTTAATGATAACGCTCTTAGAAATATTATTAAAAACGACAAACTTTTTTTTAAAGATAATAAATTTTCAAGAACAGAATATGAAAAATTTCTTTTAAAAAGTGGTATCACGGCGCCTCAATTTGAAGCTAACATTGTTGAACAGGAAAAAAGAAGACAGTTCTTAAGTTCCCTAGCTGGGGGGATTGTAATACCCGAAACTTTAGTTGTTCAAGAGTTTAGAAAAGAAAATCAAACCAAGACAATACAATACATCGATCTTGAAAAATACCATGATAAAAATAAACCTGCGACAGAAGATATTAAAAAACTTTATGAGAGAAATAAAAATATATTTTTTGTTGAATTTAAATCAATTCAATACGCAGAAATTAAACCTGATCTTGTAAGTGGAAATTCAGATTATGATGAAACTTTTTTTAAGCAACTAGATATAATTGAAAATCAAGTTTTAGATGGGCAATCTTTTGAAGAAACATCTAAGAAAAATAATTTAAAGATAATTTCGATTAACAAAATTAATGCAAAAAAAGAAGATTTTAATAAAAATAAGATAAAAAATATTCCCGACCTATTGTTTAATAAAATTTATAATATTAAATCTGCAAAAACACCTGAAGTTATAAATCTTGAAGGCAAGTATTACCTGGGCGAAATTGTTGATATTGAAAAGAAAAATAAATTAATTAATGACCCAGAAGTTCAAGAAGCCTTGAACGCTCAGTTAAGTTTTAAAAATAAAATTGAAAAAAATACATCAATAGCAAAAGATATAGGCTTAGGAGCATACGATGGAAATAACTTTAAAAAATTTGCAGATGAAAATGGTTTAGAAGTAAGAGATTATAAAATTTCTAGTTTAAAACAAAATGATGTTTTTGAGGAAGGTTTAATTAAGAGAATTTTTTTAACAAAAAATAATGAAACAAACTTAATAACAAATAGCACATTAACTAAAACCTTTTTAATATCTACAAAAAGCACAGAGTATAAAAAATTAAATAAGTCTAGTAATGATTTTGAAAAGTATGAAGCTAAAGCACGATTAAATTTAATAAATAAAATTTATAAATCTTACGATGATAGCGTCAATCAAAAATATAAAGTTGAATTAAATCAAAGAACTATAGACCGTGTTAAAAATTCATTTTAATGAAAATTAATATAAGCTTAAAAGAATTTAAAACTAATCACTCTAAAAAAAAACATCAAATTTTATTTAGATCACGATCTTGTAAACATTACTACAAAGTGGAGAATCTTTTTAGATTTCTTCTTGCAGAGAAAAATAGCTTTATTTTCGAGTCTGTTGAAAAAGGTACAAAAAAAGGTCGCTACACAATAATTGGGTTAAATCCTGATAAAATCTGGGATATCAATAAGAACTTCATAATTTTAAATAATTCAGGAAAAAAAAATAAAATTAAAGCCAACCCTTTGAGATTTATTAACAAATTAATTAAAGATTTTAAAATAAAGATTCCAAATCAATTACCCTCGATGGCCTCTATGTTAGTAGGATTTTTTTCATATGATGTAATTCGTTATATAGAAAAGATTCCCAATAATTGTAAAGATGATTTGAATATTCCTGATGTTAGATTATCTAGACCTAAAAATTTAGTAATTTATGATAATTTAAAAAAATTAATTTATTATATAGAAAATGTTTATGCTGATACAAAAATTCAAGATTATAAAGAGCATTATAATTCTGTTGAAAAAAAGTTTAATTCATATGAAGATTTTGAAAACATACCTTTGCCAGATCAATTCACTTATAAACCTAATAAAAATTTAATTAAATCCAACACCACTAAGAAAAAATTTAAAACTTTAGTTAAAAAAGCAAAAGCCTACATTGAAAAAGGTGATATTTTTCAAGTTGTTTTAAGCCAAAGATTTGAAAGAAAATTTAATAAAAAACCAATTGAGATTTATAATTACTTAAGAAAATCAAATCCTTCGCCATTTATGTTCTATTTTAATTATGAGGATTTCATAATTTTAGGAAGTAGTCCAGAAATTTTAGTAAGACTTAGAAAAGGAGAAGTTACTATAAGACCTATTGCTGGCACAAGACCAAGAGGAAAAAATATAAAAGAAGACAAGAAATACGAACATGATCTTCTAAAAGATCAAAAGGAGTTAGCTGAACATTTAATGTTATTAGACCTTGGTAGAAATGACGTTGGAAAGGTTTCTAAAGTAAATTCGGTAAAAGTGACTGAAAAATTTAAAGTTGAAAGATACTCTCATGTAATGCATATCGTTTCCAATGTAATTGGTAAATTTAATAACAAATTCTCTTTATTCGAAACACTGTTATCGGGTTTTCCGGCTGGAACAGTAAGTGGAGCACCTAAAATAAGAGCAATGGAAATTATTGATGAGCTTGAAAAAAATAAAAGGAAATTGTATGCAGGTGGTATAGGTTATTTCACTTCTAATGGTGAATTTGATACTTGTATAGCTTTAAGAACAGCTTTAATTAAAAAAAATAAACTTTATGTTCAAGCTGGTGCTGGAATTGTTGCAGATAGTATACCTGACAAAGAATATGCAGAAACAATTAATAAAGCAAAAGCGCTAATGAGAGCGGTAGATTAAATGAAAATTTTACTCATAGATAACTACGATAGTTTTACTTACAATTTATTTCACTATATCTCTAATTTTAAAAGAAATGTTGATGTTATAAGAAACGATAAGATAGATGGAAAAACAATTCTAAAAAAAAAATATAATAAAGTCGTTATATCACCAGGCCCAGGCAATCCTGATCAGGCAGGAAACTGTTTGAAAATTGTAAAAGATATTCATAAAAAAATTCCTATTCTTGGAGTTTGCTTGGGTCATCAAATAATTGGACAAGTTTTTGGAGGGAAAATTGTAAGGGCAAAGAACTTAATGCATGGAAAAACAAGCAAGATTAAGCACGAAAAAAAGGGTTTACTCAAAAATATCCAAAATAGTTTTGTTGCAACTAGATACCATAGTCTCACTATTGACAGAAAAACTCTTCCAAAAGACCTAATTATTACAGCTGAGACCAAAAACAAAACAATAATGGGTGTGATGCATAAAAATCTAAATATTCATGGGTTTCAGTTCCATCCTGAAAGCATTAGTACTAAAATAGGTATGAAATTAATTAAAAATTTTATAGCTAATTAACATGACAGACATTGTAGAAAACTTAAAAAATGGCCTAAATTTAACTTTTGAAGAGAGTAAATCTCTTTTTTCCAGATTAATGGAGGGAGAATTTGATGAAGCGAAAATTATAGAAATACTAGAGTCCCTTATAAAAAAAGGGGAAACTAAAGATGAGCTTGCTGGTGGAATTTTTGTTTTAAGAGATAAAGCAAATAAAGTTAACTCGGACTCCTCTACCATAGATACTTGTGGTACTGGTGGAGATGGTCAAAACTCCTTAAATATTTCAACAGCTGCTGCCATTGTTTTATCGAGCATGGGTATTAAGGTAGCAAAACACGGAAATAAAGCAGTTTCATCTAATTGTGGGTCTGCTGATGTTTTAGAAGCTTTAAAAATTAATATAAATTTAAAACCTGAAGAAGTTGAAAAAAATATTAAAAAATTTAATTTTGCTTTCATGTTTTCTCCTAACTATCATTCAGCAATGAAATATGTTGGCTCTGCTAGAAAAAAAATGGGGAAAAAAACTATTTTTAATTTAATTGGCCCTTTAAGTAGTCCCGCACAAGTTAAAAGACAAGTGATCGGCGTTTTTGACAAAAAATGGATGAAACCTTTTGCAGAGGCATTAAAAGAAAATAATGTGGTTCACGCATACATTGTGCATAGCGATGATGGTATGGATGAAATTTCACCTTTTGCTAAAACTAATGTTGTTGAGCTTAAAGATGAAACAATTAATGAATTTACTATTGATCCTAAAGATCTAGGAATTAGCTCAGGAAATAAAGATAATTTAAAAGGAAAGAATGCAGATTATAATGCTGAAAAAATTATAGAAATTTTCAAAGGAAAATCTAACGAATTTTCACAATCTGTAGCTTTAAATGTAGCTGCCGGATTAATTGTTTCTGGAAAAGAAAATGATTTCAAAACTGCTTTTAATAAAGCGAATAAGCATCTTAATTCTGGAAATGTGTTACATTTTTTAACTAAATTACAATCAATATAATGAAAAATATGTTGGAAAAAATCATTAATGATAAAAAGGAATCTTTGATTCTAATTAAAAAAAATAATTCGTTAGATTCTCTAGATTTAAAAATAAAAAATTTTAATTCTTTTTATAATTTTAAAAAATCAATAGAAGAAAATGAAGGCATAGCCTTAATATCTGAGATTAAAAAAGCAAGCCCTTCAGCAGGAATAATTGTAAATAATTTTAATCATTTAGAAATAGCAAAAGTATACTTTGAAAATGGCGCAACTTGTCTTTCTGTTCTTACAGAAGAAAAAAATTTCTTAGGAAAATTAGATTTTATTTCTGATATAAAAAAAAATATTAAGATTCCTATATTAGCTAAAGATTTTTTTATAGATCCCTATCAAGTTGCTTTATCAAAAAGCTATGGTTGTGATTGTATTTTAATAATCGTAGCTGCACTTAATGAAAA
>Ga0233444_10002278_pt1 | contig 20313 bp, 15 predicted proteins | sample SI_124_October20_6_FD_182792 | JGI IMG/M metagenome (GOLD analysis project Ga0233444, IMG submission 182792) | Seawater microbial communities from Saanich Inlet, British Columbia, Canada - SI_124_October2016_10_MG | ecosystem: Environmental > Aquatic > Marine > Inlet | place: Canada: British... | reverse complement strand
AGGGTCTCCGTTAGAAAAAGAACGCTTATGTATCCTGGATCCTATGCTCAAAAGCACCCACATCGCCCTGCGGTCATTATGGCCGCAACTGGCGCGATTCAAACGTATGCTCAGTTAGAGGCTAGATCGAATCAGCTGGCCCATGCGCTCAGGGCATTCGGTTTAGAGCGTTTGGATCACTACGCGATTTTCATGGAAAACAATGCAGCCTATATCGAAACCTGTTCAGCAGGTGAACGGGCAGGGTTGTTCTACACATGCATTAACTCGTTCCTGACGGCTGAGGAGATGGCTTATATCGTCACCAACTCTGAGTCGAAGGTGCTCATTACCTCATTGTCTAAGCTGGCATTGGTTCAGGCAGCGATAAAGGACTGCCCAACGCTTGAGCAGATCCTCGTGGTGGACAGCGAGAGTCTTCCGTTGGAGCGCGTTGATGGGCCAGCCTTTAGCGATTACCACACGGTCATTTCACAGTATTCTGGCGCGCCGATCCAGGATGAGTCTCTTGGCACGTCGATGCTGTATTCCTCGGGCACAACGGGTCGTCCCAAGGGGATCATTCGGCCACTGCCAGAGCAGGCGCCAGATGTACCGCTTCCGCTCTACAGTTTTCTATCGCAACTTTGGCTTTACCGGGAGGACATGGTGTATCTGTCACCAGCCCCCTTGTATCACTCCGCCCCACAAGCCGCGGTGAATTTAACCCTGCGACAAGGCGGCACGGTCGTGGTGATGGAGAAGTTTGAACCACTGGCGTACTTGGGACATATCGCTCAGTACCAAGTGAGTCACTCGCAACTGGTACCCACGATGTTCTCTCGGATGCTAAAGCTTGACGAAGTAACCCGCCGGACATTTGATTTGTCGACCCTTGAAGTTGCCATTCATGCGGCGGCGCCGTGTCCTCAGATGGTCAAGCGGCAAATGATCGATTGGTGGGGTCCGATCATCCATGAGTATTACGGTGCAACGGAAGGCCTTGGATTTGCAGCCTGTAACACCGAAGAGTGGTTAGCGCATCCCGGGACGGTTGGGAAAGTTGTTTTGGGTGATTTACACGTGTTGGATGACGAGGGCGCGCGCTTGCCTTCTGGTGAGGCGGGCACGCTGTGGTTTAAAACGGCAACGGAGTTCCAATACCATAATGATGCTGAAAAAACGGCAGAATCGACCTCAAAAGACGGCAGCATGACGACGGTGGGGGATGTTGGTTATGTTGATGACTCCGGGTTCTTATATCTGACAGATCGAGCAACCTTCATGATTATCTCTGGGGGTGTGAACATCTATCCCCAAGAGTGCGAAGACCTGTTGATCAGTCATCCGAAAGTTGAGGATGCCGCAGTCTTTGGGGTGCCAAATGAGGATTTGGGTGAGGCGGTGAAGGCGGTGGTGCAACCCATTGACGGGCTCATGGGGGACGAGACGCTAACCGAAGAACTTTTAAGTTACCTGGCTGAGCATTTGTCGCGCCAAAAGATCCCGCGATCGATTGATTATGACGCTGCGCTGCCGAGACTGCCAACTGGCAAACTGTATAAGCGCCTGTTAAGAGATCGGTATTGGGGCGAGGGTCGCTCGAAAATTGTTTAACCCCTGTAAGCGAGGGTTTACACAGTGCGTTTTGGATGCGCTGATTCGACCTCGTCATATTCGTTCCTATTCACAAGGAGAGCCACATGTTTGACACGGTTATTCGAGGCGCACAGATTGTTGACGGCAATGGGGCCGCCCCGTTTTCAGGCGATATTGCGATTCAAGATGGGTTGATTCAGGCCGTAGGCACGGTTGCCGGTCGCGGCCGGGAAGAAATTCAAGCCGATGGCGCGGTCGCAACCCCCGGTTGGGTGGATGTGCATACTCATTATGATGGTCAGGTGAGCTGGGACGATACGCTTGACCCGTCGTTCAGCCATGGGGTTACCAGTGTGGTCATGGGCAATTGTGGCGTGGGCTTTGCGCCAGCGCCTCCTGGCGGTGAACAACGATTGATTGAATTGATGGAAGGCGTTGAAGATATTCCGGGCACCGCGCTGTACGAGGGGATTGAGTGGGGGCGATGGGAGACTTTTCCGGAGTATTTGGATTATATCGCCTCGCGGCAGTACACCTTAGATGTAGGCACCCAAGTCCCGCACAGTGCGCTGCGGAATTATGTAATGGGGGATCGCGCCCTTCGACATGAAAATGCAACCGCTGATGATTTGAGCGCGATGGCCTTGATTGTTCAACAGGCTGTTGAAGCCGGTGCCCTTGGTTTTTCAACTTCTCGAACCGTAGGGCATCGGAGTGTGCTGGGCGAAACCATTCCGGGCACGTTTGCCGAGCGTGACGAGTTGATGGCGCTGGCGAATGCCATGAAAGCCGCAGGGCGAGGGGTGTTCCAAGCCGTGCCGGCCGGCGTTGTGGGTGACCTGGCGGGTCCTGAGCATCAAACGACGGAGGAAGAGGTGTCGCTGTTCGTCGATATTGCAAAGGCGAGTGGTTGTCCGGTTACGTTCACCTTGGCGCAGAATTTCAATCGGCCAGATCAGTGGCGCGCTTGCCTTGATCTGGTTGCAACCGCGTCTGGTCAAGGACTCAAGGTTGTGCCGCAAATTGCGACCCGCCCGATTGGGTTTGTGACCAGTTTACAGTCCTATCATATGTTTCAGCGGCGTCGCACGTATTTGGCGCTGGCAAACCTCCCCTTTGAGGCGCGACTCAAGGCCTTAAGAAAACCTGAAGTCAAAGCAGCGATCCTGGCCGATGAGGATATCAAGCCGGAGCTGTCAGGCTCGATGGAGAACATCTATGGTTTGTTAGGGATGGCGGCGGCCAGCATGTTCCCGCTCGAGGTGCCCATGAACTACGAGCCAGAAGCCAGCGGTAACCTGGGCGCGCTAGCGGCTAAAGCGGGCCAGCCCATCGACAGCTTTGTGTACGATTTTCTTTTGGGCAACAACGGTAATAATTTTGCGATCTCTCTCGGGGCTAATTTCGTTGAGGGTAATTTCAATGTTATCAGCGAGATGATTCAGCATCCAAACACGACCATTGGTTTGTCCGATGCGGGCGCCCATGTGAATCTGATTTTCGATGCCGTCGGGCCAACCTATCAGCTCATGCATTGGGTTCGCGATCGCAGCCGGGGCCCTCGTTTGCCCATTGAGCTGATTGTCGCCAAACAAACCGCTCGCAATGCGGATCTATTCGGTCTGAGTGACCGGGGCCGGATTCGGCCTGGTCAACGGGCTGACTTAAATGTGATCGATTTAGAGCGTCTGAACCTGGGCGCGCTGCAAGTGACCCATGACCTGCCGGCAGGCGGCGGCAGGATACTGCAATCAGCTTCAGGCTACCTCAACACCTTCGTGGCAGGGGTTAAGACTCGTGAGCGGGACCAAGATACGGGCGCCCGCCCGGGCCGCCTGATCAGGAGTTGAACTTACGCGAAATGGTCAGGGGCGGAGGGTTCAAGCGTGATGACCGATAAAAGATTTATTAACGGGCCAACGTCTTGGGTGGTGGTCCTTGCGTTCATCTCAACCCTTGGTTTTAGTGCGCTGACCTTAGCCGACTGGCGGCAGGCCCAACGGCAGACGATTGTCCATGGGGTGCAAGCGGTCTTGATGTGTAATGGCTTATTTACCAGTCACAGATCCCTCACTCAGGTTTTTGATCAGGAACTGAAATATCTCGAACCGCCGCGCTTTGATGGCGCTCGTGGTACGGCAGCAAAGGGTCCTTATCAGGTTGACTGGGCGTCTCGGTCTGTGACGGTCGGCACGGATGCGCCAGAGGCTGCTGTTACCGCGATTTTTCGTGAAGGTTTTAGCTGTATGGTACTGCCGGCTGCCTCTCAGGCAACTCCGGACGTCTTGCAAGGACTACCCGACGCGCCCATGCCGTTTTCTCGTGATATGACCGCAGCGGTTGATTGGCCTTATGGCGAGCATGTGGTGATTGAGCAACCCATCGACGTCGATCAGGCGCTGTTACAGCAAGCCGCGAAATGGGCATTTGAGCCGGCCGTTGCTGAACAAATGACCGTGAGTTTATTGATTACTCGGGGTGACCAGGTTTTGCTCGAACGTTATGCGCCAGGGTTTGATGCCGCAACGCGGACCAGGACTTGGTCAACGGCAAAAAGTATCGCGTCGACGTTAATCGGCATGTTGGTCGAAGATGGTCTTCTAAGTTTGGATGATCCGTTACCGGTAGATTGGTTGCCGAAGTTGGCAGTATCCGAGACCGATCCGCGGGCGAACATCACCTTACGCCACGTTTTGCATATGGCCAGCGGGCTCTACCCAGTGGATTCTTCTAGGATGGAATACCAATCAGGCAGTGGCCTTGCCTATTGGGCGGGCGAGAGTTCGGTCATTGAGGCAAGGCGACGCGGGCTTGTTCGGACGCCGGGGACCTTTTGGGATTATGAAAACTATGACACCTTGTTGGCGATCTATGCGATGCGGCGCGTCTTGCCTGATGCTCAAAGCTATCACGGTTATCCGGGTCAAAGGCTGCTCAAGAAACTCGGGATGCATCACACCTTGATTGGCGCTGACCGGTTCGGCGATTTTATATTGAGTTCACAGGTGTACAGCAATGCACGAGATCTAGGGCGCTTGGGGCTGCTGTATCTGAATGAGGGCGTTTGGCGGGGTGAGCGATTGATCTCGAAAGATTGGATTGACTTTATTCGAACGCCAGCACCGATTACGACCAACCCGAGGGCGCAGTATGGTGGGCAGTGGTGGTTAGTTCCGAATGATCGAACGGACATTCCCAAAGACGCTTATGCGACAGCAGGCAGTCGGGGGCAATTTGTGATTGTCGTACCGTCACACCAAATCGTCATTGTCCGTCGCGGCCTAGATTATGGCCTTCAGGGGTTTAATTTTTGGGACCTCACGCGGGAAGTGCTCAAGGCGCTGCCGCCGACTCGCTAGCTCACCCAGTGTTGGTTTACCGAGATTAGCCCCTTGTTCTGGGTCGTTCTCATGTTAATTGAGCCACTGAAATATCTTTGGATCCGGATTGGTGCCTTGGGTGATGTCTTCAGCGCGGGCCATAATGCGGTCATTAAATTGATCATGGGTTTGGATGTATAACTGATTATTACGAATGCCTTTAAACACGGTTTCAGCGACGGCGCTTGGTAGCATGCCTTCTGCCATAACCGCCGCAAATTGGGCTCGTAGGGCTTCTTGCTGAGGCGTCAGTGCGACCGGGGCTGCGTTCTTTAACGCCTCTGGGCGGTTTCGGCCACTGTCGCCGATATTGGTTCGAATGATGCCGGGGCAGAGCACAGAGCAACCCAGTTTTGCATCGGCCACTAATAAGTCCCGGTACAAGTGTTCGGTCAGCGCAACGACACCATGCTTGGTGACGGAATAGGGCGCGTTGGTTACGCCGCCCATCAAGCCTGCAACGGATGCGGTGTTAACAATGTGCCCAGGCTCGTTTTGCTCGAGCATGATGGGCACGAACAACCGTTGTCCGTGGACCACACTCATCAAATTAACGCCGATCACCCACGCCCAATCTTGCTCAGTGCCCGTCCAGGCGCCTCCTGAGCCGCCAACCCCGGCATTGTTGAACAATAAGTGCACTGCGCCATAGGCCTCAAGGGTCGCGTCGCGCAGGGCCGTGAGCGCCTCAAGCACGCTGACGTCAACCACTTGGGTTTCGATTGGATTGTTATAGCGGGCTCGAAAGGTTACCGCGGTTGCCGTTAAAGCGTCCGCCTCGACATCGGCCAGCATGACCTTCATGCCCTCTTGCAAGCAGCGTTCTGCCAGCGCTTGGCCGATACCGCTGGCGGCGCCGGTGATGACAGCAACTTTATCTTGAAAATATTCCATGGGGCTCCCAGAGTTGTAAAAGAGGTGTTTTAAAGCCATCGCATCCTACAGGCGTGTTTTAAATAGCCGTTGTCGAGCCTCAACACCGCCATAATAGGGCTAGCCGTCCCGTTGCGGTCCAGTCCAGAGCGATTACTGAATCCGACCATAGCATTTTCTGTTTTGATTGAAACCCATATTAGGCCGGTGGGCGGTCCCTAAGTGAGTCGGTTACGGTTGTGGCAATCGCTTTTTATTGGAATAGATTGGTAAAACAGTCAGCTGTGCTTGGATTTTTGCGCAAAAAAAGCTACCTTGTTACGACGCCTCGTTTGATGGGCGTTAAATCAATGGAGGCCCTGTGAGTCAAGATTCAGTCAGCGTATTAGACGCAGCCCTAACCTGCCCGATGCATGAGCTTCACCCGATGCATCCGGAACTGTTAAAACGCCCTTGGGCCATGAACCGGCGACTCCGAGACGAGGCGCCGATCTATCAGGATCCTCAGTCTGGAATTTTCTTTGTATCGCGTTACGACGATGTTGTGAAGATGGCAATGGATCCCGCTAATTTTTCGAGCGTCATGCTCAAACCCACCCGTGCAATGGGCGCCTCACAAGACCCCGAGTTGGTTGCGATTTTGAAAGAGGGTTATCCGACGGTTGCAACCATGTTGACCCAGGACCCACCCTTGCAGCGGCGATATCGAAAATTTGTGGATGGGGCTTTTTCGCCGAGCAGTTTGAAAGCACTTGAGCCGTTTATTGAAAATACCGCCAATGCCCTAATCGATGACATGATTGAAGATGGTGAGTGTGAATTTTTGTCCGCCTTTGGGGTGCCGCTACCGTTGCGCGTGATCGTATCCCAGTTGGGGGCGCCCATGTCCGATTTACATCTGTTCCGGAAGTGGACGGAAGCCTTTATTGGTAACCTCAGCCAACAGCTCGATGCTGAAGGTATTCGCGAATCTGCGCGCGGCATGGTTGAGTTTCAGCATTATTTCGTGGAGCGAATTGCGGAACGCCGTGCAGAACCCAAAGACGACATTTTGTCGAAGATTGTTAATGCCAGTATCGATGGCGAACAACCGCTCAGTATTGAAGAGTGTTTGTCGATGATTAGCCAAATATTGGTTGCGGGTAATGAGACCACCTCGGCATCGATTACCGAAGGCATCTGGTTGCTGATTGAAAACCCGGAGGAGTACGAAAAGTTAAAGCGTGATCCCTCGCCTGAAATGATATCGAACTTCGTTGAAGAGGTTTTAAGAATCTCTAGCCCGTCTTCCAATATGTTTAGACGCTCCGTGCACGAGGTTGAGTGGCACGGTGTTGTGATTCCGAAAGACGCAATTCTATTCGCGCGGTTTGCCTCGGCGAATCAAGATGAAAGGCGGTTCCCAGAACCAAGCCGCTTCGATATCAGTCGACCGAATTTGAAAGAGCAGGTCGCATTCGGCAAAGGCGTACATCACTGTTTAGGGGCGGCCTTAAGCCGGCGCGAGATGAACATTGGCTTTAAAGTCATCTTCGAGCGGTTGCAAAACTTTCGACTGTCGGAAGGCGCTAGCGCGCCTGAATTTGCGGCCAATGCCTTGTTACACGGTGTGGAAGGGCTACACGTTAGTTTTGATCCAGCATAACGCCAGGCGGGTTCAGCAATTAGTTTTGGCCCTTGCGGGCTTGCTGGTCATGGGTTGGGGCACGGTTAGTGCCGAAGAACAGGAGCAAAGGATGTGTACGAAAGCGATGGTTGAAGCGGTTGCGCGGCAGGAGATCGAATATCTTCGGCGGTCTTACGCGGTTGCAACGGACCAGATTGGTCTGAATGACGAGGCCTCGGTGGCGGCTGGCCGAGAAACCTATCGGCGCATATTTACGCCTGATGTGACCTTTTCTGTGACAGGGCCTGGCACACAACCGCTGTCTGCAATCGGCCCCGATGGGTGGGTCGACGTGGTGCAGGGGGCTTTGGGTCCGTTGGGGGCAACCCAACATTTAATCGGCAGCCAGTTGGTCGCATTGAGTGATCTTGCTTGGTCGGATGACTGTTCCGTGACCTCAGGCCGCGCTGATATGCAGAGCTATGTGCAGGCATGGCACGAGCAAAGTGATCGGGAGGTTTGGCTTTTTCTTGGCACCTACTTTGACCAAGTGGTTTATCGGCCTGGCGTTGGCTGGCAGATTCAGACGATGGAGCTGCGTCGGGTCACAGGTGAAAATCGTCCTTCTGGCGAGGCCATTGCAACGGTGCCACTCTAGCCGTTCTGTTATTAATGGATTCGAGCACTGGGTCCCTGACGCCCCTCGAAAGGGGGCCAGGCGAGGCGTTGCTTGAACTGAAGGGGTTCTAGTCCCGGTCTTCGATTTTGAGTTCAGCAAACGACGGTGGACGGCGCTCAACAAAAGACGCAACACCCTCTTTGAAATCATCCCGCGCTAAACTGTCATCCATCCAGCGAGTTGATTCTTGCATTGCAGGGCCAAGTTCTCGGTTGAGGTGCTTGTACACCTGACGTTTCATCATCATGATCGAGGTGGGCGCGGAGGTGTCTGCAATGGCGCGCAAATACGCTTCGGCCTCAAGTTTAGCCTGGCCGGGCGCGCACAAGCGGTTTGCCCAACCCATTCGAAATGCTTCCTCGCCTTCAATTTTTCGGGAGCTCCAAAAAATATCCAAAGCATTTGCGGGTCCGACCAATCGCGGGAGCATCCAGCTGGTGCCATGTTCTGCGATAAGACCGCGGGGTCCAAAAGAAGAGACGATTTTGGCCTGGGTTTCCATAAATCGCAGGTCGCAAAAGGTGGCGAAACTGAAACCCAAACCTGCACAGGCACCATTCACCGCGGCAATGAGGGGCTTTCGAAGCCCTAAAAAATAAGTGGGCGAGCCAAGGTAGTTTTCATCATGATCGGGATTGCCTGGGCTTGCTTTGAGGGCATCCATGTCGCGCTCCGTCCGTTTGCCCGCATCACTCATCGCGCCGAGCGCATTCATGTCGACCCCTGCACAAAAGCCGCGGCCAGCGCCGGTCAAAACGCTTCCGATTACGGCGCCGTTTGTTTCAGTTTGGTCGAGCGCATGCCGAATCTCCGCCTGGGTCCGATCGGTCAGTGCATTGAGTTGATCGGGGCGATTGAGTGTAATGGTCGCGACGCGGTCATGAACGATATAGAGAATTTCCTGATAGCTGAGCACTGGATTGTCTCCAAAGGCAAAGAAAGAGGAATATCATGAAAGCGCCCTCAGCGCAAAGCGTCCTCAGCGGGCAAAGCGCTCTCAGTGGGAAACGCATCCTCAGCGAATAGAGCCCTCAGCGCAAAGCGCCTCAAAAATGAGCGAGACCCAACGGCTGTTCCATCAAGATCGAATGACACGAAAGGTGGATGCCGTTAATGTCTGTCTGCCGGTGCGCTTTAAAGCACTCACTGCTAGGCTGTTAAAGGGCGATTGCGGATGCCCACTAATGACTGGTTTCGTCGTTATCGGACGGTTTGTCGGCCCGCCATGCTCGGTACTTCTCCAGCTCGTTGCTCAACTGCCGGTAAACAAAAGTGATCACCGTGACATCGTCAAGGTAGCCGAGGCCAAGAATGAAGTCCGGGATACTGTCCAAAGGAAGCAGAAAATACAATATTGCCGCGATCACCATGACGGGTGTTTTCACGTCAATGGTTTGATAGTTGCCCCGTAAAATATCCTGACCGAATTCGATGAGTTCGGTCAGCTGGCTTTTAATCCCTTGCAGCTGGCCCGAATCGGTCTGCCTCAATTTCTTTGCCGCATTAGCCAACTTTTCGCGCAGTCGGATCGGTTGTTTCAGCAGGGCCTCAGCGGTTCGCGTTAGACGCTGCAGACGCTTTTTGGATCGATCGTCAGACATGTCGGATCAAGGGCGCGCGATGCTTGCGCGCTGACTTTGTCGGTCAAACCAGGCGGTGAGGTGCGTGAGATCCGCGCCGGGTTTTAACGAAACCATGCGTGAGGCAAAGTCTACGGCAACCCAAAGCGAGATATCGGCCATCGAAAATCCAGCCGTTGCGACAAAATCAGTTGTTGCCAGTTCATCGTTGAACCGCTTATAGACGTGCCGAACGGCTTTTTCGGCCTGGGTCAGGGCCATTGGGTTTTGCTCAAAACGGCCCATTTTCCCGACAATGGGGCCATTGACCCAGGCGATCCCTATTTGCGTCCACAGATTCAGTTCCACGTGCCGATTGCGCATTTCAATCAGACCGATGTCGAATGGGGTTGCGCCAAACAAACTTGGCGTTGGATGGCAGGCTTCAAGGTAGCGGCAAATGGCAGTGGATTCATTAAGGTGCTGGCCATCATCCGTTTCTAAAACGGGTATTTTTCCGAGCAGATTCTTTTGCAGGAAAAGCTCTGATCGTTGTTCGCCTTTAGCAAGATTGACGTTGACGAATTCGTAGTCGAGGGCTTTCTCTGCCAAAAAGATCTCCACTTTTCGGGGATTGGGTGCGCCGGGGTAGCCGTACAATTTCATTGCGGTGGTCCATTACTGGGATTTGGGCATCATAAGGGATTCAGGCGATCATCGGGTAGACCGTAGGATCTAGAATCAGCTGCTTTTTTGGTGCCGCGTCGTGATAGCATGCCGCGCATGAATACGGTCATCAATTTACAGAACATCTCGATCGCCTATGGCAGCGAGGCCGTGCTTCATGAGGCCAATCTTGTCATCGGTCAGGGCAGTCGATGCTGTATTACCGGTTATAACGGTAGCGGCAAATCAACCTTGCTAGGCATTATTGCCGGACATCGAAGCCCGGACGAAGGCGTTGTGACGATCATGTCTGGCCTGAAAGTTACGTTGCTCGCCCAAACGCCGAGTTTTGATGTTTCCGAGACGGTTTATGATGTGGTGGCGGCCGGACTTGGACCCATTGGGGTGGTTTTAGCAACCCAACGCCGACTCTATGCAACGCCCAATCCCGATGAAGATCAACTCGCGGCACTTCAAGAGCAGCTGGATAATGCTGAAGCTTGGGATTTTGGCGCCCGGGTTGATGCCATGCTGCAACGACTAGAGCTTGCGCCGGATCAAATCGTTGGGTCCTTGTCAGGGGGTTGGCTGAAGCGCTTAGCGATTGCCCAGAGTCTTGTTGGCGCGCCGGACATCTGGCTTTTAGATGAGCCAACCAACCATCTGGATATTCCTGCGATCGACTGGCTCACGAGTGAACTCAAACTGTTTAAAGGAACAGTCATTTTTATTACCCATGATCGGATGCTGATGAGCGAACTCGCGACGGCGATGGTGGATATCGACCGGGGTCGAGTGAAGCTGTGGAGCTGCTCGTATGATGAATTTCTGCTGCGCAGAGAGGCCGAGCGCGAGACCATGGCCGAAGCTGAGAAGCAATTCGATGCAAAACTGGCGGAGGAAGAAGTCTGGATTCGTCAGGGGATCAAGGCCCGACGGACGCGCAATGAAGGCCGGGTTCGGGCGCTAGAGGCGCTTCGTTCAGAGCGCGCTAAGCGCGTCACGCGTGGGGTGCTCAAGCTCGAAATCGATACTGGTGAAAAATCGGGGAAAGTGGTTCGAGCGCTCGAGAATGTGAATTATTCGGTTGCCGGACTTCAGTTGGTTCAGGACTTCTCCTGGATTGTGCAACGCGGTGATCGAATCGGGCTTGTGGGTCCGAACGGTGCAGGCAAATCAACGCTGATTAAATTGTTCTTGGGTGAGATTGCACCAACCGCTGGTCGGATTAAATTCGGAACCAAGCTGGATGTTGCCTATTTTGATCAAGGTCGCGCGGCGCTGGACCCCAATGCCTCGGTTGCGGATTATATTGGTGATGGTCGTGATTTTATCGAGCTCAATGGGCAGTCGATTCATGTGGTTTCGTATTTGAAGCGGTTTTTATTCGACTCTGTGCAAGCACGAGGCAAGATCAGGACCCTATCCGGCGGACAGCAAAATCGGTTGTTGTTAGCGCAATTGTTCACCCAACCGGCGAATCTCTTGGTGCTTGATGAGCCCACTAATGATCTAGATGTTGAGAGTTTAGAACTCTTAGAAGAACTGCTTCTTGATTATACGGGCACGGTGCTCTTAGTCAGCCATGATCGGCAATTTTTGGACCAAGTTGTGACGTCTTTGTTGGTGTTTAAGGGCCACGGCGAGATCGAAGAACAAGTTGGCGGGTTTTCGGATTGGATTGCTCGGGGCGGTGAACTGCATCCCGCGAGCGCGAATGCGCGCATCCTGCCAGATCGCACCCAGGAGATTGCTGAGGCCAATGAGTCAGTTGCCAACCGGAGTACGCCCATCGATGAGGCGGCGGGTAATGAGGCACGCAAACAGGCCAAGAGCGAGCAGCGCCGATTGCAACGTCAAGCCGAACAAATTCCAGTTGAGTTGCAGCGGCTCGAATCCGAAGAAACCGAGATGATGGCGATCGTCAGTCAGCCTCAATTCTTTGATCAACCTGAAGCCGAGCAGCAAAAGACTTACGCGGCAGCACAAGTCCTACGGACGAAAATTCAGGCACTCTATGATGAATGGGCGGCGGTTGAGGCGGCGCTCGAGGCGACTATGAGCGACTGATTCTGAATTGAGGCAATGAATTAACACTGGATAGCACCAAAAGGCCTGCGAAGATCGCGAGGTTTTTGACGAAATTCTGAGTCTCGCGGTCGCTTGAAACCTCAGGATACGTATTCCAAAAATCGTGCATGCCGATATTGATGGCAATGGTTAACCCAGCCAACATGAGCGCGGTATCGCGTATGCGAAAGCCCGACAAGAGCGCGAGTCCGCCGCCAACCTGAAGGACGATGGTGATCGGCAAGAGCAAGTCGCTGAACGGCACGTTATGGAGCTGCATGTAGGCAAGTGTGCCGCTATAGCCGGTAATTTTCGACAAGCCTGGGACGAGGAAATAAAGGCCGAGTAAGCATCGGCCGAGGGTCAACGCGATTCGTTCGATCATATTCGCTTTCCTTTTTACGTTTAATCATCCTAGCTTAAGCCAGGCGGGTGCGGAACCAAGCGGGTTCAGTATGCGTTATTCCAAGCCCGCGCGCCAAGCGGACAAGTCCCAATCCGGCCATCGGGCTTGGGTTAGGCGCAGCGTTCTGGGTGTCCAATAGTCCGAAGCGGGCTTTGGAATGCCGAGGCAGGCAAGTTGCTCAGGTGATGCGTGATTTAAAACCCGCTCCCAAGGTTTATGGGGCGAGGATTGCCACGCGTGAAAGCCAATCATATCGTTGCCGGCGGCTTTATAACCGAATGTCATTGTGTAGCGCCGGCCCTCTGGGCGCGTAAGATTCGTGCCGCGATGGAAGGTGTCAATGCTGTGCGCGACCAAAGTGCCTGCTGGTCCTGCAGCGCTGCGCTCTTTTTGTTTCAGCTTGGCTTGTGAGGCCTCGGTTGCGATGACTTCACCGGCGCCGAGTATGCGGTCGCTGTCTGGTTTCGTGACATAGTGCAGTGCGCCCAAGTCATCCTCGACATCGGTAACATACGCGACGAAGTCAACCGACCTTTGACACGCGAGGTCGCCAGGGACGGTCAACGTGTGGTTGCCAAAGTCGCAGTGGTGCATTTGGTCATAATCGGCTTCGCCGGTGAATTTCGCCCAGGTATGGGATTGGTAAAGATGTACATCATTTACAGCAAGCAGGGCCTTGGCGAAGGCAATCAGGCTTGGATGCATCGAGATTAAGTTCAAATCAATGCTGCCCTCATAAGGCAACGAATCGATGTTTTGAAACTGCTTTGGGTGGGTTTTGCCTAAAACGCCTGCCTCCTTTTTATTCAGGGCAAGCGCTGCAGATTGCTCGGGTGCAAGGTGGCCATACAGGGCTTCAAAGTCATCAAAGAGGGGCGCAATCTCATCCAGCGTAAAAAAGTCTTCGATAATAACGAAGCCGTCTTGTTGCCATTGTTGAAGGTGGTGAGGCTGGTGGCGCATGGTCATTTCAAATCGGCGGTAACGAACTGAGTGCCAAGTTTAGCGCCGGTTAAGCCAAGGCGTCCACAGGCTGCGCGTTGAGATGGACTATTGAATGGGATGATTGATCGGAATCAAGGGTTGCATCAGATGGACGCGATGCGCTTATACTCTGGGGTGAGTCAGATGGGGTTTTTGTCACATCAGAACCGTGATGACTACAAGTGAGCGCTTCATAAGCCCTTGCCAATCAGGCCGTCTACCGGCGAATAGTGTAACAAGAGGGTGTTATGTCACAACCGATCCTAGAGAAGAATCCGACATTTTGGTTTTACGGTTCTGCATCGATTGCCTACGGCATTAAAAACAATGCCTTCAGTTATCTGTTGTTAATTTACGCGAACCAGGTCCTTGGCTTACCGGGGTATCTTGCATCCCTGGCATTGGCGATCGCTATGATTTGGGATGCGGTGTCGGATCTTTTACTAGGGCATTGGTCGGATAAAACGAGTAGTCGATTAGGCCGGCGACACCCGTTTATGTACGCGGCTTTTTTCGTTCTGCCCATCACCTTTTATGCATTATTCAATCCTGTCATCGAACTGAATGATGACAATACCTTTTACTATGTGCTCGTGCTGGCGCTGTTGATTCGAACGGGGACCACGCTCTTTGAGGTGCCGTCGACGGCGCTCCTGCCGGACCTTGAAACGGACTACGATCGGCGAAATAAATGGCTGGCCTTAAGGCACTTTTTTGGTTGGACGGGGGGCAATGGCATCCACATGATTAATTTCATGTTTTGGGTGGGCGCGTACGGGGTTGCCTCCCAAACTGGTTACGGTATTTATGGCATTGCCGGTGCGCTTTTAATTGCCGCTGCGATTTTGGTGTCGTCGTTTGGCACGCAAAAAGTAGCGGCGGCGCTGCCTAAACCGAGCGAGCCGTTCCGATTCCTCGCCATTAAGCGGGAAATCAAGCAAATTTTTCAGTCGGTAAAAAATAAAAATTTTGCGGCGCTGTTTTTCTTTGGTTTGACGGTAGGGATCGCAGGGGGATTAGGCACCGCGCTCTATCTTTATAATACAACCTACTTTTTTGGGTTTTCCGGCAAACAGATTAGCGTCACTGCGATCGGTGTTTTGATCTCACCGATGATCGCGTATTGGGCGGCACCCTACCTCGGCAAGCAGTTCGGTAAAAAGCGCGCAGCGATCTACGCCATTTTAGTTAATATCATGCTGTACCCGATGCCCTACATTTTATTGCTGACAGGTTATTGGCCAGAACTGGGTAGTTGGACATCCTTGTATATATACAGCGGCTTTATCGTCATGGAAGTGATCTGCGGCATCGTTGGCGGGGTGCTGCTCGACTCGATGATGGCGGATGTGGTCGAAGATAGTGAGCTGAAAACGGCGCGGCGGTCTGAGGGGTTGTTCTATGCAGCTCGGGGCTTCGCCGCTAAGGCGATTTCAGCCGGCGGCATTGTTGGCGCAGGCACGATCGTATCCATTGTTGGGTTGGATGGCATTACGTCCGTTGACGACGTGACGCAAGAGATTCGAATGAATTTAGCAACCCTGTTTTTGCCAATTTATTGTGGGCTCTACTTGTTGGGTTTAGTGATTGTCTCGAAATATCGAATCACTCGCGAAGATCATGATGCCCATCTCGCACAATTGAATGCCCGCAAAGCGCCATAAAGGGCTGAATATCGATGACTGCGTGCTGAATTAATTTATGGCTTAAAGTTCCCTGGGAGGGCGCGAATGTTTGCGAAAATTGATGAGGCCATGCAACGCTATGTTGACGATGAAATCTTGCCTGGCATCAGTTATCAGATTTTAAAAGGCTCGGAGATTGTGCATACAGGCCAGGTTGGGTATGCCGATATCGAGTCAAAGACGCCCTTGCAGGATGATGCGATATATAGGATTGCCTCCAATACCAAACTGATGACCTCGGTTGTGCTCATGATGTTGTACGAGCGCGGCAGTTTCGATTTGAATGACCCGCTTGCAAATTATCTCCCTGAATTTACGGATATGTTGGTCTTGCCAGAAGATGCTGCCCGCATTGAAGACGCTACACCTGCCGCGAACCCGATCTTGATTCGGCATTTACTCAGCCATAGTGCTGGGTTGTCCTATGGTTTCGTCGAGCCGGATTCGATTATTGATCAGGCTTACAACGCGGCCGCGCTTGGCGGCTTAGCAGGGACCGATACCGATCTTGAGACGTACACGCACGCGCTTGCGAGGCTCCCTTTGGCTTTTGAGCCGGGTTCCGGTTGGCGATACAGTGCCGCAACGGATGTCTGTGCCCGTTTGGTTGAGGTGTTGTCTGGCCAGAAATTCGATGTCTGTTTGGCGCAAATGTTGCTGGAACCCTTGGGGCTCATCGACACAGGTTTCTTTGTGCCGGAGGACAAAATCAGCCGGCTGACGACTCTTTACACGCCGGTGCACCCGTTTGAGCCGATGAAGAGCGGGCTGACCGTTGCGCCCATGCTCGGGGAGCGGGCGTCAACGCAAAAGCCTAAATTTTTGAGTGGCGGCGGTGGTCTGCTTTCAACGCTACCGGATTATTCGCGGTTCATTCAAATGATCATCAACGACGGGCAGTGGGGCGGCCGTCAATATCTGTTGCCCGAGACGTTGAGGTTGATGCGAGAAAATCAGTTGGCCGAGGGGGTTGTTGTCAACTTCCCGTTCTGGCCGATGCCAGGCACTGTCTTTGGCTTAGGGTTTGCCCTCAAAGAGAAACCGAGTGAAGCGGAGTCTGCGCTTGCTGTCAATGAATACCACTGGGGCGGTTTGATGGGAACCCATTCCTGGATTGCCCCGCAAGCCAATATCGCGGCACTGTGTTTTACACAGCGCTTGCCGGGGTTTTGGCACCCTTACAGTCATGAGTTTAAACGCTTGGTGTACGAGGCGGCCGAAATTGGTTTTTAGGGCAGACCCGCGACGAGGCGATGAATTAAGGCTTGGGAGCGTTGCGCGTGGAAACGCCTTATGGGTTGAGGGTTACATAGAATGCGCTTTACTGGGGGCGTAAGTACTTTAATGCCTTTGGTGCAATGGGCTGTCTTAGTTGCAAGCCGTGCCGAATGTCTTGGTCAAAGACCAGGAGAAGCATGCTGTGAAGCCCTTGCAGCGCCGCGCGCTCAAACCTAATGCAACCGCCTGGCCAGGTGCCCTCAGGGCGCAATCGATTCCTGCGGGTGGCACACCGGATATTAAATTTTCATAAACCGCTTTTGATGAAAGCGTTCAGTGCTGGCGAGATCAAAGGGTCTCGATGACGCTGCCTGAGCGCTATGCTAAAACCTCAGCGCTATGATCGGTGCGCCAGTTGTTGCCGACACAGATTTGGCGCCAGGCGGCTTGGTGTTGATCGGCGCCCATATAGTCTGGTGAGAAAAGAAAGCATGCCGGGTGTGCTTTGGGCCGGCCTAAGCGCGGGGCTCAGTTTTTTTTATGGCCAGTTCAGGGTTGGCGGGCGCAGGAGTTACGCTGGACCGATTAGAGCCTCGTTTTGATGGAGAAAAAATGATGCAGCAACCACAGATTGAAACCGGTGAAGTCACCTATGAAGGACTTTGGGCGGATGATGCAAAATCGGTCCAAGTTTTTAGAGGCATTGCTTATGCCGCACCGCCCGTGGGCGCGTTGCGGTTTCGGCCACCAGTACCCAGCCCAAAGTTAAAAGGTCTGTTCCCTGCGCAAACCGACCCTACGGCCTGCTGGCAAGCACACTCGGAGGACGCGTTCGTTTGGTCACTCGGGGTTTTCCCCAGAAGTGAAGACTGTTTGTACTTGAATGTTTGGACGCCAGCCGCTCAAAGGGTTTCAGATGAGCCCTTGCCTGTCATGGTTTGGTTTCATGGCGGCGGGCACAACCAGAGTTGGGGACATCATCCATTGTTCGATGGGTCAAGTTTCACAGATCAAAACGTGATCCTCGTAACGGTGAATTATCGTCTTGGGCCCTGGGGCTTTCTTGCGTTACCCATGTTGGCGGAAGAGTCAGCGCAGGGATCTGCTGGCAACTATGGATTGCTGGATAAATTGGCCGCACTGCAATGGGTCCAAAACAATATTGCGGCCTTTGGCGGCGACATTGGTAATGTCACTGTTTTTGGACAATCAGCCGGATCTCAAAGCATCTGTGCACTGATGGCCTCGCCCTTGTCGAAGGGACTCTTCCATAAAGCGATTGGGCAGTCCGCAAGTTGTTTGCAGGCCTTCGATCATGACCCGAAGGGATTTGAGACGGGCTCGAGGTTGCTTGAGGCGCTCGGTGGCATTAATGATCTTAAGGCGCTTCGGTCGGTTTCGAACGAGGCGCTATTGGCGGCGGCTAAAGCAACCCAATGGGCCGCTCGGAGTCGTATTACCATTGATGGTTGGGTCTTGCCTGAGGCGCCCTTGGCGCGCTTCCTGAAGGGTCAGGCGCTGTCGGTGCCGTTGATGGTGGGATCGCTTGCCAATGAGGGGCATCTGTTGCTGCCGCGGGTGCAAGACACCGATGCGGCGGGGTTTCAGGCCTTCCTGATGCGCACCTTTGCGATGAATCCAGCCGCCATTCCCGAGATTCTGAAAGCTTACCAGTTCGAACTTGAGATTGACTATGCCACCGCTCGACATGAGATTTCAACGGATCTGTTCATGGCGTTCAGTATGCGGTTGTGGGCGTCGCTGAACGAAAAGCAGGGCGCGGCGAGTTACGTCTATTTTATGAGCCATGTCCCGCCGGCTTGTCGAATTTATCGTCCGGATGCCCCAATCCTTACGCTCGCCGATGGGCCAAGGAGTGCTGGCGCGTATCATTCGGGTGATCTTGCCTATGTTTTTAATACCATGGCCAAGACTGGCTGCTTCTGGAATGATGAGGATCGTGAGTTGGCCGTTACGATGAATCGGTATTGGATCAATTTTGCCAAGCGCAGTCATCCCAATGGGGGCGAGCAGCTGAAGTGGCCTGCCTGGTCGGAGACCGGGGAGGTGATGGTCTTTGATGATGGGCCTAGGTTGGAACGCGATGTGCGCCATCAAAAACTCAAAGCCCTCGCCCAGGGCCTAAATTTGTCGTTGGATTAAGGCGTCAGCGAGCCACGCCAAAGGCTGTGGCTGTGGCATCCAGCGCCGCGCGTAAACTCGTCACGAGCTGTTCAATCTCATCTGTTGAGATGATCAGGGGCGGTGACAGAATTAAACTATCGCCTACCTGGCGCGCCATAAGGCCATGCTGGATCGCATAGTTGCGGCAGAAAACAGCCGCCGCAGCATCTGGGGCAATGCGAGTGGCTGCGCCGGGCTCGCGCACCAATTCGACTGCGCCGAGCATGCCTTTGCTTCGAACTTCGCCCACAATTGGATGAGTCGATAGGGTCGATAACGCTTTTGCCCAAACATGTTGTTGGGTGTTTGAAATGGTCTCAAGGAGATCTGTTTCTTGATAAATCTTAACCGTTGCGTCGCCGGCGGCGCAGGCAACCGGGTGTCCGGAATAGGTGAAGCCATGGGTGAACTCGCCACCACTGGCCGTCACAACCTTAGCGATTCGATCGCTGACGGCGACGCCGCCAAGGGCTTGATAGCCGTTGGTTACGGCTTTTGCAAAGGTAATTAAATCCGGTTCAAAATTATAGGTTTGACACCCCCACCACTGACCGGTGCGACCAAAGCCGCAAATCACCTCATCGCTGATCAGTAGCACGTCCCTTGACCGGCAAATATCCACAATCAGCGGCCAGTAGTTATCGGGTGGGATAATGACGCCTCCCGCGCCTTGGATGGGCTCGGCAATGAAGGCGGCCACATTCTCGGAACCCAGTTCATCAATTTTATCAGCGAGGGACTGGGCCGCTTGTTGCCCGATGTCTTCGGCAGATTGCACGCCAAGGTGGGGAAAGCTGTAGGGTTGCTCAACGTGATGGACATAAGGTAGGCGTTGCATTTGATCGTGCATGCCCTTCATCCCGCCAAGGCTTGCTGAGCCAATGGTACTGCCATGATAGCCATTGGTTCGGGCAATGATGTGCTTTTTTTGGGGTTGGTCTAATAAATCAAAATAGCGGTGCACGAGTCGTATATTGGTATCGTTGGCTTCGGAACCCGAATTGGTGAAAAAGACATGGTTGAAGGCCTCTGGCAGAATCTCTGTCATGCGGTCAGCAAGCCTTAGCGTGCTATCGGTTGTGCAGTTGAAGAAGCTGTTGTAAAACGGCAGTCGATCGAGCTGCTCGGTGATCGCAGCTTTAATACTGTCCTGAGAATAGCCTAGATTGGTGCACCATAAACCAGACATGCCATCCAGCAAGCGGTTGCCCAAATGATCGATAATGAAAATACCCTCCCCGCGAACATAGGTTTTACCACCCTGATTTTTGTATTCTGCAAAATCCGTAAACGGATGCAAAAAGGTACCGGATTCAAGCGTGTTGTGGGTTGCGTCAGGCGCTGTCGTTGACATGATGCGATTTCCTAGTGGATTAGAGGCTCAAAAGCTGATTAGTCTGTCCATATGCTCTGTGAACGGACTAA
>Ga0233444_10002276_pt1 | contig 20347 bp, 8 predicted proteins | sample SI_124_October20_6_FD_182792 | JGI IMG/M metagenome (GOLD analysis project Ga0233444, IMG submission 182792) | Seawater microbial communities from Saanich Inlet, British Columbia, Canada - SI_124_October2016_10_MG | ecosystem: Environmental > Aquatic > Marine > Inlet | place: Canada: British... | reverse complement strand
GGGGACTTGGTGTGGCTCGCTTGTTGATGGTTTTGACCGGTTCACGCAACGTTCGTGAAACCGTTCTATTCCCAAGAGATAGAAGCAGAGTAACCCCTTAATCTTCTACATAGTCATCAAGTAGCGGGTCTGCCGAAGAAGTCATTGCCTTTTGACGTTCAACACCCGTTTTGAAATACTGATCAGAAGGGGATGTTTTACTCAATTCCCTCTTGGGCTTTGGGTTTTTGGTTTTATCATCAGAATCTAAATCCAAATCAATGTCCAAATCTTCTACTACATCCTTGATTTTCTTTTTTGTTGAGTCATCAATCTTAGGTTTCTTGAACTTCCATTTCTTGGGCATTCTTAGGAATGAAGTTGCTCCGATTCCCGCTAATAGAGAACTACCTCCTACAACAATTAGGTCAACGACATCACCTCCTCCCGTAATGTCAATCTCATCATTGGATGTCTCGGCAGAGTTCTCGTTCTGGTCTTGATTACATTTTATGCATTCAACTTTGCATCCCGTTGAATTTACCGCTGAATCACTATCCGAATTTGTATTTGGACATACGTCATCCATATTTCTAACACCATCTAAATCGCTATCAGCAAGTTCCCAACATATGGCTCCTGCAAGGAAAGTGGGTTGACTTTCATTACTACTTGAGTTACTCCCACAGAGAGATTCAATGTCATCTAACCAACCATCCAAATCTCTGTCATAATTAGGACATCCTGATTGATTTGAGCAGTCAGTTAAACCACTGTTATGGCTTGATTCTTCAATACATGATTCCAAGCTTGAATTTGTTTGTTCCCATCCTTCTATACAATTGTTGTAGCTGGAGTTCAGAATGTCGTAATCAGACTGACAATGTGAAAGGGACAAATTAGTGATATCCCAACCTGTTTGGCACGCTTCCAAACTGTTGTTTGTTGCACTCAGCATATTTGACATTTCGATTAAAATTGTTAGCGGAGTTGAATCGGAATCATTCGTAAGTGAACCAAATGCTTCCTCCTGTTCATTAGACCATGAATCCCCATCAGTGTCAATAATTTGTGACTGGTTATACATTTCTAGAAGCAAATAATATTCTGTTAATTGACTATTGAACAAAGAATAGGGGGTTGAACTGGGATTAGTAGGATCAGAACCGAATACATTTTCCTGCTCGTCACTCCACCCATCAAAATCAGAGTCATCATGTGGGCACACTTCACCAAAAGACACCCGGTCGGATATTCCAGATGGGTGGTAAATTGAATTAACTTCTAATGGTTCAACACTATATTCGATCCAATAGCAACCATGAATTCTAGAATTGAATTGCCCAACGTCGGGATGTTCAATCATTACAAATCCATGAGTCGAAGAATGTGTGTCGTTGTTACCTGCATCAGCAGTTGTATTAAATCTAAACAAATTGTTTTCTGAATTATGCTTAATTAGTGAATGATTTTGATTAGTACTCCATAGTTCCAGTTTCAAATTATATCGATTTTCAAGGTCTAAATTCGTAGCGCTAAATATTATTTGAATCGTTAGTTCCGTACCGACAGGAGTTGATGTTTGCAGGTCGTACCATTCACCAGATTGATTTTGAGATAAATTATATATTTCGATGCTGAAAGTACCATTGATCGGTAAATCTCCTTCTGCGATCAAAGATTTCTGGTAATCTTCAAGATATTCATCAACTGTAGAATTAGTGGAGTATTGGCCTAACACTAGGCAATAGAAAATAGTGCAAACAATAGTTAGTAATTTATTCATTTTTATCCTTCCTTCACTTATTCTTCTATCGGGTCAATTTTCAGCCACCCATTCCAGGCTTTGATTCGGTCTTGAGGAATACTTGCCAATTGTGGGTCATCAGCAATATTTTCTTCATTCCACTGATTTACTTTAGGCATACTAATCCATGTCCAATTAACATCTTGTCGCAAAGAGGGGAGGGGCATTGCAACATTCGTTGGGTCGATAAGGAGGGGTCCAAAACGATAAGTCGGGGCTAGTTTGGAAATTGGTGCCTTCCTGTATTCGGGTTTAAGACGTAATATACGCTCTGGTACAAGTCCTGTTCTAGCAGTCAGTTTTGCCAGCGGGTCGAATACTAATGTCATCTGGATTTTCTCCCCCGGAATAATTGATAACTCATTTGAGTATTTTATGAACGGGTGATTTGTGTCGCCATTTGAGTTGGCAATAGAATAAAATTTAGTATAATCTTCATCTATGAAGTAACCCAATACACCATCTAGTGTTCTTTCGATAGATCCAACCGATATTGCAACAGGAGTTGTATGATTGCTAGAATCCATGATTTCAATTTCTAACTCGGCTCTTGCAATACAAATGGGCTTTCCTGCAAATAAAGATGGTAAATTCTCAGATTCAGTAGGATTGGTGTAAATGGTATCCATTGTTGAATCCAGTAATTGCATGAATGATGACAAGATTCCTGGTTGTACATTATTTTCACTTCTGGCTACATCTTCGAGACTTAATTCAATCAATTGACTAAACAACATATTCAAGTGCTGATTTGGAATTTCATTTGGCCGACCTAGTCTAGTTTCTTGACCTGGAGCAGGGTCCCAACGTACCCTTCCACTTTGATTTAGTCCATCAAAAATATTTCTTTCCATTAGGGACAATTGGCCTAATGATTCTCCTGCATAATCAAAAACCTCCATTGCCCATTCAAGATGGTCACATAGGATAAACCCACATACTGGATTGATCTCTTCAATTCTATTCTCTGCATCAATAAATCTGAACTTAGCACGTGCTGGCGAACAGAACCGAGGTTTATTCAGGATAAATTGATCATCTTGCTTGGTTTGTAAAGTAAGTGAAATTTCAGGGACACATGAATTGGGCATATTTGGGAGGGTATTGATTGTTTGAGTTTGACCAAAAGCATCAATAATTGTTATTTCTATGATTTCAGAAATACTTGAAATGATGTCGCTGCTCGTTGAAGTAACTTGTTCGAAATCTAAAGTAATACTAGAGATGTCGAGTTTAGACAACTCTTTCGCTAGATTGTTTAGGCCAGATATTTTCCCAATTCCTAATTTTGAATTCTCTACTTTGAATTGATTTATTTTATCAACTAAATTTAAGGCAGAATTGGTGGTTAATGGGCTCCTAAATGTTTTTTCAACCCAAGCATTACTGGTGAGAATTTCATTTAGAGTATTTTGTTCATCTTTCAATTCGAAATCTGACTTTCCTAGTTTCCATCTGTCAAAATCCAACATATGTTTTCTGTATTTTATATCTACAAATAATGGAATCCATGCCTGTGACCATCCGTTTACTCCTTTAGTAGATGGAAAGTTATCAAGGTTTTTTGAGTCAAGCACTAATTGTTCAATATAGTCAAACATATCGTCAGGCTGTGAGTTCGATGATGCTACTGACGCGAAATGATGTATCGCAGACATCTCTTCAATTAATCCATGTACCTCATTAGGGATTCCTCCATTATCTGGAATTGGATTACATTGGCCTGATTTTTTGTAGTCGAAAAAGCAATTTGAAATTCTGCAATTCAAACCTTCACCGTCATGGAATCTATCCTCATCATGGCGTGTTGAACGTCTCGTATTAGTTAGGTTCATTACTGGTTTCCTAGAATAAAAGTAACTGGGAGATGAACCAAATGATTGTTCATTTAATGAGATGGGTCCCTCAATTATTGGTTTCCCATCAGGAGTAGATTCTACTTCATCGGGTTCATCAGTATATTCTCCTTTGATCGATAAGAAAGTATTACGATGTAGAGTCTGTTCAAATGCAAAATCTCCATCTTGTAGATTAAGCTCATTTCTGTAACCTAGGTTGAAAGAAGTTAAGGCACGCTCCAATTTTGCAAAATCAACATTATTTGTGGGGTTATTATCTTCATATTCTAGCGCAAGTAAACTTGCTGTTGCTTCTGCTGAATTACGGCCGACTGCGACGTCCACATCTTCCTTGACGAATGAGCTCTTGTTCGTTTTGAATTCCCCACCACCGCCGTTCCATTCTACACTGATTATGCTGCCATGGAATATAGATTGTAATGGCCAATCCTGTGAAACATAACTGGGTAGAGGCGAGTTCTCAGTTTTATCTGAATTATATTTTTCTCGTTCCGGAACTGCATGAACGTCTACTATTTTCTTATCCGGAGTTATGTCCAAATCACCCTTTTTTGAAGATTTATGATTCATATTTCTTCCCTCCTTTGGATTTAATGGTTTGCGAGTTTGTAGTGGATTGAGATTTTGCTATTTGATTCAGAATTGATTTGTGATCTATCGACCAACCCAATTTTTCTAGGTTCTCAAACCAAGTAGACTGTTTAGTAGTTGTACTTGCATATAGTGGGTCAGCCGTCTTTTCGCTATACCATCCAGCTACCAAATAGTTGAGAGGACCTATCACATTTTGTTCGGGAGAATCGTGGAATGTGAAAATGTCTTTGGCGCCATCGTAAGACTCCAACCAAGCTAAATCTTCTTCTGTCTGGGTATCGCCATCATCAATGGCTGTAATCTTAGTTTTTACAGCACCTGGGCTTTGCCATTCTTCAAGTGGCGTAACTTGGCGTGAAGTAGATTCAATAATCCATGCCTTTGAATTCCAACCATTCTGTGATGATTTAGGCCACTGGCGAATCACAATCCATCTGTCAGGTAAGGGTGAAAATTCATGTTCATCAGTCGTCGAAGTTGGATTTATTTCTCCCATCAATAGGGCGTCTGGTAACGACCAATGCAGATGAATGCCTTTTTCGAGACCAGATGTATTCTTGTCGAAGTTAATATGGTTGTTTGTTGAAGTTTTCATTCCTAAGCCGTCGGTTAAATCCTTTCGAAGCGCTGAGGAAGCGGGGTTTTCATCTATGACTAAGGCTTGCACATCAACAGGTACTAGTATTCTCAATCCCGAATATTTTTCACTATCAAGTGTTGATTGGTAATACTCTGATGATTGATAGTCTAAACTTTCATGATCACGTTCCTCAGTATTGTCTTTAGAAAGTCCCATCATTCTCCTCCTCCTTTATTTTCTATGAAATTATACAATGTTGGAATAAAATCTTGTTGGTATGGAAGTTGGAGCATCTGTGTTGCGATTAATGCACTGTCTTGTGTGCCAAAACCTGGGTCGTTGTTAGCTGAATTTATCCAATTTTGTAGGCTGTTAAATAAGCCAGTAATATCAAGTACAGAATCGTCATTTGTATTGCTCCTGGTTAGAATGTTTATCTCCCTATTGACTCCACCACTATCTAGATTCAAACTACCATCGGAGTCTTTCAGTTTAAGATTAAACGAGGTGGAATCAAAATTAGATGTTGAATCAGGTCTTCCATCTACCCCCATTCTTAGCGATTCACTTGGTTCTTGAATTCTTACATGAGATGGGACATCATTGAATATGCACAGGAGAATACCGGGGGATAATCTCTCTATTCGTAAAGTCTGAACCCAGTTTTTCCTATTCCATGATGCTTGAGAACTACTCGTACTTACTTCAATGCTATTTGTACTAAAATTTGGGTCCTTGTACGCTGAAATTTCTAAACCGGGGAAATCTCTAACGATTGTTGATCTTAGTAGCATCCCTGTCATGGAACCTCCTGATTTTGTAGCTTCAAGGTTTCCATTTCTTGAACGTGAATTGTTAAACAAATCTCGATAGAATTTCCTAGAACTGCTGCCGAATTGATTTGTATCCTTCAAAATCGATTCATAACGATTGGAATCAGCACCTTCTTCAGTTCCCTTTATCCATTCAATATCTGATTTAGAACGCATAGCCACACTTAGTGCACCATCGATTAGAGCATCGAGCCAATTTTGGTCTACATGGAAAAACCGTATCGATTCGACAGGTAATGCTGCATCAGCCGGGATCAAATATTGGAAGGGGACACCCTTTAGCAACCTAATTCTAGCAAGGCGTCTAACCACCTGTTGCGAAGAATCATACACCTGAGATGTCTTATTCTCACCCACCATTATTTTTCACCGCCTTTTATCTTCATATTGTCTGGATTCGGACTCGTTGGATTTGCAACCTTTGAAAAGTTAATCTTCGAAATTATGTTTGCCAATGATTCAGAATCCAGATTCTTTTCTTTGAGTCGATTATTCCTCTCAATGTCGTGAGCATTGCTTTTAGATTCAGTAATCCATTGATGAATAGCACCTGTCAAAACAGTGTCTTGCAGAGCCATCAACCTTCCCAGTTCGAAAGCGGATGCGTGGGAAATATCCCAGATGCCTAGTTCTTCAACAATTGCTAGTGCTTCGTCAGAAACAGCGTAAGGGAATTCTTTGGGGTGATGGTTTTCAGGAACAGCTGTAAATGGACCACGGTACAATACTTCATCCGTAATTCCATCGGCTCCTACCATTTCTGTTCTTAGATAGCTGTTAGAGGTCATTCCTGGAACCGAATCTGTACCTAGAAGAAGTGGTTCAACATTGTCTTTTGTTTGCGCTCCGAATGCATCATTAACAACATCTCCTAATGAGATTAGATCTCCTCTCGAAACACCGTTTAGTTTGTCACTGTTCACTCTAACACGCAATCCTTCCATGCGTGATTGGAAGTCGCCATCGACTTCCGACGATGAAAAACTCCAGTGGTGTAATAATACTAGTTTTTCTTCAACCTTAGCGGGACTTGAACCACCTTTTCCTCCCTTTACACCTTTGTTTCCGGAACCTTTATTCCCAAACAATGAGAAATTTGGAACTGCAAGTAGTGTTGATAGCAAAGCACTCATTCCCTTATTGATAGTCGATGCTCCACTAGTAGATGTAGCATAATTTAGGGGGGCATTATCTGGTAATAATTGTTCATCAAATCTGCCTTCAAGTGAAACTAAGCATGCATGATATTTATTGGATTTTGATAACACACGGTTTGACATAACTACAGAGAACCAGCCATCGTCGTCATTTCCACAATTTTCTTTATCGCTAGGATTGACCCTGCGCACATGGGATAGGAGGCGTAATTCATCTACGGTGGGTGCGACAGATTTCAGAATTGCAGAATCGACCCTAAGTGCATCAACTTCTAGGTCATCATGGTTTCCATCATCGATTCCTAATTTCGTCATCGTACTGGCATTATTTGCAAAAATCCCACTATACGTGACACCATCAATTATTTTGTCAGAATTGATCTTAAGTTTCTTTTCGCCTTTATGGATGCCGAGAACTCCATTAGAATCTGTCAATTCATCTTCAGTAAATACTAACAAAGCAATCCATGGGTATGAATGAATATTATTGGCCGTTTGAGTGTTAGAGTTGAAAATACTTCTTTCCCAAGGAAGTGTTTTTCTTCCTAAGGTGATGAAGGGTACGTAACTTTCAGTAGGAGCATCAGCATCATTTTTTGGAGGATATACAGAATGGATATCTGGAAGGTCTACTGACCATCTTGGTCCTGAAATCGTAAATACTCTTTCTGAATCTGCAGAATAAGATTCTGTTCCATAGTTTGCATCTACACTAACATTTTGTTCGATTTTCAGTTTGTATTTACCTGGTGAAAGAGGGCCTACTACTCTGTCATAGAGTATATATGTACCCAAATCAGGAAGATTATCTTCTGGCATATTTTTCTTCCTCCATGTCCTTTCCATTTTCTAAGTTTGAGATTTTGATTAGGGCTGTCCCCTCATTTGTTAATGCACCTTCTTCGACAATAGTGTCCCAGTACTGATTCATCATAGTATCTGCCCAAATTTCTGCTTTACCTTTCATAGCCATCAATGAATGTACAGAACCTTTCAATTCTGTGCTAACTGTAAACTTATTTATTTGATTACCAGATGTCGGTAAATTCCATATCAGAGCTGTAAGTGCTCCGTTTTCAATCGATTCAAATGGATCTTTCAGTTCTACTCCCGAGTGAGTATATACTGCAGTTTCGACCGCACTGCTATTCAATATTACAATGAATGTTTCAGCATTTCCCCCTGTCTCAAATGTAACTACTTTAGCCCCTTTCAGTAAACTCCTTGCTCGAATTGAATTCTTATAATCGGTTGTTAGATTGTCAAATCTGACAACTCCTCCTCTACAAATTAACAATGTGTTTGGAATTCCAATTATTCTTGATTGTGCTTGGAATCCAACTGCTGTTGTATTGTCTGTTGAACAATTAAGCGAAATAGAATTACTTCCTAAATTCAGGTGGTTTGATGATTCAGAAATATCACCATAGCCGAAGAGATAAATTATTCGTGAATTGATGGGAATATTCAATTGATGAGGTAGGACGTGTTGAGGAATCTCTGATGACGTAATTAGGTGGCCCGAGTTAGTAGTAAACACCACTCTAACTGCTTGGTCTCCTTCGATTGAAATTATTCTAGAGTCGTCAATAGAGCTTTCTTCTAAATCTACGAATAGATGCTGGCCCGATTTAATTTTGATTCCTCTATCAAGTAATTCCATACTCATTTCATCTAGTATTTCGATGTCATCCTGTATTTCAGGAGCATAATCTTGAGTAGAATGACTGGTTTCATCATTGCTATTTTTACGTTTGATATCAATAGGACCAACACGTAATCCCTTCTTGTTTCGAGGAACATTAATTCTTGGGAATTGGTTTTTATCCATCGATTCAGATACCGATGTGAATACAGTAACTGGCAATTCAGATTCTCTTTCAGGCCGATAATTTGCTGAAAGTATAACCTTTGGTGACAGAGTTCTTTCTCCAGGATCGGGTTTAGTGATTCTATCGGGATTAAAATCTTCTTCCAACGGTGTAGAAAAACCTACATCTCCTGAAATTGTTACTACTCTAGGCACAGCTCTGAGCCTGCGAATAACTTTCTCTGTTATTTTTCTCGACATCATGATTCACCTTCATCTTGAGTGCCTGAACTTTCTATTTCAGCACGGAAGTTTTTGCACGCAACTTCTACATTTTTGTCGGAAACAATCGACATGATTTTGCTTAATTTCTCATTGGTTTCTTTTATTGGACTTGAGTTAGGTCCTAAATTGCGAGATGGCAGTTGGAATGGAATATTAAATGGGTTCTGACATTCTTCAACTAGATTTTCAAATGAAATCTGAGCACCAGGATCTTCGTTGTGTGCTTTTGCTTCGATTTTCACGCCAGAAAGATATGTATGCATAGCTTTAGGGAATGTCTTTGGATCTTCATCTGACCATAATGCTGTTGGATAAGATTTCACAGTTCGAATGAAATTGAGTTCGCCCATCATGTTAGAGTCCAGGGGCTGCTCATTACCGTCTTTGATTTCACAAATTTCAAATGAGACAGATGAATCAATAATAGAGCCTGCTACTGAATTCAAAGAAATGTTATTCCCATCTATACCGATATTACCGCCTTCTGGATTAGATGGCCTTATGCCCTTATTTGGCTCATTATTAACATCTGTAATCCAGGTGAACTCTACAGCATTTATGCTTGAGCTTGGGAACTTTGTTTCCATTTCTAACTCAAATTCAGGTGTCAGTAACCAAGGATCAGCATCGTCTCCATATGGGCTTTCATCGGATTCCAATATTTTGAGATCTCCGTGTGCAATCTTTGCATCGAACCAACTATCATTCGCAAACCAACTTCCGATTCCTTGTGAATGTTGGTCAGTAGATAATTGTCTCACATATCGATTGATGAAGGTCTTGAAATCGATTTGAGATGCTTTTGGAGTGTTGTCGCCAAACGGAATTACCCAAGTTTTACCTAATGCCTTAGCAGTAACTTCACCATGTATTTTTGGCCCTCTTACTCCAACTCCCGCAAATAACTCAAAATTATATTTCTCTTTCCAAGATAGATAAATAGACACTCCAAGATCAAATTCAAACCAGAATGGGTCAAAGTAAATCAATCCATCAAAGTTCATTCCAAAATTGACATACAATTTGTTGCCCGAATATACTACAGATGTTCCTGCACCAAACATTAGGGCGGAGGAACAGATTGTGAAATAGCAATTACCTTCAACATGCACAAGGTCTCCTAGTTTCCAATAAATCCTCAATCGGGGGACTTGTGGATAATTAGCAGGAACTAGGAAATTGGGGTGGTACCCACCAATACTTACCACGAATTCACCAGTATCAAACCATTGTTTGTAGGCAATTCCACCTTGGACTTTGAGTATTGGTAATCCTATCCAAGAATAGTCTTGCAACATAACTTGAACCAATAATGTGTTTTCTTCACTATCATAAACAGCTTGGAATCCGGCGCCTAACAACAATGGTGGATTCGGGGAATAAAATATATCGGCAATACCAATGATTCCAACACTGAATGAACCCGAGCCAAAGGTGGAATAAATTATTACATCGGCATCCAGAATAAATGATTCTGGCATGTCAAATTTAGCTCCAATCGCTAACCAATGTTTGCCATGTTTGACCGGGAAGTGTGGTTTTAGATTAGTTAACATTTCTTGAGGGTCACTGATTTGTGAAGGGGACGACCCTTCGGCGATATTGCTAAGACTTCCTGCCGCATCACTCAAGGTCTTAATGAATGGATGATCATTGAATTCTGATAAGACAGGTAATTTCATTTCTCGATTTATTCCAAAACCTAACATCAGTGATTTTATCGGTTTGAATAGATATGGTTTTTTACCCACAGCTGCAATTAAGAACATTGAAACATATCCCGAACCATCACTCATCGACGGAATTCTTGCAAGACCTGCAACTGAAGTAATTGTCAGACCATTCATTCTTACTGTACAAGTCCCCATATACTCTAGATATTTGAGAGCCCAAGTCATATCATCTGGCCATATAGGGGGAGTTACTACATCTGCATTTGACATATCTCCGCCGCCATTGTTACTGTTAGGCCTAACAATTATTTTATCTTCCAAACGACTTGGTAAAGAGCCACTGATTGGGGGGGTGCCATCAAAATATGAGTAATCAACAGATTTCAGCAAGCCACCTGTAATTTTCATACTATCAGAGTCACATTCAATATATAGCCCCTTCAAATCAAAGGACCACTCATTGAGGACCCAGAAATTAATTATTGGCATGTCGATTTCAAAATCATCAAATGTGAGTTTGAATTTTTCTTTTTGTTCGACATGCCCATCGACCAAAATTTTCAATCTGTGATTAATAAGAGGATAATCACATAATCTACATGTCGTATTGCGATCTGCTTTGGGCACTCCATTACAACTGCATGATATTGGATCTTGGTTCTTCCAGTAGTAGAGTCCGAATTTTTGGATGTAAAGCGGGCCCATTTTCTTTTGAACCGGAATCCAAAATATGCCATCTTGTGCCAATGATACATCTACTGGATTTGACCCATATTTCCAAATCCCGATATCCAAGAATAATTTCGCACAATCCTCTTCCTTTTCCCCTCTGAGCAAACTTTGTGCAAGACTGTTGCCTCCATCCGAGTCATCATCACCCTTCAAGAATAATCCAAAATCATCTAATTCAATCTTAGCTCCGAAATTACAGAAAGGTAAATTTGTTTGATGCTTGTCAACAATTTGATAATCTAGAGCGAAAACAGTTGAAACTGTATTTAGTTGTAATTTTTTGTCGATTAATGGCTTATCATCCTTATTTTCCAATCGAATTCCAAGGCCGCCTACTTCAATGCTAAGATGTTCTGAAATCGCAGATGATGGTAATGCATTTGGGTTGTTGTCTGGATCCCAGTTTGCGGAATCCCAAGTAGCAAAGTAGAGATTAATTCCGCCCTGCATATCCGGTACTTCTGTCCATAGATTGGGCTCATCCTCCGTGTAAAAGTTGAGTAATAATTTACCGATGTTTACTTTGATATCGTTAAAGACAAATTGTAAACCAAGTTTTAATTCACCTGTGTTTCCATTACCATCTACTAATCGTATTTCAAACAGTTTTGATTCATCTTCACTAGAGTTCTCCATGTCATGTTTGTAGATTGTGACAGATTGGTCATCTGTACCTTGGAATCCACTTTCAATAACTGAAATAAGGCATCCAATAATTGTCTTAATTGGAGATACTCCTTCCCAGATATCTTTGATTTCTTCAACTGCTCTGAAATTGAATGTACTGAAATCAAAAGAGCCATTGTTACTTTGAATCTCACCAACACGCAACGTATTCAGAATGATTGCAGGATTCGTCACTGTTTTGATGAAGTCTTCCCAACTAGCATCTAAGCCATCTTCAGGTTTAGGATTAACAATCGGACTAGTCAAAAATTTACGGGTGCTACGAATCTCCAGTAGTATTCCTAGTAATGCATTCGCCGTACTTTCACCAGGACTAGATTCAGCACCATGTCGTATGGCTGTTGAGATTATCGAATTACTAACTTCGTCAAAGTGTTGAGGCGTAATATCTGTCCAAAAACCATAACCTTTGGTTTCATTGTCAGTAGTGTCGACAAATGTAATTTCATCGACGTGATTTTTCAGTATGAAAACAGGTGTTCCTTCTTCAAATGAGCCTTCGATATAGTTATTATATGGTGTGCCGCGTTGGGTTTGAATTAAATTCAACTCAGTTGAAACTCCTGGAGTAAAAGCCGAGAATCCTATTTCAATATCGCCTGAGTTTACTGCCAATTGTAATGAGTTGTGAAGCGCTTGTAATCGTTTTTCAGGGGTATCGGCATCACTTAAGCCGATTTCAGTAGATGTGGAATTTGCAATTGTTAAATTTGTATTTGTTGTCAATATGTGAGATTCACTTTCAGCATTTGTTATGACAATATTTCTCCCAGTATGCGAATCATTTCCTCCAGTAAATGAATACCTAATGCTATGGTTAGTGGCGAGCTCAATTTTTGTGTTAGAGCCATTCCAATTTATTCTTGCAGCAGGATTGATCTTCACATCTTTCTGGTTTACTATTGGCGAACTAGTTCGAATATCTAGAAGCATCATAGGGTCTATTTTGACAGTTTCTAGTGACTCCATTTTCACGCTGAAAGAACCATCTATGAGTAAATCGATATTATCTTTCAAATTAATTTTGGGCATTGATAATTTTAGCCACAAGCCAATATCGCTAGAACCTGGCTCCCATTCATTTTCACCAATATCAAATATGGCATAAGGAGGAATATTAGGGTCAGGGTCAGGGTGCCACATTAGACGTGTAAGTGCTTTACCTTGCGTTCCAGTCGAAGTAATTACTGAAAATTCAGATGTAGAATCTGGCAGCAAGAATTGAGACATTGTCTTGAAACAAGAACTGAACAATTCGGGTAATTTGCCTTGAATTGGTGAATTATTGGCATCCCCCTCTGAACCAAGTAACCAGGAACTGGGTCCGTCAACTAATTTGTTAAATTCAACTAAATCTATTGCTCCGAGTGGTGGAGAGTTAGTGCTCTGCTGTGTAGTATTACTTCCTGAATTTACAGTCTGGTCCCACATCCCAACATCATCAAGTATTGAAATTAGTTCATCTCCTAAAGTTGTCAAATGTGAAGGGATTTGTATTAATTTAAGTCTATGAACAATTACTGTCAACAAATGTGGTAACATAATCACCATCGAAGAATTAAGGACTTGTGAGAAGAAGTTTTTCACGGCATTTCGATCGAGAGATGGTAGCAGTCTTAGAGAATGCGAATTAGTTCCATCTAGGTTAAGTTCTAGGGACAAGTTAGCAGTACTATCGTCAAAAATTGCACTTATTAGTTCATCAACAGATTCTACTGGAGGGTTGAGGGGGTCTAACGGGAGAATCGTTTGTGCTCCTCCGATTGAAGCAGTGAGTTTGATGTTTGAACCCGGAATGAAAGGGTTTTGGTAAGCACTTGCAGCGTTAATATTCTTAAATTTCTTTACTAGCAAGAAAGTTTCAGCCGTCTCAAAGAGGTCGACTTCAAATGAAATCGAAGCACCACTCATACTAAATCCATAACCTGCTGAGGTCGGAAGGAAACTGGCTTGAACATTGAATTCAAATTCACTGCCATTCCTGCCCAATCCTAATGCGGAGGAAGTTACTCCATTGATGGTCTTAACTGGATTAGTTAACGCAATCGTGGCTCCTCCGGGTGCCACAGTTTCTGCAATCTCAATATTTGCAAACGCAGTACTTCGCCATCCTAGCGGAATTGTTAGTTTGCCAGGGGGGTCTTGTGGTAATGGAATATTTGTGTGTGATAGCATTTGGTCTCTAATTACAGATCCTAATCTTAGCAAAGTTCCGATATTGGCTACCTTTCTATCGTTTATTGCATCATAGTCATACATCACATCTTCGATGTGTTTTCTAGGATCAATAATTAGATCAATGAAAGAGTTACATCGATAGCTTCCATCATCTTGTTCCTCAACTAATTCAAGCGCTTCCAAGGTTTCTCCGATGATATTTTTCGTTGAGAAACTACGTAACAATAATCGTTCAATGCCAATTTGTGCCAAAATATCTATGCTCAATAATGGAAGGATATTTGTGATGAATTCTTTACAATTCATCTCACCAAATACTCCCTCTGGCATATCTATTTCAGTCAAAAACCCAGTTTCACTTGATTCGTTTTCTGTCGTTATTGGTTCTGTAGCAGTGTTAGTCGTATGCACGTCATCATCGGATCTAGGTTTGGCCAGTCTTTTACCCGAGTATGAGTTGTTAGCAGTGCCGCTTCTTGACATCGACTTAAGGCTATATGTGTCGGACTGATTGTTCGAACTATTAGGGTCAATAATCCCGGATTTTTGAGTCGCTTCAGGTTCATCTCCCGGAGTGAGGTATAATGATGTAGGAATCGGGGCATTAATCGAGTGGTATGCACTTTGGGCCGAGCTCTTCTTGAACTTTCCAATCAAGTCTTTGAAGAAGGGGAATACCAATCTGGTTTTTTTCTTCTTATGTTTTTTAGTCTTAGAATCATCGTATGTGAATTCAAGATATGACTCTCTAAATATGCCCTTCTTTTTCTTCGAGATATCTATGTGGGCATCAATCGTAAGTATCATTCCATCATTCGACTGCTCAGGCTCTTCTCCAACAAAGTCTAGAGAACCATGTATGCTGAGTTTAGGGAGCGTTAATATTGGCCAATCAATGGCAAAGAAATCAATCCTACCTTCTGGCAATAAGAATAATTCAATATTATATTGACCTGTAGTGGTGAGTAAATCTATCTGCAATGAATGGTCATATTTTCCTTTTACAATCTCGGAAATCTCTCCAGTCGTTCCGTTACTTCCTACAATTGATGTATCTGTGCTAAAATCTCCACCGCTATAATTTATCAATTTCAACATGTTATCAGCAGGTATCCATTCTGCAACTTCAGCTGAATCATTACTTGTTTGTCCGGTGATGATATCTCCTTTAGTAAAGTCACTAGTCCATGATGTTAGAACTAATCCATCTGTTTGTTTGAACATTTTGGCATTAGGATATAGTTCAGAATAGTGTTCAAGAATACTGTTGCCAGAGAATAGAGGTCGTGTGAGGTCCCATTCACCATCAGTCATCAAAAATTCACTTAGATACGCATCTGGATTGTTAACAAATGTATCTAGTGCAGTAGATCGGAATGCCCATTCATAATGATACTCATCAAAAATCCAGACGCCATCTTGGCCGGAAATAGTGTCTCCACTAGTAAATTCTCCAGTAAGATTGGTAATTTGTAGTGGAATGTCAGGGTCCCAATAAGTGATTTCTGCAGTAGCTCCATTTCCATTTGAGACAGTTTCTCCAATTGTAAATCCTTTAGTTCCACCAGACTGTAATTTCAATGCATTTGGAAGATTTTGGGCCAAACCAAATCCTTCTAATGTGCGCATATAATGGTTAGCAGGAGAATCTAGTTCAGAAAATCGTTGACTTCTTTTTTGGAACATTTTAGTAACACATTCACCGAATCCGACATCTTGCCCTCCATCGTTGAAAAGGGACATTCTTCCTGGAATTTCACTACTAGGGTTGTCGTAGCCCTTGTAGCAAGCATCTTCTAAAACAATGTCTGCATTCCATCCATCATGATTCCAATGTACCTTTGTTTCCATCGTTCGCAATCGATCCTCTTGTAGAGCATAGCCTAACAACCAATCTTGTTCGCCATCATCGTCGTAGGATTTGAGTTTGCATGAAACATGCACTGCTGGAGTCCGTTGTGTCCCTTCAGGTGGGTCGCTTGAATTCTTGTCAATGTTGAATGTTAGGAAATCGAAACGAACATTTGTGTCTGATGTTAGGCATTCTCCTTCAGGCCTTTCCGATTCTAATGCGAAATCAATACCGATTCCTACGTGTGTAGGCTCTTTCCTACCAGATGAGTTTTCATCGCCCATTGAGAGTATTTTCAGGCGTTCGATTTCATTCTTGGCGAATTCCATCAAAGGATTGACAATGCTAGACTGTGAAACCTTTGTCCCAATAGCAGAAATCGGAATAGCCATTAATTTCCACCTCCATTTTGTGAATTTTCAACATATTGTATTAATTCATACGAATCGATCAATGCATAGATTATGTCTATAGGGACATCCACATCTTCTATTTCACTTGCAATCAAATTCTCTTTCTCTGTATCGGTATGCATCGAAAGCTTGAAGGCTTCTGCAAGAGCCATATTTTCTGTTTTCGTATGTTTTGCACCAAGTAGCCAGATTAATTCGTTGATGCTCTGAGGTGGTTCAATCGAGTCGTCAAGTGGAATAATATGACTTCCAATTGGATGTTTAGTGCCATATTCTACGCTGGGAGGTAAAGTATGCATTTGCCCTCCACAAATATTCATCAAGGTATTGCTTTCTTCTTTATACCCGTACTCAGTATTAGGTCCCATACTCTTACTATATTCAATCATTATCGGCGTTGTTGGAACAAGATATTCTGGATATGCTATATTGTTAAAGTTGTAATGATAAACACCATTAGCAAGACGGGGCCAACCTTTGTTGGTTGGTGACCCTGTTGATTCACAGGGTTGAGTGGATGCAATAAATGTAGTAATTTCAAATTCAGAAGAAATGGCGACTATAGTGTCAGAATATTTGTTTCTAAATTGGGGAGCTGGTCTGTCGTGTCTCCATCCTCTTATTGCAAGTAAAAACACTTGGTCACCTGGTATCTGTTCGGGTATTGACACAGAATTTTCCGCACAATACTGCTTAAGTATACCATAATAGTAATCTTTTGCGGTGGCAGGGTCACTTGGCGCATAAGGAAATTGGTTCACACTATCTTTGCAAAATAATGCATAATTGATATGCTGCCAATCATCGAAACTCATAATTTGGTGACCGGGCAGATGTCCAAATATTGAATCGGCAAGTAGGGTGGGGTCACAATTATCATCTTCACATTTCAGTATCACATCATCATATGTTTTGCCACAATCATTACATTTTTTGACAAAACCTTCTGCTGTAACTGCAGTACTATCTCCCCAGGAGTTTCTTATCAAAAAATGACCTTCTATCTCACCATTTGAATTAAATTTATAGTCAAAACCAACTATTGTTGTAGCATGTTGGCCCGCCAATCTACACCGAATATATGGATAGGGTGGGGAATTATCGACATCGTGTAATGGGTCGACTTTCCAAAAAGTCAAGATATTGGATGATTCAAAAGTTCCTTTGCATGTTTCTGACGTATACCTCATGTTGTGGTGACAATCAGTTGCTATGACGCAAGGTCCCTCGTACTCAATAGCATGTATCATTTCTTCGACGGTTTCAATTTTCAAACTGTGTAAGTGGTACTCAATATCCTTGTATTTACCAATTACCTGCAACGACTCATTTTTCCCTAAGTGTAATATTTCGGGTGGTATTGTTTTTACATTTTTATTCCAAATGTCTTCATTACGATACGGCCAAAAAATTTCGTCAACAATTCCAACTTCGCCAATTCTGCTCAATGCATTAGTGATGTTCCACCCTCTTGCGAATATATTTATTTTAGATAGAACTCCATGGATTTTAGGAGTTTCTCCTTTTATTCTAGCCAACTTCACCTTTGCGTATTCGAATTTGATGCGTCTACTTAATACCTTGACTTTACCGCCTGCGGCTATTTCATACGAAAAAGTTCTTTTTTTGTTTGCATTTGGTATATACATTGTATCGGGCAAAAATGTTGTGGATTGTAATATTTCAAGTTCAGTACGATATCTAGGATTTGTTTCATCGGGAAAATAGACTATTTGTCCTGTCGTATATTGTTTATTTATTTCTCCAAGAATTGCATTGGACCTGTTTGCAAACATATGACAGAAATTGTATTGGCTTTTCGGTCTCCTCAGTCCTGACTTTTTACAATAATTCATTTCATCAACATTAATCTCAAATGCCGAAAGAGCTAGAATATTAGTGTCATCACTAGATGCAATTCCATCGGCACTTGCAACTCTGGAAAAGAAGAGTTCTTCAGAATCGTCAACTACATTGAAGTTCTCACTACCTATATTTATTCTGCCGAATTTGGCATGTTTACAACTATCTCGTTTAAATCCTAAACCAATGGGCCACACGCCGATTAGGCGAGCATCTTCAATATCATTTTGTAATTTATAACACATTTCGACAACTTCTGCAGATACCGGATCCGCTCCGCCAATGATTACATTCTCCACGGTGGATGTTTTTTCAATAGATGTATGCAATACACAATTTGTTTCACGCAACCTTTGGTCATGAAGGTAGTGAGCTGATTTTTTAACTACCTGACTAACTCTTGTTCCATCTAAAAGTACGTTCTCTTCTCGCCCAGTTTCTTTATACTCTTGGTATTCCTTCACAGCAGAAACTGCACAGGAAACGCAACTTCCTAATTTGCCTTGTTGCATAACAGGTGGAAGTTTTGAGGTATGGTTGACATTTCTTTTTCTGTTATCGCTCGGAGATGGAATTGGAACTTGTGAATTTTGGAATAATTCCGAATATTTCCTAGATTTCCCATCAAATTCTATTCTTGGGACAATGTAAGGTTCAGGCATTAGAAAGACGCCCCCAAAAGGTTAACAGCATTTTTGAATGGTTCATAGGCATACTTGACCACTTGGCTTAATTGTTGAAGATTCAGAGTCTTTAGGTAAGTTTCATTGTCGAATGAACCTAGCAAAGTGAGTCGAAGATACTTGGCACCAACAGGTGTGTTCTCGTCGACAGAAGAATAGACTGTGCCGAAGTCAATATCCATGATACCTTCCATGGTGACTTTGAAGATATAGCGTGTACCTGAATCGACATGGTAAATCGTATTCCCCTTCTGATATTCCTCATCGATTGTTGCTGCTTTCGCTTTCGTAGCCGGTCCAACTTGATCTCCCATCTTACTACGATGGATGAAGGACATAGCACGCAAAATAGCTCTGGTGTCTAAAGAGGAATTGTAAGTTCCAATATCGTGATAAGGGGTATTAATTGTCAGAACGCCCTTCACATAGGTTTCATCCCAATTGTCAACATAATCTTGCACCGCTAATCCGGATTGACCATGACAAATAATTGAGACTGTACGGCAGGTTCCTGTCAATGCATTAACTGCCTCATTTAGTTCAGTAGTGTCATCATCAATTTCGAGTAGAATTATTGATTTGGGTGATTTGTCTACTGTGTTAGTTGGAATGTAATCGGCTCTTATTTCTGGCCAATTGTCAAAGGGCGAGGTTACCGAATAAATGTAATCATGTAGGTCTTGAAGCGAATTTTCACAGACATCACAATCAGTTCCGTCCAAACAATCACCGTTTGAGTCGATATTGTGGTTGCATAGTTCACAGGAATATCCAGTCGCAAGTGTAACTGGAGAGTTTACGCCAATGACTGGGCCCATTAGCTCACAACGTGAACAGGTAGGAATTCCACTAGGAGTGCCACTGTTATCTTCAGGGCCAGCATAAGTTAGTGGATGTGCAGATGGGTGATAATGTGCTGAAACTAATGCAGGTGAGCCTTGATTCTTGAGGAGCATTTCGATTATACTATCCCAACGTTTTGTATTGGAATCCGAACCAACCAGCAATAACAAATCATCACCCGTTTCTCCTGGGATCCAATTTGCCGGTAAATTTGTATCTACAAATTGTTGTACTTCTTGGTGAACATTGGTGTCATCAAGGGAATAGGCAGCACCAGTTAGAATCGGGTCAGATTCCACTGGCGTTGGTTCTAAATTACTTGGGTTATCTACACTAAGTTGACTGTCTACTTCGGATACTCCATCTGAAATCTTGAGGAATTGATCTAGTTCTTGCAAGTCAGCCTGAAGTCTTGCTTTACTAGTATCGCCTAGTGCAGAACGGATCCTGTCTGAATATTGTGAGAGATTAATCAGTATCTCTGCAAGGTTTTCAATCATCTCTTCATCAGTAATCAAG
>Ga0233444_10002275_pt1 | contig 20347 bp, 22 predicted proteins | sample SI_124_October20_6_FD_182792 | JGI IMG/M metagenome (GOLD analysis project Ga0233444, IMG submission 182792) | Seawater microbial communities from Saanich Inlet, British Columbia, Canada - SI_124_October2016_10_MG | ecosystem: Environmental > Aquatic > Marine > Inlet | place: Canada: British... | reverse complement strand
TTTGAGAATCAAAAACGTCAAAGTTCAAAGTTTGAAATATTTCATTAGTTTTATCTTTTTGAAATAATAGTGGGGCTATGATTACTGTTGAACCTTTAAAAAAGTACAAACATTCAGGTATCCAATATTTTTTTTCAAAAGAAAAAACCGTATCTTCTTTACCAAAGTGGTATGAAGCGACAATTAGAAATAATAACAAAATGACATTAGGAAATATTAACCAGCAAATTATTATTAGAAGTGAAATTAATATGTAAGTATAATAAAAGAAAAAAGATGATTTATAGCCAAACAATTTTGAGAGTTTCTTTCCTTTAACATCATCTAATGCACCGTGAGAAATTCCTAGAATTAATATTAGGAAAAGACAAAAAATTATTGGTTCAAATTTTGATATGAAATAAAAGGGGCTTGCAAAAATACAAAAATTAAAAAATATTACTGAGTGTCTAAAACTTATTTTTTCCATTAATAAAACAACGCTTTCATAAAAATTAATTTAGGCATTTTACTTATAATATTAATATCTTCAAAAACATTGCTTTTATTTGATAAAAATTTGATAGCAGTGTTTGAAGAGGTTTTAAACATATTGAAGAATATATTTGGCATTTTTTCTGGATGATCTTCTAAAACCTTTAAAAATATTTTATCTAAGAGCTGATACTTTCTTCCTATATTATATGCTTTTGTTTTTTTAATTGTATCAATATTTTTTACAATATATTTACTGTGTTCTTGGATATTTAAAAAAGTGTATCCCGTACTCAATCTAGTCATTCCACCAGCTGAGCCAATATTGATTGTTTTGCCATCATTCTTAAAATCAGGATAAAATAGTGGTATAGCTCCTTTTTCTATAAAATTTATTTTATAATTTTTAATACCTAAATTATTTTTAATATAATTTTCTAACTGTAAATCATAATTCATAAGACTTTGATTTTCTAAGTCTGATAACCATGTAGTTTCAATTAATGCTGTGTTTTTACTGAAGGGCAGAGTATAGAAAAAATGTACATCATTTTTTTGATCACAATTAAAATCCATTAAGTTTACAATTTCATCATCAAAAATATCTTTAGACGTTTCTATTTCAATTCCTTGAAAGTGTTGCCAAAGTTTAGTTTTATCCAGCTTATCTTTAAATACACTATTGAAGATTAACGATTTTTTCGAATTAATCTCATGAAGACTTTTAAAAAAGCTTACGTTTGAATTTGAACTAAGTTTTGAAATAATTTTTTTGTAAAATTTCCCGCTATCTATACTCTGGTAAGGAAAAGGTTTATTTATTAATTCACGAAAACCCTCCAATGTATTAATTGAAAAATTATTCCAACTTTTAATTACACAATCTTCAAAACTATGATCAAAAACTTTCCAGAATGACCATGTTTTGTCTCTTTTGTATTCATCACGGGTTTCAATTATGGCGAGAGTTTTCTCTTTTAATTTATTATTGATTTGAAGTTCATAGGCTAATGATAGGCCTGCACATCCGCCACCAATAATTATATAATCAAATTCTTTCATTCAAATTAATCTTTTGCTCCAAAATATCGTGATTTGCCTGATTATCGTATCTTAAATTTTTTACAAATAATAACTTAACAAAATCAAAAATGGATAAAAAGGTCTGAATCACTTTTTCAAATATTGGAATGTAAATTTTCCCAGCAGCATTATAATTTTTGATACTTCCTTGTCTAAGAATATAATCACCAATCTTCCTATACACTCGTCTTGCAATGATAACAGAAAATCTGGACTTTAAAGGGATATTGCTAATTGAGTTAAAAGATTTTTCATAAAATATTTGAGACTCATTTATAATCTCTTTAATGGAAGAAAAATCGTGTCTTACATATTGTCTATTACGCGCTTCATCTTCACAAACATCACGTGCAATATTTGTTAGTTGCATGGCAATACCAAGATCAATAGCACCTTTTAGAGCTTCTTTATTATTCACTTTCAATATTTTTGACATCATTAATCCAACAGTTCCAGCAACTCTATAAGAATAAACAAGTAAATCTTTTTTTGAATTAATTACTACTTTTTCTTTTAAGTCTGTCTCAACTCCATCAAATAAATCTATCACTATTTGTTTAGAAATATTTTCGCCATCAATAATTGACCACATATCTTTTATAATTTGATTGTTAGAATCTTTGTTTTCAAATTCTTTTTTAAATTTTAAGAAATTTATCTTTTTAACCTCTAGCTTACTATTATCATCAACAATATCGTCTAAAGTCCTACAGAAATTATATAAAGAGGAGCATTTATTAAAAGTGTCAGTCGATAAAAAAAAACTTGCCCAATAAAAAGATTTAGCATGCTTCTTAATTAAATTATTTTTCATTAAAATAATTTATCTAAAACTTTTGCAGAAGAAAGAACGCCAGGCATTCCTGCGCCAGGATGAGTTCCAGCTCCAACAAAATATAAATTTTTAAATATTTCAGATTGGTTATGAAATCTAAAATATGCTGATTGAGAAAATTTTGGTTGAATTGAAAAACCTGAGCCATGAAGGGTCGCCAAATCTATTTCAAAATAATCAGGTGTTAAGTAAAAATCACTTACAACATTTTCTTTTATTCCAGGTAAAACTGTTTTATTCATTTTTTCTATTATTAAATCCTTAAATCTATTTCCTTCTTTAATCCAATTTATTTTAGATAAATTATTAGGTACTGGTACTAGGACGTAAAAAGCATCTTGATCAGTCGGTGCCATATTTGGATCTGTCGCTGATGGTCTATGTAGATAAAAACTTATATCATCAGACAGTACTTTCTTTTCAAAAATTTTATCTAGATGCTTTTCGTAAGTATCTCCAAAATAAATTGTGTGGTGAGCTACATCATCGTATTTTTTTTTGGAACCAAAATAATAAACAAACAATCCCATTGAATAATCCATCCTCTTCATTTTTTGTCTAAAAAAGAAATTATAATTTTCTTTTGATTTAATTAGATTATTATAAACATTCGGCGGATCTGAGTTACAAATTACATAATCACAATTTATTATTTTTGAGTTATTTATTTTTATACCATTCACTTTTCTATTTTCTGTAAGAATTTCTGTAACTTCAGCATCTTTAATAATTTTAATATTTTCCTCTGTCATTAATTTTTCTAGAGCTTTAACAACACTCCCAGTCCCGCCCATTGAATAGTGTATGCCCCATTTTTTTTCTAAAAATAAAATTAATGTATATATTGAAGTGGTGCTAAAAGGATTACCACCGACTAAAAGAGGGTGCATACTAAATATTTTTCTTAGCTTTTTATTTGATATATAGTTTGAAACTAAACTATAGACAGATTTATAACTTTTCAATTTTAATAGTGATGGAATTTGTTTCATCATAAAGGTTAAATTATTAAAAGGTTTGTCCGACAAATCTGTAAAACCTTTATCAAAAATTTTTTCAGTAAATTTAACTAGTTTTTTATATCCATCATAATCTTCTAGATTATATTTTTTAACTTGTTTCTCCATTGATTTATCATCCCCGTTGTAATCAAATGTATCCCCGTCATTAAATACAAAACGGTACCACAAATCCAAAGGAACAATTTTTACATAATCAGAAATTTTTTTATTAAATAAAGAGAACAATTCCTCAAAAAGGTAAGGAGCTGTAATTACAGTAGGACCACCATCATAGATAAAATCATCTTTCTTAAAAACTCTTGCTCGACCTCCAAGATCAGAATGTTTTTCTACTAAGGTGACTTTATAGCCTTTTGCTCTTAATCTTAAAGATGCTGCCAGGCCACCAAAACCAGAACCAATAACTATTATTTTTTTCGCCATTGTAAATTATGGCCTATTCTAACTAGATTTTTTCTTTAGTGCTAATTTTGTTTCTTCAATGCTAGACATGTAAATTTTGTCTAATTTGCTTTTATCAAGTGAGTTTTTTAGTAGTTTTTCAACTGACTCTATTGCAATTTTAATTGAAGTATTTTTGATGTCCTTTAAAGCTTGATTCTTTAATTGTTTTATTCGTTCTTCAGCATTTTTTTTTCTATTTTCCATCAAATTATGAAAATTTTGATTAGTTTTAATAATATTTTTTTCAGCTTCTTCGCTAGCTTTATTAATCATTGACTTAACCTCAATTTTTGAATTGCTTATCTTCTTTTCATGTTCTGTTAATATATTTTTAGCATCCTCTTTTAGTTTATCAGCTTCATTAATTTGATTTTTGATATTTGAGATATTTTCTTCTAGTGTTTCCTTAATTTTTTGAGGTATTTGAAAGTAAATCAACAATCCTATAAATATAAAGAAAGAAATCATTACCCAAAATGTTGCATCTATCGTCATAAATATTTACCTATATTTTTTTTTGAAACATCTTCTACGGCAGCTTTAATACTACTTTCATTTAATTGAGCACCAGATATATTTTCAATAATATCTGCGGCTAAATCTTTTGAAATATTTTGAATATCTGAAATAGAGTTCTTTTTGAGTTCGACAATCTCTTGTTGAGCTTTAGATATTTCAGCATCTATTTCCCTTTCCATCAAATCTTTTTTTTCCTGTATATCCTTATCTAATTTACTTTTAGAATCTAAATGTATTTTAATTACTTCTTTTTTTGAGTTTTCTAAGATTTTTTCGTATTCTTTTAATCTTAATTCAGACAAATCTTTAAATTTATTTGCAGAATCCAAATCATCTTTGATTTTATTATCCCTATTATCGAGATTATTTTTTATCTTTGGCAAATAAAATTTTGCAGTCGAAATATATAAAACTGTAAAAACTAAAATTAACCAGAAAGCTTGTGATGCCCAATAAGTTGGATCCAGCTGAGGCATACCAGCCTCAGCTGCAAACAAATCATTTTTCATAGCTAATAAGGCTATTATTAAACTTGAGTAATGCTTCATTTATTTAATTAAAATGCAAATAAAATAATTAAAGCCACTACCAGCCCAAATAACCCCGTTGCTTCAGCTAAAGCAAATCCTAAAAGTAAATTAGGGAATTGTTTTTGTGCCGCAGACGGATTTCTCATAGCTCCAGAGAGATAGTTACCGAAAATAATTCCGATACCTACACCTGCTCCTGCTAGTGCGATTGCAGCAAGACCTGCTCCAATCATTTTTGCCGCTTCTAACTCCATTTTTCCTCCTTTATTAATTAATGGTGTAAATTTAATGCATCATTTAAATAGATGCAGGTTAATATTGCAAAAACATATGCCTGAAGAAATGCAACTAAGATTTCCAAACCAGTTAATGCTACTGAAAAACTAAGTGGTAACCAACCACCTAATATTCCTAAACTTATAACAAAACCTCCAAATACTTTTAACATTGTATGACCCGCCATCATGTTCGCAAACAATCTTACTGATAAACTAACTGGCCTACTTAGATAGGATATGATTTCAATTATTGTTATTAATGGCAATAGTACAGCTGGCACTCCACTAGGAACAAAAATACTTAGATATTTAAATCCGTGTTTGGCAAAACCAATTATTGTTACTGCTATAAAAATGAATAGTGCCAATATTAAAGTGACAATAATATGACTTGTGACTGTAAAAGAGTAGGGAAGCATACCGACCATGTTGCAAAATAGAACAAACATAAATAAACAGAAAATAAATGGAAAATAAGGTTTTGCTTTTGAGCCAGCAGTATCACTTATCATCTTTGCAACAAAACTATAAAAAATCTCTGAAATGAGCTGAACTTTACCAGGAATAATTTTTTTTTCTTTAGTCCCTAAGAACAAAAAAAGCATAATTAAAGAGGCACTGACAACCATGAACAAACTAGCATTGGTAAAAGACAAATCAATTCCTGCAATTTTAATTTCTGGTCCAATCTTATGAACACTAAATTGTTGCATTGGATTTCCTGCCATAAATTCCTTTATTTAGTCCTCTTTTTGCATTCGATTGGCAGTTCTAATTACGTTTAATATGCCTGCAGCCGCACCCAAAAAAAAGAAAATTACTATTAACCAAGGTTTAGTATCAAACCAATTATCTAAAATAAACCCAATAATTGTCCCAACTGCGACTGCAGCAACAAGTTCTGTGCCTAATTTAAAGGCACTACCCATAAATGAGCCTCTTTTCTCACTGTCAAGTTGAACTTGTTTTCTTATTTTTAATTTTGCAATTTTTAAGCGAGTTTTAAAGTCTTCAGGAATGGTCATTATATTATTTTTTAATTTTATCTAAGCAACCATTTCTTCAGCTTTTTGTAGATCTACCGAAACTAATTGGCTAACACCTTGTTCTGCCATTGTAACACCATATAATCTATGCATTCGAGACATTGTTAATGCGTGGTGTGTAATAATTATAAATTTAGTTTTTGTAATTTTTGTCAGCTCATCTAACAAGGCGCAAAATCTAGTAACGTTAGCATCATCTAAAGGAGCATCTACTTCATCTAAAACACAAATTGGAGATGGGTTTACTAAAAAAACAGCAAAAACTAAAGACATACCTGTTAAAGCTTGCTCGCCACCTGAAAGTAAAGATATTGACTGCAATCTTTTTCCTGGAGGTGAAACATACATTTCTAACCCAGCTTCTAAAGGGTCATCTGAATCAACAAGTTCAATCTTTGCTGTGCCCCCATTAAAGAGTTTTGTATAGACTTCATTAAATTTTCTATTTACTTTTGTGAAAGCTTCAAGCAATCGCTCTCTTCCTTTCTGATTTAATTCATCAATACTTGTTTTTAATTTAACAATAGCAGAATAAAGATCAGCTCTATCATCTTCCATTTTCTTTATTTCTGTCTCATATTTTCTCGTCTCCTCATCAGCCCTTAGATTAACGGAACCAAGTGACTCTCTTTGTTTTTTTATCTTCTCTGCTTTTTGAGACTGCTCTTCAAGAGAAGGTAAACTATCTGGTGAAATGTCATTTAAATCAGATTGCGGAAGTATTGAAACTTCGTCGTTAATATTTAATTCATTTTTTACTGAATGAAGCAAATCTTTTTTTCTGTTTTCTATTCCTTCAACAGTAGCTTCATTACGTGCTTTATTTTCTTTTAATTCAGACAGTTTTAGTTGAATTTGTTTTAAGTTTTGATTTATTAAATTGTATTTTTTTTCTGCTTCAATAAGTTCATTTTCTATTTCTTCGTTTCTTTTTTTTGTGTTTTCTAAGTTCTGTAAATTTTGACCTTTAGAAGTAGCTATACGTTCTGGATTTTTTTGATTATCACTTAATTCTAAAAGTAATTTATTTTTACGATTACTTAGTTCTAAAATCATTTTCTCAGAATTAGACTTTAAGTTTATCCAATTTTCTAATTCAGTATCAATATTTTTTATTCTTTCTTTTCTTTTTATCGAGTCACTTTGTATTGATTTATCTTTTCCAAATTTCTCTGCATATTCTTCTTGAGAGGAAGTAATTTTTTTTACAAGTTGTTTTAACGATCTAAAAGAGTCTTTTGAAAGTTTTTTGTCTTCATCAATATCTTTTTCAATTTGATTTAGCATTTCATCCAACTGGGTTTGCAATCCGTCTAATTGTGCTTTTGATAATTTAAGCTCTTTTGATGAACTAGTTTCTACATCCAATAATTTATTTTCTGTCTTTAAAAGCTCTTCTTTTTCTTTTGAAATTCTTTTTTCATTTAAATTTGCATCGAGCGATATGCTTCTTTCACGTTCAAGATCAGACTCTATTGTCTTAATTGATTTTTCCAGTTTTTCTTGAAGCGAACGAACTCTAGTTTCTTCTTCGGAGAGATTAGCCATATCTAGATTAAGCTTTTGTAGTTTTGCTGCACTTTCCATTTTTTTATCTCTTAACGGTGCTAACTTTTTGTTTTCTTCCTCAAGTAAAGTATTGTTGTGATTAAAGTCTATATTTATTGCACTTATTTCATCGTCTAACTCGTTGAGTTTTTCTACTATTAGTTTTTTATCTTTTTCTATCTCATTAATTTTTAAAAAATATAGTCCAGCCTCAATTTTTTTAATTTCTTTTGATATTTCTTTATAACGAGTAGCCTCCTCTGCTTGTTTTTTTAAATTATCAAGTTGTTTTTGTTGTTGTTTTTTTAATTCATCAGCTCTTTTTAGATTATTTTCTGCAGCATTTAACCTTGTTTCAGCCTCTTGTCTTCTTGCATGAATCCCAGATATTCCTGCTGCTTCTTCAAGAATAGATTTACGTTCAATTGGCTTTGCAGTAACAAGTTGACCAATTCTACCTTGACTTATAAGAGATGGAGAATGAGCTCCAGTTGATAAATCTGCGAAAAAAGTTTGAACATCTCTAGCTCTAACTTCTTTATCATTTATATAGTACTTTGAACCTTTATCTTTTTCTATTTTTCTTCTTATAGAAATTTCATCAAACTCTTTGTATTGAGCTGGACCAGCTTTGTTTTGGTTATCTAAAAGTAAAGCCACCTCAGAAATATTTTTAGAGGGTCTATTCGATGTTCCAGAAAAAATAACATCCTCCATTCCCGATCCCCTCATGCTTTTTGCTGAGTTTTCACCCATACACCATCTTAGAGATTCAACAATGTTTGATTTTCCACAACCATTAGGACCGACTATACCAGTTAATCCTTTTTCAATAAGAAAATTTGTTTTTTCTGAAAAGGATTTGAATCCTGTTATTTCAAGCTTTTTAAAATTCATTTATAGTTTTTTATCAATAGCTTTCTTAAATTGTTCATAATCAACTTTTCCTAAATATTTTTTTTCATTAATAATAATCGTTGGAGTAGACTCTATCTTGTACTTTTTTTGAGCTTCAATTCTTTGTTCTAAAATTTCATCTTGAATTTGATCATTTTTAAGGCAGACATCCATTTCGTCATTACTTAAATTAAAATTGAAACCAACTTTTTTAATTAATTCATTTATCTTATTTATATCAGACCCAATAGCCCACGTTGTTTGCTTGTTATATATTTCAGTTAATAAATCAAATTTTTTCTCAACATTATTTTGGCATCTGACTATAATTTCTGCATTGAGTGCAGCTAAATCTAAAGGAAAGGCATGGTGTTCAAATTTAACTAAACCTTTATCAATATAATCTTCTTTTAATTTTTTATAAACTTTTGTGTGAAAGCTTGCACAATGTGGACATGTTAAGGATGAGAAAACTTTAATAATTACTTTAGCATCAGGACTACCAATAGATAGCGCTTTACTTTCTACCTGGGTAGATAGAACAAAAAATATCAAAAAAACTATCTTATAAAATAATTTATTTACTTTTTTCATTAAAAGCCTTTATAAAATTATTAAGAGAGCTTTTAAGCTCTGCGCTATTCACTTTGCTTATTTTTTTTTCTATTTTTGATAAGTCTTTGATTTTTGGAAAAATTTTATCATCACGGTTTATTTTATCTTGTACAATTTTTAAAGTGACCTGACTAATACAATTATATCCAAAGAAACTATTAATCTTATCTATTATTTCATTCTTTTCATATTCAATTTCCATCTCTCTTCCATGAATTACATTTAGAACTAAAATTCCATTTCTCATCTCTTTTCCCATTTTTACATTTATAGGGTAACAGGCATTAGAGATTTTCTTATTTACCATTTTAGTCCAGTTATCAACTATATTAGAATAGTTATAACCTCCTCTTCGTATATGTTTTTTAAGGGTTTTTGGAATTGAGCTTGAAAAAGGCCTTAGCCCTTGTATGAAAGTTAGTGATTTATTATTATTTTTATTATGCATTTATACCCAACATTATCAAAAAAAATTCTAGCATGGTATGATAATAGCAAGCGAAATTTGCCCTGGCGTGTGAGCAAAAAATCACCAAAAAAGCTTTATTACAGGATTTTAAGTGAATTTATGCTGCAACAAACTCAAGTAAAAACAGTTATTCCTTATTTTAATAGATTTACAAAAAAATTTAACACACTTGAATCATTATCAAAAACTGATGAAAAACAAATTTTAAAATTATGGGAAGGATTAGGTTATTATAGAAGGGCAAGGAACCTTTTGGCCTCCTCAAGACTGCTGGTAAAAAAATATAATTCAAAGCTTCCTAATACTATTGAAGAATTAAAACAACTACCAGGAATTGGAGATTACACAGCAAACGCTTTACTTGGCTTAATATATAATCAACCAACCATTGCAATAGATGGAAATGTAAAAAGGGTATTTGCAAGAATTCTTAATAAAAAAAAAGAAAAGATAAATTATGAAAAATTAGTATTACTAAATAAAAAAAATCTTTTTAACACAAATAGAAATAATGATTTTGTTGAAGCATTAATGGAATTTGGAGCTTTAATATGTAAGCCGAAAGACCCAAAATGTGGTGCTTGCTGTTTGAAAAAAAATTGTAAATATTTTAAATCTTCTAAAAAAATTAATACAAAAGAAAAAAAAATGATAAAAAAAATGAACTACGATATTTTTTGTTATTTAAATGATAATAAGCAAATAGCTTTGACAAAAAAAAATAAAGTAAGTTTTTTAAAAAACTTTAATTTACCAAAAATAAAAAAAATGAAAAAAAATCTAAATGATAGAGGCTGGAAATTTTTAAAAAACTATAATAATTCTATTTCTAATTTAAAGTTAAATATTAATTTATATTACAAATTTTCTAATAAAAAGCCTTCAAATTATAATTGGTATTTTTTAACAAATAATAACGAATTTATTCCAAGCTTTACTAAAAAAATTTTTAGAAAGGTTTCAATTTTATTTTAATGAAAAAAAAATTAGCAATTATTGGTGCCGGCATAGCAGGCCTTACTCTTGCTAACTTTATAAAAAAATATTCTGATCATGAATTCATGGTCTATGAAAGAGAAGAAAGTTTATCTCTAGACGAAGGATATGGCATTCAACTTGCAGTTAATAGTATTAAAATTTTAAATCAAATTGATTTTAAAAAAATAAAAAGTGAAAAAATATTTCATCCCAATAATCTAGATTTTTATGATATTCAAAACAAAAAAATTTGTGATATAGATTTAACAAAATTTAATAATAGCACAACTAAATATACAACTTTACAAAGATCTACTTTGATAGAGTATTTGAAGGATGATATTTATACTCAGCATCTTAGATTTGGAAAAAAAATTAAAGAAGTCTCAGAGCTTAAAGAAAAAATTTTAATAAAATTTGATGACAACACTAATGATCTTGTGGATTATGTAATTGTAGCAGATGGAATATTTTCTAATACAAGATCTTTTTTTGAGAAGAAAAAAAATGAACCAAAATTTAAGAAAGCTTTAGCCTTAAGAGTAATTTTGAAATCAAAATTAAATCTAAATATTAATGAACAAAATGTAAGTTTAATGATGGGAGGAAATACACATATCGTATTTTATCCTATTAATAAAAAGAAAGAACTTAATATGGTTTGTATAATTAGAAGTAAAAAATATGATCCAGGTAATATCAAGTCTTTAGTGGAGGAAGTGGTTTTAAAACAAAATCCTAGTTTAAAGAAATTATTTGATAATGATATTAAATCTTGGCCTTTATATTTTACACCTAATATTGTTCCATCAACAAATAAAAAAGTCTTTTATATTGGAGATGCACTCAATGGTCTTTTACCAACAATGGCTCAAGGAGCAGGACAGTCTATTGAAAGTGCTTATGAAATTTTTGCTTTATTACAAAAAGATAAATTAGATAAAAATAATTTTTATTTCGAGAGAAGGTCTAAAAGAATTAAAATTGTTAGAAAAAGATCAAATTTTAATTTTTTTGTATTTCATTTTTCAAATTCAGTGATACAAAAAATTAGAAATGAATTGTTAAAATTTTTAGTTAAACGTAAAAAATTTATTAAGAGTTATCTAGGAAAAGTTTATAAAAATTAAATTGTTTTTTCAGAAATAAATTTTTGTCTTAGACTATCAATAACAACTGTTGACCCATTAATATCACAATGCCAATATGTCCAACCATTAAAGCTTTCTGTGCCCATAATTTTTGCTGCAACTTTATGAATTGATCCTGCTGACTCCTTGCATTTGATGCTACCATCGACCATAATTTTTGCATTAAATTTCTTTTTAGGGTCAAAGAGTACTGTCCCCGGTTTAAGAATTCCTAATTCAACTAATGAACCAAAAGGTATTCTTGGTTTTGATTTATTGTTTTCAATTGTATCTAAATAATTTTCTTCAATAACTTCAGCTCTATTTATTCTTTCAACCGCAGCTTTGAAGTATTTTTTGTCTCTCTCTATTCCAAAATATTTTCTACCTAATTTTTTTGCTACTACAGCTGTAGTTCCAGTGCCCAAAAAAGGATCAAATATTGCATGACCTTTAATGGTTGTAGCTAAAATAATTCTATGTAAAAGAGCTTCAGGTTTTTGAGTAGAATGGATTTTTTTACCATTTTTTTTTAATCTTTCTTTTCCATTACAAATAGGCATCATCCAATCAGATCTCATTTGTAAATCATCATTTAAACATTTTAAAGATTGGTAGTTAAATGTGTATTTTGATTTTTTATTTTTAGAAGCCCAAATTAAAGTTTCGTGAGCATTAGTAAATCTTGTACCTCTGAAATTTGGCATAGGATTATTTTTTCGCCAAATTACGTCATTGAGGAGCCAATAATTTAAATTTTGCAAATGATAACCAAGTCGAAATATATTGTGATAAGAACCTATCACCCAAATACTTCCATTGTCTTTTAATATTCTTTTGCATTCTACTAACCAAGCTTTGCAAAAATCATCGTAATCCTTAAAACTATTAAATTGATCCCATTTATCATTAACACCATTTACTTTACTCGCATCTGGTCTTGTCAAGTTTTCACCTATTTGCATGTTGTAAGGAGGATCAGCAAAAACTAAATCAAAAGATTTATCAGGTATTTTTTTTAATTCATTTAGACAATCACCATTAATTATTTCGTTAAGAATTTTAGACATTTAAGTGATTCAACCTTAAATTGAATCTACCGTCAAACAATATTAACAAAAAAAAGAGTCTATTAGTGTTTTAAAATCTTAACTCGACAACATCTTGTGTATAGGTTTGAACCCTTTTCTGTGATGAGTGGTAATGCCAAATTTTTTTAAACCTTCCATATGAGCTTTTGTGCCATAACCAAAATTTCTTTCCCATGCATAATTTTTAAATTTTTCTGATAATTTAGTCATAAGTTTATCCCTATAAACTTTTGCTACGATAGACGCAGCACTAATAGACTTTACTTTTTCATCACCGTTAATGATTGTTTTAAAATTTTTTAATCCTTTAGGTGCAAAATTTCCATCAATTAAAATTAATTTTGGTTTAACTGACAATTGATCAATTGCTCTTTTCATTGAAAGTAAAGCAGCCTGCAAAATATTAATTTTTAGTATTTCTTCTACAGAAGCCATACCTATAGCATAAATTGAATTAAGTTTAATGTGATTTGCTATTTCTAGTCTTTTTTTAAAAGTTATTTTCTTAGAGTCTTTCAATAAACTCAAATTTATGCTTTTTTTTAATATAACAGCCGCTGAAACTACTGGCCCAGCTAAACAGCCTCTGCCCACTTCATCAACACCAGCTGTTATTATTTTTGTATTCAATTAAATTTTAAATTTGGTTTTTTTTTCTCTTATCATCTTAAGGTCATTCCAAGCTAGCTTTTTTTGAGTGGGTTGTCTCATTAAGAAAGCAGGGTGAAAAGTTACAATTATTGATGTCTTACACTGACCAAATTTTCTTTCAATCCATTTTCCCCTAACTTTAGATATCACTAAATCACTACCCATAAGCGCATTCATTGCTGTACTTCCCAATAAAACTAAAATATTAGGAGCAATTATTTCAATATGTTTTTTGATAAATGGTAAATATCTATTCATTTCATCGTCAGTCGGTCGTCTATTTTCTGGAGGTCTGTAATTAATAATATTTGATATATAAACATTTTTTCTATCTAAATTAATTGAGGCTAGCATTTTATCAAGTAGAGCTCCCGCTTTTCCAACAAAAGGCAACCCCTCTAGGTCTTCATTTGAACCTGGGGCCTCACCTAGGATCATAATTTTGGATTTTGGATTACCATCACTAAAAACCATATTTGTAGCTTCATTTTTAAGACTACAATTTTTTATATTTAAAATGGATTTTTTCAACCTTTCCAAGTCTTTAATCTTATCTGCTGAAAGTTCAAAATTATCTTTTTTATACCTGTTGATTGCCTTATTATTGTAAATTAAATTATAATTAATAAATTTATAGTATTTTATTAATTTGATTGTATTAGGACTAATTTTTTTTATCATAAGTTTTATGAGTATATTTAAGCTGAGTTTTAAGATTATAGGACAAATCATATTTGTCATTATGTTTTTTTCCACAATTCAAGCTAAAAATTTGGATAGGTTTAATAAAGAAGGTCATATATCTGATTATTTTTCAGGAATTCTACTGTTAAATGACAATCAATATAGCGAGTCTTTAAAATTTTTAAAAAAACTCGACGGATTAGAAAAAAGCCATGTCACCTATTCAGTTAAGTACTTATATTCTCTTGTAAACTCTGGAAACTTAAAGGAAGCATTTAATTATTCGAAAAAACTTGAAAAACAAAAGCTAGCCAGTTTTGAAAGCTATTTAATTTCAGGGATCTATCATTTGAAGAATTCAAATTTTTCTTTAGCAGAAAATTACTTTTTAAAAGCAAAAAACAAAAATTCAAAATTTATATTAAACAATTATATTTCTAGCTCTTTGCATCTTTGGTCAACTTTAAATGTTGAAGATATTAATCAAGCAACACTTAAATTAAAAAAACTAGATAAAAGATTCGAAAATTTAAAAAAGATTCAAAATGTTTTCTTGAACTGCTATTATAACAGTCCAAGCACAAATGAATTATTTGATGATCTAAATTCAAACAAAAAAATAGATTTTTCCAGATATAACTATTTCTACGCTTCATATTTAGTTTTCTCAGGGAAAATTAAGGAAGCAAAAATGTTGGTCAAATCTTCTTTAGAATTATACCCAAGAAATTTATTACTTAACCAATTCATTATTGATTTGAATAAAAAAAAAATTGCACCTGTATTTGATTGCAATAAAGAAAGCCACGTTGCTGCCGAAATATTGTATATCACTGCAAATGCTTTATCTTCACAGTCACTATATTCATTATCAAATTTTTTTTTAAATTTAGCTAAATTTCTTAATGAAGATTTTTATTCTTACGATACTCTAATAGCAGAGAATTTTTATAAAATAGATAATATTAAAAAAGCAAAAAAAATTTATAAAAGTTTAAGCAAAAAAGGAGAAGCTTTAAATTGGTATTCAACAAAGCAACTAGCAAAAATTTTGAGTCGAGAAGATAAAAAAGAAGAGGCTATAAAATTAACAAATAATGCTTATAATAATTTAAACATTAAAGGAGTTTATGAAACATTTGATTTAGCAGAATTGTTAAAGAATAATCAAAAATTTGATAAAGCCATTTTATATTATACTAAAATAATAAATAAAATAAAAAAGAAACATCCTTTATATTCTGAGGTCACTGATGGTAGAGGCGTGTCTTATGAAAGAATTGGGTCTTGGGATAAAGCTGAAAAAGACTTATTAGAGTCTTTAAATGCAGACTCCAATCAACCTTATGTAATTAATTATTTAGCTTACTCTTGGATTGAGCAAGGTATTAAAATAAAGCAATCGTTGGCCATGTTAGAAAAGGCAAATAAATTAAAATCAAATGATCCATATATTATTGACTCTCTTGGATGGGCTTTATTTAAATTAAAAAGATATAAAGAATCAAAAGATTATCTTCAACTTGCAGTAAAACTAATGCCAGGAGATCCAATTGTTAATGACCATTATGGTGATGCTCTATGGAAAAATGGAAATAAATTGCAAGCCAGGTATTATTGGAATTACGTTTTAAATTTAGAAAAATCTGAAGATGATTTAAAAAAAAATATTGATCTAAAATTGATTAGAGGATTATAAGTTATGATCCTTAAGTCTTATTCAAAAATAAATTTATCCTTGAGGGTAAATGAAAAGTTAAAAAGTGGTTTGCATGAAATACAATCCTATTATTGTTTAATTAATCTGAGTGATAAAATTCAAATAAGCAAGATAAAGGATAAGAAGGATATAATATCTTTTAAAGGCCCGTGCGCTATTAAAGTAAAAAAAGAAAATAACTCTGTTATAAATCTTTTGAAATTGCTTAGGAAACTAAAATTAATTTCAAATTTCTATAAAGTTAATATTACAAAAAATATTCCTGTTTTTAGTGGTTTAGGAGGAGGGACTAGTAACGCAGCGTACATTTTAAAATTTCTTTTAAAAGGAAAAATTAAAAGAACAGTTTTTGAAAAAATTGAAAAGCTTATAGGGTCAGATTTGAGGCTTTTTTTTTATAAAATTGGTTTTCTTGAAAATCTCAAAACAATCAAGGTTTTAAAAAAAAAAAAACTAGTTTTTTTATTGGCACGTCCAAATATTGATTGCTCTACATCTGAGATTTTTTCAAAGGTTAAACATTTTTCAAAAAAAACTAAATTTTTTTTGAATAAAATTAACACTAGAAACAAATTTATTAATCACATCTTAGTTGACAAAAACGAATTACAATCAATTGTTGAAAGAAAATATCCAATTATAAAAACACTTTTAGGTGATATAAGTACTGAAAAAGGGTGTTTATTTTCAAGGATGTCAGGCACCGGGTCAGTATGCTATGGATTATATAATACTGAGATTAATGCTAAAAAAGCTCTTGATAGAATAAAAAAAAAACATTCTAAATTTTGGTTTTCAATAGCAAAAACTGTTTAATTTAATTAATTTATGATATATCACGTTTCTAAATATTGGGGCATAGCCAAGCGGTAAGGCAGCGGTTTTTGATACCGCCATCCTAGGTTCGAATCCTAGTGCCCCAGCCATTTTACTATGCTTAATCAAAGCTTAAATTTTATAAAAAAAATTAAAAATTCCTTTTTTCCTTTTTATAGAAATAAAGAATTAAAATTTGTTTTTGACACTCTTCAGAAAGGTTTTCCGAAAGAAACTGTTGTCGCACGATTTGTAGGAGGTTGTGTTAGAAAATTTCTTAAATACGAGAAAATTGACGATATAGACATAGCAACTATTTTAAACTCTAATGAAATAAAAAATAAATTTAATAACACGAAATTTAAGTTAATAGATACTGGAATTAAACATGGAACAGTAACTTTAATTTCTGATCAATTAAAATTAGAATTAACAACTTTAAGAAAAGACGTAGAAACAGATGGTAGACATGCTGAAGTAGAGTATATAAATGATTGGCAATTAGATTCTGAAAGAAGAGATTTTACTATTAATGCAATTTACATGGATATAAATGGAAAAATTTTTGATCCACAATCTGGAATTTTTGATCTTAAAAACAATAATGTTAAATTCATTGGAGATCCTAACTTACGCATTCAAGAAGATTACTTAAGAATCATAAGACTTCTTAGATTTGCGATTCAATACGATAGCAGTAACGATAAGACAACTATTGATGCATTAAAATTAAACCTAAGTGGAATAAAAAAAATATCAAAAGAGAGAATATTAAATGAATTATTAAAGATATTAAATTTAAAAAATTTTGATAATATTTTGAAACATGAAAATAAAAAAAAAATATTTTCATTAGTTTTTCCTGAATTTAAATATCTTGGAAGACTAGAAAAGTTATATAAAGTAAAAGAATTTATTAATATTAATCAATATTTTTTATTAGTTATTTTACTTATTGATCAAAATAATAATCACGAATATTTTGCCTACAAATATAATGTTTCCAATAAAATTAAAAAAGAACTTGAGTTATTTAATCAATTATTTCTTCAATCTTTAAAAAATAAAAATTTTTTTGAAAAAGATATTGAAAAAAATATTTACCTTTATGGAAAAAAACAACTAATATATTTAAATACACTTATTTTTACAGAAAACATAAATTTTAAAATTGCTGATTTTTTAAGATTAAATAAAGCTATACTAGAAGCAAAAACTCATAAATTTACAATTGATGGTGAATATTTAGTTAGTAAAGGAGTGAAAGAAGGCCCATTAGTGGGAAAGGTTTTGAAAGAAATAGAAAGTCAGTGGATTGAAAATGGTTTCGAAATTTCGAAAGATAGTATTAAAAAAATAATTAAATTTAACTTAGATTAAATATATTCAACACCAAGTATTTCAAAGTTTCGCTCTCCAGATGGAGTATTAACAGTTACTAACTCGCCTTTATCTCTTCCAATAAAAGCTTTACCAATAGGGCTCTTAAAAAATATAAAATTTTTTTTAATATCAGCTTCATCTTGACCAACAAGTTGGTAGGTAATTTTTTTTTCAGTATCTAAATCTTTAACATTTACTGTTGACCCAAAAATTACCTTTCCATTATTTTCAATTTTTGTAACATCAATTACATTTGCACGAGCTATCAAATCATTGATTGCAATCACTCTACTTTCAATTAAGGCTTGCTGTTCTTTGGCTGCATGGTATTCAGCATTTTCTTTTAAGTCTCCATGAGATCTAGCCTCAGCAATAGCCTCAACAATTTTTGGTCTTTGAATATTTTTTAAATTTTCTAACTCAGATTTTAAATTTTTAAGCCCATTTACAGTTATTGGCTCTTTGTCCATATTTATTTCCACTTTGCTTCAGGAGGAAGTGACATTAAAATTGAATCTATGTTACCTCCAGAATTTAATCCAAACCTAGTACCTCTATCATATAAAAGGTTAAACTCAACATATCTTCCTCGTTTATATAATTGTTTTTCTTTATCTTTGTTTGTCCATTTTAGCTTTTTTTTTCTATTAATTATTTTCTTAGAAATATCAATAAATTCTAAACCAAGTTCTCTTACAAACTTAAAGTTTTTATCCCAATTTTTAGTTTCATAATCAAAAAATATTCCACCAATTCCTCTAAGTTCATTTCTATGCGGAAGGTAAAAATATGCATCACACCATTTTTTATATTTTAAATAATTCTTTTTATTTTTTAGACATACATTTTTTAAGCTACTATGAATAATGTTCTTTTCTTTGTTATCAGCATGGCTGGGTGTCACATCCATACCGCCACCAAACCATTCTTTAGAAGTAACGATAAATCTAGTATTAAAATGAATGGCAGGAATTTTAGGATTTTTCATATGAGCTACAACAGAAACACCAGAAGCCCAGTACTCCCCTTTTTTTTCTGCGCCTAAAATTTTAGATCTAAATTGCTTAGGAAATACTCCAGACACTGTAGATTTATTTACACCCACTTTATCAAAAATTTTGCCACCAGATAGGAGAAAAGAAGTTCCTCCACCTTCTGTTTTTTTATTTTTTTTCCAATCTCTTCTAGAAAATTTAAATTTATTATTTTCTAAAAATTCAAACTCTTTACAAATTTGAATTTGAATGTATGAGAACCAATTATCAGCTATTTTTTTTCTAAAATTAATATTAAACATTATTTCAACAAATTATTTTGTCTTAACGCCTCAGCTGAAATTATAGCAACACTCATTGCAACATTAAGGGATCTCACTTTTTTATTCATTGGAATCTTTACTTTGTTTTTTAATTTTTTATGTAAACTTTCAGGAACTCCAGCGCTTTCTCTGCCAAATAATAAAATATCGTTTTTTTTGTATCTAAATTTGTAATAGCATTTATCTGCCTTAGTAGTCATTAAAACAATCCTATTTTTTTGATTCTTTTTTAAAAACTCATCAAAATCCTTGTATCTAAAAATCTTACAAAATCCCATGTAGTCCATAACCACTCTTTTAAATCTTGTGTCATTTACATTAAATCCACATGGTTCAATAATATGAAGTTTTAAACTTAAACAAGCGCTTAATCTTATTATTGCCGCTGTATTCTGGGGTATATCTGGTTTATATAGAGCTATGTGCATTATTTTTGCCTATTTATGTGTCATTCTGACCCTAGAAGATTATATAATCTAGTTTTATTAAATAATTTCATTATAAACACAATCATTAATGAGCAAAGAAGAAAAAAAAGTTAATCGAAGGGATTTTTTATTTACCGCTAGCTACACTGTCGGCGCAGTAGGTCTTGGAGCAGTGGTGTGGCCTTTAGTACACCAAATGAATCCTGATAAAGCTCAACAAGCTTTAGCAACCACTGAAGTAGATATAAGTTCAGTTGAACCCGGAAACTCAATAACAGTTTTATGGAGAGGAAAGCCAATATTTTTAAAAAGAAGAACGTCAGATGAAATTGCAGAAGCAAGAGCAGTTAGTATGACTGATTTACCAGATCCACAAAAAGATGAAGAA
>Ga0233444_10002272_pt1 | contig 20359 bp, 17 predicted proteins | sample SI_124_October20_6_FD_182792 | JGI IMG/M metagenome (GOLD analysis project Ga0233444, IMG submission 182792) | Seawater microbial communities from Saanich Inlet, British Columbia, Canada - SI_124_October2016_10_MG | ecosystem: Environmental > Aquatic > Marine > Inlet | place: Canada: British... | reverse complement strand
TAGAACTCACAGTACCAGATGATATGGATATCAACGAGTTTAAAGTTATGTGTGTAAGATTAGCGTCTGCAATGGGATACCAAGAAAAATCTATTCAAAAAGGATTTGGAGATTTGGTATATGGTGGAGAAGATGTAAATACATTAAAGGAGTTATTAGATGACCTCAACATCAAGAGAATTGATTAAAAACTTAAATGAACGATTATTTACTCAATCAGCAGTGATAGAAGCCCTCTGCGAACTGTTGGTAGAGAAGGAAGTTGTTACACATAATGAATTAGAGAAACTAATATTCGATAATATAGAAACTCGTAAAAACGAGTTACATGATTTAAAAGAAAAACTCAAACCTAAGCAAATTAAAATATCGTTCGCTGATGAGTTTAGCAAAGAATTTGATGAGGGTCTAATGGAAGGAATGTACTTTGGTCCAATTGGAGAAGCCTAAAAAACTTCATAAAATATTTGGATATTAAAGATATTTTTCGTATCTTTATATAAGTTGATTCCTAAAAGGAGAAACTATGAAAATAATTAAAAGAACAATATTTGTAATGTTCTTAGCACTAATGTTAATGAGTTTTACAAATATCTATTTACGAATGACTTCAGAAGAACCACTCGTAATACCTAAAAATGATGTGGTCTTAGTACCCATCGAAATAGAAAAAATACCAATTGAAATTGACCAAACAGATAAATTCCTAGATGCAATAGGAATGAGAGAATCCTCAAACAGATACGATGTTGTAAATGGTTGGGGTTATATGGGAAAATATCAATTTGGTAGAAAAACTCTAAAAGCATTAGGATATGATGTTTCAAAAAAAGAGTTTTTAAATTCACCTTACTTACAAGAAAAAGCAATGTTAGATTTGTTACATCACAATAGAAAGATTTTAAAAACATATATCGAATATTGGGATGGTAAAACTATTCATGGAGAGAGAATCACAGAAAGTGGTATTCTTGCTGCAGCACACTTGGCTGGACCTGGTAATGTTAAAAAATTCTTTAGAAAAGGTGCGGAATTCAAAGATGGTAATGGTACAAAAATGACTTCGTACCTTACTCAATTTAGCGGATACAAATTAAATTTAGATTAATATGATAGAAATATTTACTACCTATAACATCATTATAGGAGTTTCGGCAATACTAAATATAGTATTGTTAGTGGGTGTTAGAAACCTACTTAGACAGAACGAACAACTAGAAGATAGAGTTGTTGAAACTATCGATACTCTTAGAACAAGAGTATCAGGTGCACTCGACCAAATGAGAGTTATTGATACAAAACAAGCATTTGAAAAGGATGATGAAGTTGGAGTTACATTCAATGAGTTAAAAAAAATTGTTCATGAATTAAACCAAGATATATAGTATGCCTAAACCAAGAAGAAAAAAATCCAAAATATATTTTGGTACACCTGCTCAAGAAGCAATAGTAGAATATAACAAATGTAATGACCCCAAGAAAAGGTCTGTAATATATCAAGAAAGAATAAAGTTTCCTTTTGAAAAACTAGCAGAGAACGTAATAAACACATTTAAGTTTACCTACTTCGATGTATCTAAAAAAGATATTCAAACAGAAGTAGTTTCTACGATGGTAGAAAAGATGCATATGTTTAAGGAAGGTAAAGGTAGAGCATTTTCTTATTTTACTATTATCGCAAAGAATCATTTAATTCTAAAGAATAATGGTAACTACAAAAGATGGAAACAAAATGCACTTCTTTCAACCATGCCACCAACTTGGAATCCAGAGAATGATTTTTCTGAAGAAGAAGAAAACAGTGAGTTCAAAGAATTTAAAAATATAATGTTAAGATATTGGGATGAAAATTTAAATTCCATATTTACGAAAAAACGAGATTTACAAATTGCAGATGCAATATTAGAATTATTTAGAAGAAGTGAACATATAGAAAATTTTAATAAAAAACATTTATATCTACTTATAAGAGAAATGACTGACTGTAAAACTCATTACATTACCAAAGTTGTAAATGTGATGAAACAGCATCAGAAAAAAATGTTAAATGAGTATCTCGAATATGGTGAGTTTAAAGAACCTAAAAGAAAAGTTTTCTGGCAACAACCAACTCAAGAAGATGGTGGAGAAAATCCATATTTAGATAATGAATATTTGTAAAGAATATGACAGGTTATATTTTAGGAATATCATGTGGTTATCACGATAGTGCAGCAGCACTGATTAAAGATGGAAAAGTTTTAGGTGCAGTAGAGGAAGAAAGGTTTACTGGTATAAAACATGATTCATCTTTTCCTATTAATACAATAAAATGGTTGTATGAGGAGTTTAAAATAACAGGTAGTGATATTGAATTCGTTGCCTTTTACGATAATCCAAATTCTAAAATAGATAGAATCAAAAAATCTGTTCAAAAAGGTCCTATTACTGAATTTTTTAATCGTAAAAAAATTGTTAATAGGAACAAAGAAAAATACAATAAATTTGAAAGACAGATAGGTGGAATAACTCACGAAAATATAAAAATATTCTACTCAGACCATCACCTATCACATGCAGCATATTCTTACTATACATCCCCATTTGATAAAGCATCTATACTTTCAGTAGATGGTGTTGGTGAATGGGAAACAACAACCCTTTGGTATGGTGAAGGAAATAAACTTGCAAAACTACAACAGATTAATTTTCCTCATTCTTTAGGGATGTTATATTCAGCCTTTACTGCTTTTTTAGGTTTCAAACCAAATGAAGGTGAGTATAAGGTTATGGGATTAGCACCATATGGTGACCCAAAAAAGTTTCTTAATAAATTTAGAAAACTATATACCCTCACAGATGATGGCGGGTTTAAACTGAACATGGAATACTTTACATTTGAGTGGTCAGATACTCATATGTTTAACGAGAAGTTAGGAAAACTATTGGGAATACCAAATAGATTACCTGAAGATAATTTAAATCAACCTCACAAAGATTTAGCAGCAACACTACAACACGAATATGAATTTCTATTCTTTAGATTGGTAGATAGATTATTCGCAATACGTTCATCCAATAACTTATGTTTAAGTGGGGGATGTGCTTATAATGGAACTGCGAATGGAAAGATATTAGATAAATCAAATTTTAAGAATGTTTGGATTCCGCCTGCTCCATCTGATGCTGGTTCTGCTATTGGTGCAGCACTTCATGTTTATTTTGAAGTGGGAGGAAAGGAAAAGGTAGATAACAAGAATCCTTTTCTTGGCCCACATTACACAAATGATGATGTTGAAAACGTATTACAAGAAATGGAAAAAGATGTATGGGGAATAAAAGTACCTCATTCAAAACTTATTCCAATAATGGCTAACCACATAAAAAATGGAAATGTGGTTGGTTGGTTCGAAGGTAAAATGGAGTTTGGTTCTCGTGCACTTGGTAATCGTTCTATATTAGCTAACCCTTGTGACCCTCAAATGAAATCAAGAGTAAATAGAGTTATTAAAAAGAGAGAAGGATTCAGACCATTCGCACCAATGGTTAAACTAGAAGAACAATCAAAATATTTTGAATATACTAAAGCAGTTCCTTATATGAATCAAGTGGTAAAGGTGAAAGACGAACACCAAAAGAACTTACCAGCAATTACTCATATTGATGGTTCTGCAAGAATTCAATCTGTAACTCACTCCCAACATCAAAGAATGTATAAACTTCTAACAGAGTTATCTAAAGTAAATCAATATCCAATCGTTTTAAACACCTCTTTTAACTTAAAAGACCAAACTATGGTGTTAGACCCCAAAACTGCAATAGAAACCTTCCTAGATTGTGAGATGGATATTTTAGTAATTCACAACTATATTATCAAGAAAAAAATATTGTGATAAAGATTTTAAAAAATTCTTTAACTGATAATGATATTATTAAATTATTTAATCTTTGGGTTTCTCATTCTGATTCAATAATAGAAAATAATAGGTCTCATGCTCAATTAGATATATTACTTTTAATGCCATTTATTAATGAATTAAACTTAAATTATATGCATAAGAGTAGTAATTACATGCAATTACAAATGCAATGTCAAGATGAATCGTGGGGAAAAAATGAATATGAAAATAGTTTCCACACCCATGAATACTCAGATTTAGTTTATGTTCAATATTTAAATGATAACTATGATGGTGGTAGAATTATATTTGAAACAGGTGAAAAAATTAAACCAAAAAAAGGTGATACTATAATATTTCCAGGTTCTCTTAAACATTATGTAGAAACCCCTACTAACTTCAAGGAACAATTTATAGAGATAGATTCTAATATTAAATTTAATTTAAATAAAAGGTGGGTTGTAGCAGCATTTTTAAATCCAATAAAATCAAAGAATACCACAAAACCAAATCCAAATAAGATACTTTAAGTAACATTCTCTTAACATTTTCTTAACATTGATATACTTATATTAAAGAGAAAGATGCTTATGAAAACACAAAAACTATTTTATGTAAAGGTAGTACAGTTAGTGTTAATTTTTTTCTTAGCACTATTTACTACCAAGATGTACTCCCAAACTGAGGGAGAAATCAAACGATTCAAAGACGATATTCAGACAGGTCATTTCATTATGAAAGATGGTGAGTGGCTAAGACATGGTTTATGGAAAAGTAAATTTGAAAAAGCTGAATACGAAAACAATCAATTGGTTTGGATTCAACCAAATGGTGATAGAAGATATTACTATGAGGAGATTAGAGCACGAGTAATTGTTACTCAATTAGAATCAAATCAAAAGGAAAACTTAGTAATAAACTAAACAAGAACCCACCACTCGGTGGGTTTTTTTATATATATTTCTTTATTATATACTTCTAATTAACGATTTCATATATATTGGATACTTTTATTATCATATTCTTATAGTTATTTCTCGGACAGTCCTACGTTTTGTAATATGGAAAAGTTATTTTCATTAATTAAAGCAAAGGAGAACTATATGGAATTTCTAAATAAGATTGGCGATTGGGCCAAATCATTAACAGAAATCGGTATAAGTATCATCGCTCTTGGAGTAGTACTTGAAGTATTATTCAAAGGAATGCAGATACCCTTCTGGCCAGAAAACTCAGTAGTGGAAAACATTATGGGTATTTTGGGTGGATTGAGTAGTGAAGGTTTACTTGGATTAGTAGGTGCCTTTATTCTATACCACATCCTTAAAAAGAAATAAGGATTAATTAAAATCAATTGATTAAAAACCTCTCTTCGGAGAGGTTTTTTTATTTACTATATTTATATACAACATAATGTGGAAAAATTATGAGTACAGATTTTGAATTATTTCCAGGTAAGAATCTAAGTGGATTGTTTAAAGATATCTATGAAAATCAAGTAAACAAGAAACAAAGAATATCTGAACTGATTGCTGAAATGAAAAAGGTAATCAGACATGCAGGTGATATGGCAGTTATTGGACCAATCATAAAAGATTTAGTTGATACATCAGTTAAGAATGATGATTCATTAATTAAGATGGCTGCGATCGCACAAAGAATTATTGGTGCCCAACATAAAGCCGAAGGTGATACTGGCTTTCTTTCTGATGATGAAAAAGAACAATTACTTTCTCAGTTAGAAGAAACTGCAAAAGAAGTTGTTGATGAGCAAGACTTAAAGGTTGATGAACTTACAAATGAGATAGAAGAACTCAAACAAAAAGTAAATAAGTAATATGGCTGGTAGGAAATCAATATCAAGACAATATCAAGCAGCATCTAATAATTTTAAAATTGGTGGAAAATCAATAAACGTTGGTATTGTAGAACACATAATTTTAAATGAAGATGATGATAATATTGTTGAATCACCAAAGAGTGAAGAAGGTGTTAAGTTAATTGATTCATACATTGGTCATGCTAAAATAAGAAAACTTAATGATTTTGTTGCAAATAAAAAGAATTTAAATTTTTATGCACCTCTTATACCAGATGAAGGAGTTCCACTTGTAGGAGAAACAGTTCAACTTGTAGATGTGGGTGGTACTGAATATTTCAAAAGAATTCCAAGTACAAATCTAAATATTGGTAACGCAAGAACCAATGCGGAACAAAAGTTATCAGAAACTACCGAAGAATCTCAACCTAATTCGAATTCATATTCAGAAGTATCGCAAACATCAACTGCACAATCTGATTCAGAAGAACGAGATTCCAAACTTGGTGAATATTTTGAATCTGAAAGAATTCATAAGTTAAGATTATATGAAGGTGATAAAATTTTACAATCAAGATTTGGCCAATCGATTAGATTTTCAGCATACAATAACTCTGAACAAACTTTCTCTCCTACTATTATAATTAGGAATAGAGAAAATGATGAAGGTAGAAATAATCTTGAAGCAAATAATATCACAGAAGAAGATGTAAATAAAGATGGTTCTATTATTGCACTTACATCTCAAGATTACAAAATACCATTCCAACCAGGTCTTGTAGATGATGGTGGTTCTTCCAACTTTGAAACTACTCCTATAAACTTTGAAGTACCTGAAGAATATGTAGGACAAGACCAAATACTAATCAACTCAGAAAGAATTATCCTTTCATCCAAAGCAGCTGAAATGATATTTTTCTCAAAAGGAAATTATGGATTCATATCTGATGGTAAATTCACAATTGATAATGGGAATGCTGGAGCTGATTTAGATTTTGGTGATACTGTAAATATAACTACTAACAGAAATGATGCTGACTTTACTATCAAAACTGGTAATGGAAAAATACTACTAAACACAAAAGATGATGGTAAGGGTGGTACTGGACAAGTAGAACCTATGGCTAGAGCACAAACATTAGTTGATATTTTAGATGCTATGATTACCGCAATTTCAAATCAAATTTATGCAACTCCAGCAGGACCTACTGCTAAAGGCCCACTAAACCTACCAGAGTTTGAAAAAATTAGAGCTCAGTTAGACCAAATAAAATCAGTAAAAAACTTTACGGAGTAAAATTATGTCTTGGAAATTGTTCAAAGTAAATATGTTATTATACATGAACAATCCAGCCGGAGTTGTTGCGTTTCCACAATATGCAGCTAAATTGGCTATGGAGTACGATATGTGTATGAGAAGAGGTGGTCAACTCATAAACAAAAATCCAATTGCAATGGGTAACATGCCTTTGTTTATCACTATGATGACTGTAGCTCACATAACCGCACTTTCTAAGGGAGTTCCTTCTCAACATGCTTTTTTAAAAGATGTTGGTAATGCAGTAAAAGGATATTGGACTGGAGCAACATTACTCCCATTCCCTACTCCATTAATACCAGCACCAGGTTCAGTACAAAATATAATAGCAAACTCAGCAATGGTAACTTCACCTGGCACATGGCCGAATGTTCCATTTGAAATCCCAACAGATTCTTGTTTATCATTTTTAGATATGATGGTTCTGTTTATGCAAATACATTTATTTAGTTTAAAGGGAATGTATATGACAACATCGTTATACCCTTCAGCACCATCTCCAATCCCAGGTCCTGGTGTTGTACAATGGATAGGTTATTCAATACCAAACATTCCATTTCCGGCTTTAAAGTTGGGTGGAGGACAATCTGCCGAAAACTTTGGAGAAGATGGAAACTTTGGTTCTTTGGATGGTGATACGTTTAGTGGAGGAAATGTACCAAAAGATGATTTACAAGGAGAAAAAGCTGAACAAATAGATAATGAACTTAGAGCAAGATTATCAAGTGGTGGTACTTTGGAATCAAATTTAGATGATATTCTTAGAGCAGAAACTCAAAAAAACTTATTAGGTAGAACTCGTTTTTTTAAAGAGGGGGATTTACTTGTTGGTGAATTAATTAAGAAAGCAAAAGATGATAGAAATGATAAGGCATTACAAAAATCTTTAGTACAATTAAGACGAGAACTTGATGAAGAGCGAAGAAAGTGTTGTACTGATTGTTAATCCGAACCATAAAACTAAGTAAGATATATTTATATTAAGATAAAAGAAAAATTTTAGAAACAATGAATAACAAACAATTAATCAAAGTAGTAAAAGCGTTAGTGGAGGTTGAGGTTGCTAAGAAACATGAAAAGTTTCTTACAGAACAATTTCCAGCAATACTTGCTGAAGCGGTTAAGGGAACACAAAAATCTTCTAATAAAACTACAACAAATGTTGTTAGTGAAGAAGTAGACCCATTTAAAATGGCAGAACAAGTATTACAAACCGAAAGGTCAGAAGAACCTAAAAGAGTTTTATCTAAGAACCCAGCATTAAACGAGGTTCTAAATAATACAAAACCATTTTCTGCAGAACAAAGAAAAGGTACACCAACTACTAAATCAGTATTGGATAACTTTCAAAAAGAATCTGTAAATGAAAATATAGATAAAACAGTAACATTTGACCAACAAGGAGCAGGAGCTGGATTAGGTGGTTTACGAGCAAACATGGCTGCACAAATGGGATATGGTGATATGCCAGGTGTAGGAGGAGCTAAACAAGGAGGATTGGGTGTACAGACTGGATTACCTGGTTTGGATAGAATACTAAACAGAGATAATTCTGCATTAGTTAAAAAATTTAAAAAGTAAGGAGTGAGTAGTGGCATACGTTCTACCAAAAAGAATAATTAAAGATACTGAGCCGGAATTCGATAACTATGCATATGGTTTTGAATTTCCGACTAATAGTGGTACTTTATTTAAACCAACGTATTCATCATTTGAGGCTGCTAAATCTAATTTAAGAAATCTTCTTCTTACTGCAAAAGGAGAAAGAATAATGCAACCAGACTTTGGTACTGGTCTACATGAACTTTTGTTCGAACAGATGGACGATGTTGAGTTTGAAGTAAAAATACAAAAGGTAATAACTGAAAGTGTAAACTTTTGGTTACCTTATATAAACATAGATGAAATTAATATTGAACTCACAAATGAAATGCGAGATAGAAATCAAGTGGGTATGGATATTAAATTTTCTATCGGAGATAATATACAGACGGATAATGTAACATTCGTAGTACAAGGGTAATTGATATGGCACTAAATACATCAAATAAAAGTAATAAGGGAAGAGATATAAAATATCTTAATAAAGATTTTGGCCAATTTAGAGAAAATCTAATTGAATATGCTAAAACATATTTCCCTACAACATATTCTGATTTTAATGAATCATCTCCAGGAATGATGTTCATAGAAATGGCATCTTATTTGGGAGATGTTCTTGGGTATTATATCGATGATACATTAAAAGAATCAATGTTACACTCTGCTGAAGATAGAGGTAATGTAATGAACTTAGCATACTTTTTAGGATATAAACCAAAAGTAACCTCAGCAGCACTAACCACAATATCTGTTTATCAACTTGTTCCAAGTAAAAGAAAAGCAAGTGGAGATTTGTATGATGGTGATAATAGATTTGAATTAGACCCTGGATATTTAGTTCGAATTAAAGAAGGATTAGAACTTACAGCAAGTACTGGTACTGTTTTCAGAACAACAGACCTTGTTGATTTTAATGATACAACTGATAGAGAGATAAGTGTTTATCAAAGAAACGCATTACAAGAACCTACGTTTTACTTAATAAGAAAATTTGTACCTGCAATATCTGCAGAAGTAAAAACAATTACTAAGACTTTTAACAGTCCTAAAGAGTTTGATACAATTAATTTTTCAGATACTAATATAATTCAAATTTATGATGTAAGAGATTCAAATGGAAACAAGTGGTATGAAGTTCCTTATCTTGCACAAGAACTTGTTTATACTGATTACGTTAACTCAGACCAATTTGATAAAGATTTAGCACAATTTAAAGAGTCAGTATCACAAATTTTAAAAGTAACTAAGACATCAAGAAGATTTACAACAAAAGTAAATGAAGATAATACTATGAGTATTGTATTTGGTGGAGGAAATTCTACATCATCTGATGAAACTCTTTTACCAAACTTTAAAAATGTAGGGTTGGGATTAAATAATTCAATCGATAGATTAAGTGCATCATTCGACCCTGCAAACTTTTTGAAAACAAAATCATATGGACAAGCACCAAGTAATACAACTATTACTGTAAAATATTTAGTTGGTGGTGGTGTTGAATCAAATGTATCCAAAGGTGAAATTAAAAGAATTACAAAAATAGAATTTGATGAAGATTTAAGTTTGTTTGATGATGATGAACTACAAATGTATGGAACTGTTAAAAACTCGATTGCTGCAGAAAATGAAATTCCAGCAAGTGGAGGTAGGGGTTCAGAAACTATTGAAGAAATAAGACAAAATGCACTTGCATTTTTTGGTTCTCAAAATAGAGCAGTAACAAGAAAAGATTATCAAGTAAGAGCATTAGCACTACCTGCTAAGTATGGTGGGGTTGCTAAAGCATATGTTGCACCAGATGGGGAGTTAGATAACAATTCACCATCTTCAATATTAAACACACCTAATACTTTAGATGAATTTACAGGATTAGTTCAACAATTAAGTAGTAATAAAAAATCAGAAACAGAAATAAAAACAGAATTACAAAGATTTTTAATTGGTAAAGTTGGAAGTAATGAAAAAAATAATCCTTTTGCAATTAATTTATATACACTTGGATATGATTCAAGTAAAAACTTAACACTTCTTAACAAGGCAGTGAAGGAAAATATAAAAACATATTTATCAGAATATAGAATGTTAACAGATGGTGTTAATCTATTAAATGGTTTTATAATTAATATTGGTGTTGATTTTGAAATAATGGTTTATAACTCATATAACAAAAGAGAAGTAATGTTACAATGTATCACAGAAATTGAAAATTATTTTAATATAGATAATTGGGCATTTAACCAGGCAATTAATTTATCTGAACTTGAACTGATAATAGCAGGAGTTGAAGGAGTACAATCAGTTCCAAAATGTGAGATAGTAAATAAATGTGGAGGCACATATTCTAAACACAAATACAATATTAAAAATGCTACAAAAGGAAAAATGGTTTTTCCATCATTAGACCCTTCAGTATTTGAATTAAAATATCCTGGTAAGGATATAAAGGGGAGGGTTGTATAATGTATTATTTCGTAACAGCATCAAAAGATGCAACAATTTATTTACAACAACCTAGTCAAAATACTGGTTTAGATGAAATATTAGAAATTTCTAAAACTTACTATGGAAGTTTAAAAGATATAGCACATTCGCTCATAAAATTTGAAACAACTCCACTTTCACAATCTATTGTAAGTGGTGATATAACAATGAGTTCAGCAGATATGATTCTTAGAGAATGTGAATCATCTGAAATTCCAATTGATTATACAATTTATGCATATGCAGTAACCCAATCATGGGAAATGGGTATTGGTACTCGTTTCGATGATATTACAACCGATGGTGTTAGTTGGGATAAAGTAAGAACTGGTGTTAATTGGTTATCGCTTGAAGAACACTCTTCCGATACAACTGGTTCATTTAATGGTAAGGGAGGAACTTGGTTTACTGGTTCATTCTCAACACAATCATTTTCATACGAAACATCTGATATTCAAATGGATGTTAAAACAACTTTAGATAGTTGGATAAGTGGTTCTTTACCAAATGAAGGATTTATTTTAAAATATAGTTCATCACTAGAAAGTGATGTAAATGATTACGGACAATTAAAATTCTTTTCAAAAGAAACAAACACTATTTACCAACCTAAGTTAAGAATTGGTTGGGATGATTCTTCATTCTCTACTGGCTCTTTAACAGAACTTACCGCTGATGATATTCATGTAACGTTTAAAAGATTAAAGACCAGATACAAGCGTGGAAGTAAACCTCAAATCAGAGTTTTCGGAAGAGAAAAATACCCTCTTAAAACATACACTAATGAATACTCATATACAGATGTATATTTTTTACCATCAACTACTTATTATCAGGTAAAAGATGTATTAACTGATGAGATAATAATACCATTTGATGATGATTATACAAAAGTTTCGTGTGATGCAAATGGTAACTATTTTAAATTAGATTTAACCAATTGGGAATATAATAGAGACTACTATATTCAGATTAAAACTAATAGAGATGGTGTTATAGAATATTTTGAAGATAAGGATTTAACTTTTACGATAGAGAAATAAAATGGCGTTAGATAATAAATTTAGAGTTTCAGAATTGGTACAGAGTGGTTCACGTGCAATCATCTCTGAGGACCCTGTTTCTAAAACTCATACATTTATTAATGGTTCTACTACCATAGTTTCTCAATCTGTTTCTGAACCATATGAACACATAGAGGGTGAACGAGATGGTGAATTAACAAACTTTATTGAAAAGCCAAAGTATGATGAAGAACAATTAAAGAAAGCAGTTGATACAGAGATTGATGAATTAATACTTCCTCCTCCAAGACCAACTCCTGAAGTTGTTCCCAAAGAAATATATGATGATTTACTAGAAAGATATAATCAAGCTGTAGCAGATTTAGCAGAAGCAAATGCAGAAATAGCAAGATTAAATGCTGAGATAAACAGATTAAATGGTGAAATACAATCATTACTTTCTCAATTAGATGCTGCACAAGTAGGTAGAGCAATTGCTGAGAATCAATTACAACAACAAGCTAGTTCATTTGGTGATTTAAGTGCTAAATTTTCACAAGCTATTATTAAAGCAACAAGAGAGGCATCAGCAAGAGTATCTCTTCAAGCACAAGTTGCAGGTTTAGATGCTCAGAAAGAAACACTTAGAGAACAAATACTTGGATTGAGACAGATTGTTGCATCACTGCAAGGACAGGTAGAAGCTCAATTAGCAATATTGGACCAACAGGTTGCATCATCACAGGCAGCTCAACAACTAGCACAAGACCAAATATCAGGTAATCAAGCAACAAGTACTGCAGTAGCAAGTGGATTTGAAGATATGGGTGATGGTGATATATTCGTTAAATGGAGTACAGGAGAATTTTCAAATGGTAATCAAGTTGTTGGATTTACAACTAAATGTAAAGACTATAGCAATGGACCTGGTAAATGGAAAGGTGGTGATAAACTTGAAATACAAAATTTAAAAGATGATGATATCTCTGTAACTAACGTTAGTATAAGAGTAACTTCACAAAGTGGTGGTGGATGGAGAGGTTCAAAAAATTGGTTTAAACCATCATCTCAACCAAATATAGGTAGAGGTGATAAGGGTAATGTTTCTATGGTGGTGGAAAAATGGATTCATGGACAAAATAGCGGCCCTAATCAAGTACAACCTTCTGAAGATTTATATGTAAAAAGAGCATTCGGAATTGCAGACCGTGAGGCAAAAAATCATACTGGTAATTTTGAACTAACAATTGGAACTAGTGATGGTGGGACCATAAAGAAAACATTTGGATGGAGACTTGCAAAGAATAAAAAGAGTGTATAGAAAATGGCAATAAAAGGATTTAAAGAAGTAGTAGAAAAGAAGGGATACCGACTTGATAACAAAGATAGACAAATCTTTGAAAAAGAAATCAAGCGCGGATATTTCGGATTTGATGTTGGTGATATTATCGAATTTGTAATCTATGATGCATCTGATAATCAATTACCACAAGAATCTGTTAATGGTCATAAAGTAAGGTATATAAACTATACTGATGAAAATATTAAAGCATATTTTGATAAAGTACCTGAAAATAAGTTTAACAAAAAATCTAATAATGCTAAAGAGTATTTTATAGATACTGAAAAACTTATTAAAGAAGCTGGATATTCTAATGGAGTATTCAAAACACAAATTACTTTATTAAACAGACGATTAGGTTCTGAACCAAGGTTGTTTGATAAAGTTTGGATTCATGAAATATCACCATCAAGAACAGAGGTAAGAGTACTACCAGTAGTAGAAGATGGAACATCAGTTCCTAATTCTGATTTACAAGAAAGATATGATACTTTTGTAAATTGTGGAATATTTACGGCAGATATTTTAGTATTCTTTGATGAATTTGTAGACCAATTAGATGTTACAAAGGTTGTCAAGAATATGTTAATGAAAAAAGGAACAATATCTGAAGGACAGGATTATATAAAATTAATTGAACAAGAATTCAAACTTGTAAATTTTGAAGTTTACATGACACGAGTTAAAAAGTTATTTCAAGAAATTATTGATAACTATCGTATGAATAGGTATTATAACCCATTTGAAGCAAATTACGGTCAATCAACTGGAGATAGTTTTGGTATTGAGTTTGATATTTCAAAAGTTGCCGAAGAAGTTTGTGAAATGGCTTCTAATGCTGCGGAATATTCTTTACCAAAACAAACTATACGATTAAATACTTTTAAATCTCGAAGTCAACAAAGAACAATTGATAGTGTAAAACAATTATTACTAACAGTAAGAAGTAATGAAACATATACATCTTCAAGACCTGCAGCGATGGCTGCACAAATACGAGGATGTACAGACCCTACGGCAAGAAATTATAATCCAAGAGCAACTATATCTTCACAATGTGTGTACAACATTAAAACTGCAAAGTACAAAAGTATTAAAGTTTGTAATGATAGAGAAGCTGAAAATTATGGTAAAGATGGAAACTGTGTATATGCACCAAGATGTCAAGATAGAAACGCATCAAACTATGGAGCAAAAGGAGCATGTGTATATCCCGCACCACCCCCACCACCAAATCCTCCACCAAATCCTCCACCACCACGACCTGTAGGTAGTGCTACAAGATATAGTATAAGTTCAAGTTGGATTACAGGTATGCCTATTGGTGCAGCAGGAAGAGTACTAGTACAAATAAAAGTAAAAGCTAATCCAGGTGGTAATTTTGTTGGTAGAACATTTGGTGCTAATTCTAAAAAAGCCTTTATTAAAAGTAAACCATCTTGGGTGACCATTCAATATGGTACGAAGCCATTCGTTTACAATAGTGGAGAATGTAATTTAAGAGTTAATGTATTAAATAATGATGGTAATGCAAGAAAAGGAACTATTGTAATTGGTTCTGATTTACCTGGTAATCCAACTACATCAATTACTGTTAGTCAAGCAGGTAAAACTATTGTAATAAAAAAGGACCCAGCACCACCAAAACCAGCAACTCAAATTGCTTTTAGTACAAATGGACCCAATCCAATAACGATGCAAGCAAATGGTGCAGCATATGGAGCGAATGTTATTGTAGTAAACGCTCCTCCAGGAGTGAAATGGGAAGTTCAAGAAAGTGGAACTGCAGTTCATGGAATTGAATGGACAGCTAGTACACAAGTTGGTTCAGGTAAATTAGTAATAAGACAAGTATGGCCATCTACTAGTACTAGAGAAACATCTGGAAATATTAGAATTAGATGTAGTGGTACATATAGAGACCATAAAATCGTACAAATGGCAGCTAGATTTAGTACTGGATATGGTAATATGGGTGGCGATCAAGTTCAATACGCAGGTGCAGGAGCTACAGCATATTAATAGGTAAGGAAACAAAATGGCACAACCAAATAGAAAAGGAGCTTATAACGGAGAAAATGTAGATGGCTATGTATGGTCAAATCTCACCATGGATTGGATAAACCTATCAAGTCTCTCTGGTTTGAGTACTCTTAGTGCTTTTAATACTCCTATTAAAATAGATACTAATGCTATAATTCAAAATATGCAAAATAGTGATTTTGGAAAAAACATGGCTGAATTTTCAAAAGGATTAGCTAAACTGGATGGTATGGTTGTTGGTGATGGTGGTTCTCAAAGTGCTACGATTGGCTCCTTTTTCCCCATACAGAACTCTGGGCCCTTTCAAATTAGTGACCCAGATAGAGTTGACTATGGTCAAGATGCTAGAATTCAAGGCAGTGGAATAAATAATGATGGCAGACAAAATTTAGGTAACCCTGTAATTGGAGATGTATTTGAAAATGAAGATACTGATATCTATTTTCCTCCATTTGATTATGGTTTTGTATTAACATGGAATTCAAGTCCTAACGTACCTGGTATGGTTGTTAGTAATAGTGGTAGTACAAGAAGAGATTGGAGTACAAAAGATTTTATAGCATCAAAAACTTTTAAAGCGAAAGGCGGAGGTTATGGTGAATCGGTTGATGTTTATAGAGTTCAAAGAAAGGAAAGAACAGAAGCTAGATTCGGTTCAAGAGGAGTTCAAGCAGGTTATATTGTAGAAATATTTAAAAATGGTGCACTAGTTGATACAATCACTACAGCTAAAAAATCATTTATAGGAACTTTTGGATTTAAAGCATTGCCAAAAGAAGATATTATTCCACCAAAAGTTGGAGTTAATGTTTCATGTGATATCACTGCACCAAATGGAATTTCTGCAGTAGTACAAGTTGGTAATCAAAAAGAAACCTCAAATAATGGTGAAAATTTAGTAGTAAGAGATTCTAGTGCTTCTAGTGCAAATCTTAATGTTAACTTATCTGGTACTGATTCACTTTGTAATTATACATATGAACTTGTAGATGCAGGTGGACGTTTAATACAAACTACAAGTGATAAAAATTTTACAAAAAATAATCTAGCAGCTGGTGTATATACACTAAAAATAGTAGTAAGTAAAACAAGTGTACCCCCATTACCAGACCCATCACCATCATATAGATATAGAAGAGAAACTTACTATGTAGATGATACAAAAACAGTTGGTTCTGTTGCATCAGGCCCTAGAGCAGTTAAAACAGAGGCTAATATTGTTAATGGAGATACTGTTCTTTATTTTGGTGATGGTCAAAATAATGGAGATAATATTCAGATAGAATATAGTTCTACAAATGCAGATTATGTAAGATACACAATTGGAACATCAGAAACAAAACTTTCAACAAGTGGTGTAGTTGAAATTTCTGAATTTGATTTGTATAAAGGTAATGGTACTTATACATTATATTTTCAAGCAGTAAGTAGAACAGATGGTAGTGGTAATATCGTACCAGTTAAATTTACTGCAGTTAGAAAAGATTTACTACCAGGACCAGATATTAGAACTATTGAGTATCCACAACTTATAACTGGTAAGGATTATCAAGGATATAACGTTGATTTTGAAATATCTTGGACATCTATAAATACAAATTATGTTGATATTTGGATTAATGAAATTGGTGATAAAACTAAATTAGCATCTAAAAGACCTGCAGATGGTGTACAATCTTTTAACATTAAAGATGTATTAAGAAAAGCAGGAAATAGTTTAGATGAAGATACTGATGCTGTAACCTTTACTTTAAAATTAATTCCTTATAATGAAGAGGGTGATGAAAAAACCGCGGGTAAAACAGAAACAGTTCAGATTCAGTTTGATAAAGGAAATATTAAATTAAGAAGAGATATTGTTTTAAGTGATATAAAAGAAAGTATTTGTAATTTATTTGATACAAGTATATTAAATGGAGATAATTCGAAATACTTAACTCACTTAATGCATTTTGGAAATGCAAATAATAAAATAATTGCATCTTGGGATATTGATTACGAAACTTTTTCAGAGTATCAATTTGATGAACAAACTGGTGAAAGAAGTAAAGTACCCGGTACTGAAGAGAAATCTCTTGTATTTAAATTATACGAACCACTTCCACGAGAAGTACAACCAAATGAACAGATTTGGGTTTCTAAAATTCAATCAATTCCATATGTAGAACAAGTTACCATTATAAATGAAGAGTTTGAAGATTGTGTTGAACTTTCTCCAAACTTTGGTACAACTATATGTGGTGGTGAAAACATTGGATTCCAATTATATGATGATTTAATAGCAAGTGGTTCTTCTTCTTCTACAAAACTTTTAACAGAGTATGTTAGTGGTAGTGGATTTGATTTGAAAAAACTTGATATAAACTTTGTAAGTTCATCAAGAGAAGTTAGTGGTTCTATTTTTATTGATGGTGAATCAACTTATGCATGGAATAATTTTGTAAAATATTCTTCTGCAGGAGAAAGAGTAAATAATTTTGTTTATAAAATAAAACTAATGGAGTTTTATGAAGATAAAATAAACAAATTAGAATCTGGTTCATTCTATACAGGCTCAGTAACACTCAAAAATGAAATCAATAGAAACTCACAATCTATACAAGAAGTAAAAGATAATTTTGATGCATTTGAAACTTTCTTATTTACATCATCATCGATAGATGGATTAACTTATCCAGGTGCAGGAGGAACTATGGTTTCTGCATCTGATTCAACTGAAGCACAAACTTGGATAAATACAATTGGTTTAAGTGCACAAAACTATGATTTTTATAACAAAGATTATTTAATAAATAACTTACCACTTCATGTTCAGAATTCAGAAGATTCAGAACAATTTAAAATGTTCTTTAACATGATGGGTCATCATTTTGATGTACTTTATTCATATACAAAAGCAATTGCTAAAAAGAAAAACTTAGAACATAAATACGATATTGGTATTAAAGATTCTTTATTATCTCAAATGTTACAATCATTAGGGTGGGATACTAAAGTACCTGCAAAAGCTCAATCTCTTTGGGAGTACGCGTTTGGTGAAACTGAAGATGGAACATCTACATCTTCTATGACTGGTAAACAAATGCAAAATCAGATATGGAGAAGATTATTAAATAATTTACCGTATTTATTAAAACATAAAGGTTCAAGTAGAGCTTTAAAAGCAGCACTTTCTTGTTATGGAATTCCATCATCTATGTTAACTATAATGGAATTTGGTGGACCAAGAAATACAGATGGTGGTACAACTAAATTCTCATTCGAAGATAGAACAGCAGCATTGAATATTAGCGGTTCTCAATCAGTAATAGTACCATGGAAACAATATAGTGAAACATCTGATTATCCAAATGCTGTTGAATTAAGAATTAGTTCAGATATAAGACAAGACCAAACATTTGTAACAAGTTCATTATGGAGTGTTGGTGTAGAACATTTTAGTGGTAATCAAGCTAAATTAAAATTAACTGTTGCAGATTCTACGAATCATTACTCAGTAACATCATCGGCATTCCCATTTTATAATGATGAATATACACAAGTTATAGTACAAAAAAGTAATAATACATTTACTGTATTCGGTAAAGAAGCATTTCAAGGTAGAATACGAAGTGAAGTTTCCGCTTCAATTGAAGTTGAAAATCATATTTGGCAAACACCTACCTCATTACAAATTGGTGGTGTAAATATGACTGGTTCAATAGATGAATTTAGATATTGGACAACTCCATTATCTGAATCAAGAATGGATAATCACACCTTGATGCCAGATGCAATTGATGGTAATCATCACTCATCATCTACTGAAGATTTAATATACAGATTAGATTTTGAATATCCAAAAGATAGAAACGCTGATACTGCAATTAAAAATGTATCTATAAACGAGAGATATGTTGAACCATTTGCTACCGCAAGTGGATTTGATTCTATTACAGAATATCCATATCATTACACACCATATGAAAGAACTGTAACAGCAAATGTTCCTTCAAGTGGGTTTAACGTTTCACAAAAATTTAGATTTGAAGAACAACAAGGATTAAATGAAGATATAGAATATGGATTAACTCTTTCTTACAGAGAACGTTCAACTAAAAAATCTTTCGATACATCTCCTATCGATTCAAATAGATTAGGATTATTCTTTTCCCCAATTAAAGAAATAAATATGGATATTTTAAAATCCATAGGGCAGTTTGAATTGGATGATTATATTGGTAATCCATCAGATGAATATGAGTATGAATATAGAGATTTACGAGTTTTAAGAAATTATTATTTTGAAAGATATAGTTTAAACTTATACGAATATATTCAATTAGTAAGATATATTGACCAATCATTATTTGAAGTATTAGAATCACTTGTACCTGCAAGAGCAATTGTATCAAGTGGATTATTGATTGAACCACATATACTTGAAAGAAATAAAGTAAAAAGAACTAAACCTCAAGCAGTAGATTTTGGTTCTAAATTTCAAGATGGGGAGATTGATGCTAGAGAAGCTTATCAATTAGCAATGATTCCAATAACACAATGGCCAGCTGATTTAAAATTACAAGAACAAGTAAGATTATCAGGTTTACAGAATCAATATGCTACTTTACTTAAATTAAGTAAACCAACATTCCAAGGAAACTTTAATGATTTTGTTGGAAGAATAGATGATTTATCACCAACATTTGTATCAACTGTTGATTTAATTGATGGAAGAATTACAGATTCAAAAGTTGTTGATAAGTTAATAAACCAATTTGAAGCATTTGGTGGTCAAAATCAAGTAGGTATTGATACTGATAATTTAACAAATGGATTAGCAGGTATAACCGCACAAAATGGATTTGCTTATATTACTAAATTGGATGGAAG
>Ga0233444_10002267_pt1 | contig 20367 bp, 27 predicted proteins | sample SI_124_October20_6_FD_182792 | JGI IMG/M metagenome (GOLD analysis project Ga0233444, IMG submission 182792) | Seawater microbial communities from Saanich Inlet, British Columbia, Canada - SI_124_October2016_10_MG | ecosystem: Environmental > Aquatic > Marine > Inlet | place: Canada: British... | reverse complement strand
CACCCGTTGCTAAAATGGCAATACTAGGTTCATCTAACTCAACTGTAACTGAAGCTAACTCTAACCTATGTGTTGAAGGTAGTGGCGGTAATGGTATGTTATTTGGTACATTAAATACTACTGGATTTAAAAGCTATATACAATCAGGCTTTGTAGCAAACTTAGGTTTAGCAACTTACGCGCTAGCGCTAAACCCACAGGGCGGAAACGTTGGTATAGGTACTACAACTTGTGCAGATAAGCTCCATGTCGAAGGCAATGTATATCTAGGTACTTCATCTAGGTCTGTATATTGTGGAGGTGGTGGTGATTTAAGATTACAAACGAATACAGGTGAAGTTAAAGTATTAACTGCAAATGGCGCAACGACTAATCTAATTACAAGCGGTACAGGTATAAATATTCCTGCTAATCTAGACGTAGGTAATGCATTAAACGTTGGTGGTGCTAGTGCAGCAGGTAGTGGCTTTATAGAATCTACTGTTGTAGGACCTTCTCGTGCTTTACAAACTGTAGGTAATGTTAACACTACTCAGACCCATATAGGATTTGAAAATCCTTATGGTGAGATAGGTAGAATAGATGTTAGTGCATTTTCAGTAAGTTATGTAACTAGTTCAGACTATAGGCTCAAGACTGATATACAGCCTATGCAAGGAAGTATTGACAGAGTAAAAGCATTGAAGCCTGTTAACTTTGAGTGGAAAGAAGACGGTACTAGAGTAGATGGTTTCTTAGCACATGAAGCTCAAGAGGTAGTACCAGAAGCTGTTAGTGGAGAAAAGGATGCTACTAAAACTAACAAGGATGGTGTAGAGGTTCCAGACTATCAAGGCATTGACCAGTCTAAACTTGTACCTTTACTTACATCTGCACTACAAGAAGCATTAGCTAAGATTGATGACCTAGAGTTACGAATGGCTAATTTAGAAAATTAAACCAGGGGGCTTCGGCCCCCTATTACTAAAGGAGGCTATCGTGCCTAACTTACCTGAAGAGGATACTCAATTATATATGCTTCTTGGTTCTATGAGTGCTGACTTAAAAACTGTTCTTAATAAATTTACAGCAGTAGAAGAAAGGTTAAACAATCATTCAAATAGAATCAAGGTATTAGAAAAAGCTAGTTATGCTAGGGCTGTAGTATATACAACTACGGTAACAGTAACACCTATTCTATTCACTGCTCTTGGCTGGTTACTAACTAAAACATTTTTATAAGGAGATTATAATGGCAAAAGGAGCTGCAACAGAAAAGAATCTTGGTAACTTACATTCAACACTTACAACAATATTTACTAGAGTGTTACAGGGTTACTTAGATAAACTAGATAAAGCTCAAGAAGCATTTAACTCAGATGAATTTAACTCAGAGATAATGAGTGAACTAGAATACTTAAGTATAGAACCTAGTCCCGCTATGTTATCTGCTATAGCTAAGTTCTTAAAAGATAATAACATAAGTTATGATTCTGAACAGATAGATGAGTTAAGTGAACTTGAACAAAGACTAAGAAATAAGAAAGCTAATAGACCAGACTTTTCTAACGTAACATCTTTACCTTTGACAGGTACTCAATAAGATGGGGCGTGATGCTAGGGAAATGAATAAAGCAGACCGTATTAAAGAGCTGCTTATTATTCAGGAGGCTTACCCTAACTTTCAAGACTTCTTATATGACGTAATGGTTAACCTTATGGGATTTAACTGTACTAATAATCAATTAGATATGGCGAACTACTTACAGTACGGTCCGTTATATAGAATGATACAGGCGCAGCGTGGCCAGGCTAAGACCACGGCTACTGCTGCGTATGCTGTATGGAGACTAATACATAACCCGACAGCTAGGATACTTATTATATCTGCTGGTGATACAATGGCTAAGGAGATTAGTAATTGGATTATCCAGATACTAAATGGTATGGAAGAGCTGTCCTGTATGCTGCCAGATAAGTCTGCAGGAGACCGAGCATCTGTTACTGCATATGATATACACTATGTACTAAAGGGACCTGAGAAGTCTCCTAGTGTAGCGTGTGTGGGTATTACATCTAACCTGCAAGGTAAACGTGCTGACGTACTTATTGCAGATGATATCGAGAGTGCTAAGAATGCTTTGACTGCAGATGCTAGGATAAAGCTTACGAACTTAACTAGGGACTTTACTTCTATATGTTCACAGGGAGATATTATATATCTAGGTACGCCACAGAGTGTAGACAGTATATATAATGCTTTACCTGGACGTGGCTTTGATATACGTATATGGCCTGGTAGATATCCTACAGAAAGAGAATTAGATAACTACGGAGAACACTTAGCTCCTATGATATCAGAGGCAGTTAAGAAAGACCCGTCACTGGCAACAGGTGCTGGTCTACTCGGTAACAGAGGTAAGCCAACAGATAGTGTTATACTAGGAGAAGATATCCTAGTTAAGAAAGAGATTGACCAGGGAGCTGCTTACTTCCAGCTGCAGCATATGCTAGATACTAGACTTGCAGACGAAGCTAGGTATCCCTTGAAACTAAATAAATTAATCTTTATGAATATAAATAAAGGTAGAAGTCCTATACTTCTTAACCACCAACCGTCTATACATAACAGAGTACCGACTCCAAGTGACTATCCTATTAGAGACCCTATGTATATGTGCTCTGACTTTGGTACTGAGTACGGGGAGTTCACAGGTACGCATATGTATGTTGACCCTGCTGGTGGTGGACAGAACGGAGATGAGACAGGCTATGCTGTAACTAGGTTCTTAGGTAATAAGGTTTACCTGGTAGCTGTAGGCGGTGTACCTGGAGGACTAGAAGCTTCTGACTTAGAAGAACTAACTAGAGTAGCTGTTAAATGGAAACCTAATAAGATATCCATAGAACGTAACTACGGTAATGGTGCTTTGCAAAAAGTATGGGAGCCGACTTTATACAAGGCTATGAAGGAAGTAAATGCTGGCGTAGAGATAGATGACCCCTGGGAAACAGGGCAGAAGGAACTACGTATAATTGATAAGCTAGAGCCTGTTATAGGTTCAGGTAGATTGGTTGTAGAGCTAGACCTTATCCAGGATGACTGGGCTTCTGTGCAGAAGTACTCTGCTGTAAACCGAGCTTCGTATAGTTTCTTTCACCAGCTTGCTAAAGTAACCAGGGACCGAGGTAGTCTGTCACATGACGATAGACTTGATGCAGTAGCTGGTAGCGTAGGTAATTGGATAGACTTACTAGCTGTAGATGATTTGCAAGCGCAAGTGGCAGCAGAAGCACAACGATATAGGACTATGATGGAAGACCCGTTAGGAAACGGTAGACCTATTAATAACTATAACTCAATGTTCGGCTTGAATACTTTAAGTCCGAATGTACTTAATAATTTAAAACAACGATACTAGGGAGAACCCAATGTCTAAGAAAGACAAACCGACCCAGACTAAGCCAACTGTAAGAGTAGTTGGTACTAATTCTAATAAACTACCCTGGCCTCAGGATAACTCAGGCTCAACTCAGGAACTACGTAGAGGTGCTGTACGCGCCATAGGACGTATCATGGGTTCAGAAGATAATCTAAAGAAAGTACTAGAAACGCTAGAGGTAGCTAGGCTGTATGCTATAGAGCGTATGGAAGAGCAGCAAGTAGAAATGAAAGTTAAAGTAAAAGCAATGCAAGACCGTAAAGCTCTTAATGCAGAGCTATTGAAAAGTGAACTAAGACAAAGAGTAAAGTCTAAGAGGGCTGAGATAAAACGTGTTGAGTCTGAGATAAAGAAGTTGTTAAGCTAATGGACATAGCAGCATTCTTTGATTCTGTACGTCCCTTTATGAAAGACAGTAAGCTAACTGCTGCACAGGTAGTAGGCTTTGAGTGTCTTATAAATTCTTGTTTAGAGTCCGACCTTACAATGGAACAGATAGCCTATGTACTGGCTACAGCTTACCATGAGACAGGTGGACGCATGGAACCTGTACGAGAAGGGTTCTGTAAGACCGACGCTGGTAGCCGTAAGGCAGTAGCTAGGTTATATGAGAAGGGTGTAATAAGCGTAGACTATGCGTTACCACAGAGTAACGGTAAGAGCTATTATGGCCGAGGGTTAGTACAGCTAACACATCTAAGTAACTATGCAAGTACAGGACATGCACTAGGGTTAGACCTGGTAACGTACCCAGACCTTATGCTAGACTTAGAAGTATCAGTACGCGCTATGATATGGGGTATGAAGACAGGGAGCTATAGGAATAAAAGCCTAGCTGATATGTTACCCTACGAGAACCCTACGTACTCTGAGTGGACTAAGGCTAGAGGTATTATAAACGGTGACGTAGGAAAGAATGGTCCTATGATAGCTGGGTATGCTACTAAGTTCTACACAGCATTGAAGGAGATGTAATGGGTATATTTACAACAGGCATCATAGGTGATGTAGTAGGAGGAGTGTTTGGTATAATAGATGACCTGCACACTTCTGATGAAGAAAAAGCAGCAATGAAGTTCCGTATAACTAAGTTAGCTAGAGAAGCCGACTTAGCACAGCTTGCTGTTAATAAAGAAGAAGCTAAGAGTGGTAGATTATTTGTATCAGGCTGGAGACCGTTTGTAGGATGGGTATGTGGTATAGCATTAGCCTGGACCTTTGTAGTCTCTAGAGTTATACAATCTATTGCATTCTATATAGCAGAGTTCACAGGAACAGAACTAGACCTATCAGGTCTACCTGAGTTTGACTTAGGAACATTAATGCCTGTACTACTTGGTATGTTAGGACTAGGGACACTTAGAACCTATGAGAAAGTACAGGGTGCATCACGTAACGACATGACTCCTGATGGAGGCACTATTAGAAAAGGGAAACAAAGAGATGGCAACTAAGAAACCCCGTAAGGGAAAAGCTAAGGTCAAGATAACTGCTTCTGGTAAGAAGGTTAGTTACGGCCAGGCTGGTAAAGCCAAGGGCGGTGGCCCCAGGGTTAAGCCAGGTACAAGTAAAGGTGACTCTTACTGCGCACGAAGCCTTGGTATAAAGAGGGGATTACCTAAATCTAAACAGAACGACCCTAACACACCCAATAACTTATCACGTAAACGTTGGAAGTGCAGCGGTTCTAAATCAAGGAAGTAGTTATGGCAGCTAAGAAAAAAGGATTGTGGGATAACATCCACGCTAAACGTAAACGCATTGCAAAAGGAAGTGGCGAGAAGATGAGAAAACCAGGAACAAAGGGTGCTCCAACACAGAAAGCACTAAAGAAATCACAGAACCCTAAGCGTAAGAAGAAGAAGTCTTACTAAGGTCTGTAGACATAGCCTAGAAAGCTCTGTAATGCTCACTGAGAGCGATATGGACTTTCTAGGTATACTTGTATATTTATGAATTAGTGCTTCTCTCTGAGGATATAAGCAGCGTTTATAAAAAAATGGTACAAAATTGTGAGGGGGCATCTTATTATTCTTTCATTTCATTTCCCCCTTAGCCTTCTTTGCCTTCAATTCTTTTATATTTAACATTATTTCTATAATATATCGAATTATTCAGAGAATAATACATTAATTCGTGGGCTATATCTCTTTTGCCAATCTCTACAATCTTACTTAATGCTTCTCTCTAGGGGAATAGTATATATATAAATTACAAGCCCCCTATATAAAAGCCAAAATAACAAATGGAGAGCGGCAAAAATACTAAAATGATTATATACTCTAAAAGCTCATAGAATGACCAGAGAGAGCGCGAGAGGGATTTCCTAATCATAGTATATAAAAGGCTCAAATCCTTATGTATCAATACTGTTGTAATTATGTCACAAAAAGAACTAATATCAAATATAATAAAATAATATGCATTTTATTGTAGACAGCCCCCAAATAATAATGTACTCATATAATTGTAAAAAGAATTACTACGGGTCGGACCATAACTTAAGACGCTCAACACGTTATTAAGGATTTAGACCAAGAGCATAAAATTAGGGCCGCACTTCTCGGAGGTTTTGAAGTGTCTGAATTCTGGGGGCCAACTGTGGTAGTTGCGTCCTAGGTTTCAAGAGCGGCGCAACCTCTAGCGGTTGCGGCGTTGTTTCAAAGTTTAATATAGCCACGCGACAGCAGTCTAAGGACTAAGGCCAAAAACTTTAACGGGACATTCTCTTGAAGGATTAAAACAGGGTTTGCAAATACCGTTTGAGTTATGTGGTTGAAACTTACGAATTCAATCACATAATTTCAATAAAAAATTATATATCTCATTTCGAGAAAAAAAAAAACGCTCCGCGCTTCGCGCGTCGCGATGTAATGATTAAGAAGTTTATGTTTATGAAGCTTTCAGCTTCAATTATTAATGGAGAATGCAATGAGTACAGATGATATTATTATACTAAGTTTTATGATACCTTTTACAATTCTAAATTGTTTAGTAGTACATATATTTGGGTGATAACCCTGAATTCAATCAAGTAATTTTAGTAAAAAATAACAATAGAAAGTAAGCCAATGGCAACAGTACACACAATAACAGTTAAATACATATATAAAAATGAAATGCTACACGTATCCTATAGTTTCCTTAAATACAAAGAATTCGATAAAGCACTAACATATATAAGACAAGCAAAACGTAGTGACAAAAGTAATATAGTTAGTTATGACTGGGCATTTAGTAATACCATAGATACTGTTGAGACAATGTTAAGCTTTATGCGTAACACAACTGATATAGACATCAATTATATAGGGAGAGAATAACATGTTAAAGAACCTGCTAAATACAATAACAAACAAAACACGTCTAAAAGACTTAGAAATAGAATTGTATAACGCTAACAACAAAGCATATGCTATGGAGCAACTAGCGCTTGCCACTGATAGCCGTCTAAAGGAGACCAAGAGAGAACTAACAACCTATAAGAAAGCTGAGGAGGAAGAGAACCAGCGCAAGTTAGCAGAAGAGCGCCGTATAGTTGCAGAACGCCAGAGAATTGAGCGTAATGCGAGACTGTCTAAATTCCTTAGTGCTATTACTGAACTAAGAAAGCACGCCCTGGACGTGGTTTGCGAATATCCATTAGATAATAGTAACATCAGCGACTTACAACACTTCGCATTTAACCATTGCTATTATATCATTGGTCATGATAAGTGTTATGAGTGGCTAGATAGTCATAACATAACACCCTTGCAAGCTATGCAATTTGTTGAGGCTTCTTCACAAGAGTCGGGAATTGGCTTAGGTATGAGTGCGCTTGATATGACTGGTGAAGAGCTAGTAAATAATTTCGTTTACTTCCTTGGCAATGAGGTTATACCACATGTAGAAACAACAGATGAATTTTATGAGGGTATGGATGAACTAGAAACATTTTTCAAAGAGCTGGAGGCTAACAAATGAGCAACGCAACATTACTAATATCAGAAAAACAATTAAATGAATTATATAGTGACGACTGGCTTGACATGCCTGACGTGTCTGAGCTATACAATACACCAGTCAATCAAATCATGGAGAGTGACAATGACTAATAATAACATAAAACTAGAAACAATAAACCTATCACAATATGAGGAAAGACGTAAACAAATGACTAAAACAATCGTGCAAGTAAATAATACACCATACAATAAAAGTAACTTCCCATCTCTTGAAAACTTTTATAAGCATAGCCTAACTAACGTAGTTATATTTTCAATTGATGGTGCTGACTGGTTTGAACATGGGGAGAATACATTAGAAGCAACTGAAAAATCTATATCAGCAAATAAACGCTTCTTGCATCACTTCCTTAGCCAGTACAGGTCAGATGAAATAGTAATACTAGAGGGGTGCTATGACGGTAGAAAGGAATTCGCTTACGCTGTCAGTGATAAACATTTTTACACATTTGTGCAAGAGCTAGGTTATGTAAGAGAGCAACACAGCTACCTACTACTTGAAGTAGTAAACAACAACTACGGTGTATTTGTCACCACCAGAGCGCCTGGAATAGAACTAATCGAAAACGGGACGGGGGACGTTATCTCTTCTTATAGTAGACTACAAAGGATAGAAGATTGGGACTTCCCGCCTAACTCATTAGGTTGGACTTACTGCATCAAATCAGATACCTTCTACAATCTAGTTGATAGCGTAGTATTTAAAAACTGTTAAAACAACAACTACCCTATCTTGTACTATAACCGCTATGGACTGTCTGCAATCCATGAAGCGAGAGCGCAAGAGTAATGTGACAAGATACTATAGGTCTGGCTATAGTACTAGGTAGGGTATGAGTACGCCTGTATTCATTTACATAATTTCAATAAAAAATATTAACAACAATGGAGAGAATTGTATATGTCAGCACAACTATTATCAGAAATAGCGTATGGTATAGTATTTACCTGCTATCTTACCAAAGTATTCTATAACTACTACATTAAAAAGGAAGAAAGCCATGACTAAACTAAAAGAAGCAATTAACAAAACAGTAGAACAACTGCTAACGGGTACGCATAACGAACTATTTAGCCACACTGACCTGTCCATAGTGTGTGACATGACTCTTGAGCTACTTCGAAAAGAAATACAAGGTAATCCAGGATTACCCTTCGAGGATTGCGTTATAGCATTCAAGTTTAACGGCAAAGACTACGACGCGGACTATTGGCAGGAGCTAACAGAAGAGGGCGATACAATCTGGTGCTGTGAAGTAACTGAATTCGACATAGAAATGAACATGCGAGATTATAACACAGAGTTTTTATGGTCTGACTATGCTGATAATATATAGGAGAGTAATATGTATTTAATATTAGGATATAACAACGAGTTCCAAGCGTGGGAGCCTGTTAAATTTAATTTTACTAGCAGAGAATCTGCTAAAATTTACGCTAGTAAATTAGCAACAGGTAAAAAGTATAGTAACTATAGAATTATAGAGGAGAAGTAATATGAGTAATAAAGTAATCATAAAGTATAAAGACCAAGAAGTTTGGTGCTATGGTGTACTCACCCCTGAAGATAATATACATGTATGTTATGACGAGGACGAGGGTATACTGGATAATTGGTGCTATGAAACCAAAGACTATTTTCGTAATTGGACAGAGGTTGTCCATAGTCTCATCGATAGTGGTAAATTCGGTGAAGTACAACAGCTAGAACCTTGTTAGGGAGAACTTATGTATAAATTAGAATACGAAATCATAGAGGACTATACGTGGTGTATAGATTGCGGGGGTCCCTTAGACTTAGATTCCATCCCATGTGAGCGGCAAGCTGGAGAAGGTGCGCCCCTATACAAAGGTTACATTTGCCGTGACTGTCAGCTGATGGAATGTGATAAATGTGGGGATGCTACCCTTGACTATTCGCTTAAGGATAACCATATAGTATGTGACTGGTGCACTCATCAAGAACAAGTATCAAAAGAAAGGAACTAAATGACTTATAAAATAAATGAGATAGTAGACCTCAAGTGTTTACTAGTTGAGTTAATTGATGACCAAGAATTATTCTATCAAGGCCTCAATGACTTAGACTTCTTAAAAGCTGAGGACGCTGTGGAGGATTGGGCTACGAAAACGGCCATTATATTCGCTAACATGCGTAAGCAATATTATAAAGAAGAGTATGGAAGGGCTATTGATGACACTGAGCTTGAAGAAGCCATAACTGACTTGCGTCGAGAAGCCACGGACAGACAATACGAAATAGAATTCTGCGAGGATAACCCTGCGCGTAACCCCTTTGAACTTTAAGGAGAAAACTATGACTAAAATTTACAGAGTATTAGACTTCGATACTGAGGATACCCACCACGGTATCCACGTAGCAACTATGAAGGAGGCTGAAACAATATCAAAGTATATGACTGACCCTAAGATTGATTGTTTAGAATTTAATAATGATACGCAGTCAATTATAAATGCACTGAATGTTGCCGCAGGTCATCCCTTAGAATTTAACATGGTCACAGACCGTATAGAACCTATTATTAAAACTGGAGAGAACTATGCCTAAAATAAATTACGAACACTTCGATGATAAAGTTAAATTAACTGCTAGTATCGTCAGACTTAAAGATATGAATAACCCATCACTCAATAAAGAATTTTATGAGGATACAGGTATTCAATTGGTATGGGTTAGCAATCCATTCTACGCTTGTTGGGTAGCTATACCTAATCAACCTTGGCTAGTAGATTTATCAGAGGATATCGACTCTGGCCGCATAAATAGTTATGTTGGGATAGAGAGAGCAGAGTCTAAAGATGAGTACTACATGCTAGTTAGCGAAAAGGTATCGTCCTTTTTATCTGAACAGGACTTATATGATATGGATTTAATATGATGTGGAAAGATATGGCTAAAGCCTTAGACTGTAACAGTAAGCGTAAAATTATGTGCTGTGGTAGCTCACCCTCTGCTCTGATATCTAATAATAGATTTGGTATCAGGTTCCATTGCTTCAGGTGTACGGACTTCAATACCTTTATACCACATGGCAAGCGTAGCGTGTCTGAGATACTAGCGGCACGTAAGGCAACTCATAGTCTCAAGGCTTCGAAGGCTATGCCCTCCAGAGCTATATCTTTGACTGACCCGTCCGTTCCTACAGAGGCACATGCTTGGGTGCTACAGTCAGGCTTGCTTCCAGAGGATGCTAACAGGATGTATGGTATGTTATACGACCCATTCACAAGGCGGGTACTTATACCCCTAGAGAATGGTTTCTTGGCTAGGGCTGTATTTAATGAGCGCCCTAAGTATATAAAATCCTCTACAACTACCGTGTATGAACTACCTGTTGATATGGATACCGTTGTAGTAACAGAAGATATACTATCCGCTATTAAAGTTAATTCAGTCGGATATAGTACCCTGTCTATACTGGGCACAGCTATATCCCCTGCTATAGCTAGTAGGATAGCCCGTTATCCAAACATTATAATATGGACTGATAGCGATAAGGCTGGAGATGCTGCTTATGTTAAGTTGCGTAAAAAGTTAGCTCTGTATCCCGTCAAGGTCAGGCGTATAGTAACAGATGATGACCCTAAACTCATTCATAAAAAAACAATAAGAAAATTAATGGAGAATATATGAATATAAGAATAAATAAAAAAAGGGATAAGCTACTGACAGAGTACGCCATAGGTATGCTTAAAGACTTTTATCTCATAGAAGGTGAGACCTCCCCACAGGAAGGGTACGCAAGGGCGGCAGAGGCATGGTCAAGGCCATTCCCTAATACAAACATAGCATCCTATGACAACGCAGAGACTAGGGCTCTGGCTAAAAGACTATACGAGTACGCAAGTAAAAAATGGTTTATGTTCTCAAGTCCTGTCCTATCCAACGCGCCAGTAAATCCTTTCTGTAAAGATAAGGCCCCTAAGTCTAAAGGCTTACCTATCTCCTGCTTTCTTACTTACGTACCAGATACGGTAGAGGGATTAATAGAACATAGTACTGAGCTACGTTGGCTAAGTGTGTTAGGTGGTGGCGTAGGTGGACATTGGGATAATGTTAGAACTGTGTCCGATATAGCCCCTGGCCCGATTCCATTCCTACATACTGTAGATGCTGACATGATAGCCTACAGGCAGGGTAAAACTCGCAAGGGTTCCTATGCTGCTTATATGTCAGTCCATCATCCAGACTTAATGGAGTTCCTAAACATTCGTATCCCTACAGGTGACGTGCAGCGCAAGGCTTTGAATATACATAACGCCCTCAATGTAACTAATGAGTTCATGGAAGCAGTGGTAGCTGATAAAGACTATGAGTTGCGAGACCCTAAGGACAATAGTGTAAAAGAAACCTTGAAGGCACGTAAGGTATGGGAGCGCATAATGGAGGTACGCTTCAGGACAGGCGAGCCGTATCTGAACTTCATAGATACAGCCAATGATGCTATGCCTAAGGCCCTCAAGGATAAGGGATTAAAGATACACGGTTCCAACCTATGCAATGAGATACACTTACCTACCAGTAAAGATAGAACTGCTGTATGTTGCTTATCCTCACTTAACTTAGAGTTCTATGATGAGTGGAAAGATACGACTATAGTAGAGGATTTAATTACTATGCTAGATAACATTCTGACCTACTTCATAAACCAAGCACCTCCTGCACTGAGCAAGGCAGTCTTTTCAGCTAAACAAGAGCGCTCTCTTGGACTAGGGGCTATGGGATTCCACAGCCTCTTACAAAAGAGTGGTGTACCTTGGGAGAGTGAGGCGGCTAGAGATATAAACAAGGCTGTCTTTATGACAATAAAAGCAAGGGCCTTGCAACAGACAAGGAAGCTTGCAGAAGAGCGCGGCGAGTACTTAGATGGTAAGGGTACGGGTAGACGTAACTCCCACCTACTAGCGATAGCCCCTAACGCTTCATCAGGTATAATACTTTCTACTTCCCCGTCTATTGAGCCTCTCAAGGCTAATGCGTATACGCATAGAACACGGGCTGGTTCTTTCTTGGTAAAGAATAAACACCTTAGTAAGGTTCTGGATAAGCGTGGAGAAAACAATGATGCAACATGGACTTCAATCATAACTAACAAAGGTTCTGTACAACATCTACCTTTCCTAAAAGAGGGTGAGAAAGCTGTATTCAAAACAGCAGATGAGCTTAACCAGAACTGGGTAATTAAGCACGCATCTGATAGACAGCCTTATATATGTCAGGGCCAATCTGTTAACCTGTTCTTTCCATCTGGTGCTAGTAAGAGCTACGTGAGTAAGACGCATCTAAAAGCTTGGAAGAGTGGTCTCAAGGGATTGTACTATCTACGCACAGAGTCTACATCCAGAGCAGAGAATGTATCTGAGAAAGTTGAGAGGGTAGCCTTGCAAAGTGATACAAGAAGCATTATATATGGTAAGAGTGACTGCCCGTGGTGTGAGTTAGCTAAAGAAGAGTTATCCCTTAGAGGTATACCTTTTGAATATATATCGCTAACTGATATGGGCAAGACTGCTAAGGAGGTAACAGGTAGGAGTGTTAATACAGTCCCACAGGTTTACCTACAAGGACAATATATCGGAGGATACGAGGACATGATGAAACATCTAGACAATGCTGCGCCTATAGAGACTGAAGAATGCCTAGCCTGTGAAGGATGATACGTCTGCACTCATTCACAAAAATATAACAAAATTTTTTAAGCCAAAAATGGAGAAAACATGACATTATTAGACTACAGTAAAGCTTACAAGCCTTTCAAGTACCCTTGGGCAGTAGAGCTATCAAAAAAACATGAAGAGGTACACTGGATTGAGGATGAGGCAGAATTATCTGAGGACATTCAAGACTGGAAGACTAAGCTGACCCAGGAAGAGAAAACTTTTATCACGCAGGTGCTGCGGATGTTTACACAGGCTGATGTACAGGTAGGACAGAACTATCATGAAATGCTTATCCCTGTGTTCAAGAATAATGAGGCTAGGAATATGTTATCCTCATTCGCAGCTAGGGAAGCTATCCACCAGAGGGCCTACGCTCTACTGAATGATACGTTAGGTCTACCAGATGAGGACTTTCATAAGTTCCTTGAGTATACTGAGATGGCTGACAAGATAGCATTCATGAGTGACAAGACTAGTAATACTTTTCAAGGTACTGCCCTTGCATTAGCTAAGTCTGTGTTCAATGAGGGCCTGTCTGTGTTCGCGTCCTTTGTGATGCTACTTAACTTCCAACGCTTTGGTAAAATGAAGGGTATGGGTACTATTGTTGAGTGGTCAATACGAGATGAGAATTTGCACGTACAAGGCAATGCAAAATTGTTCAGGGAGTTCTGTTCAGAGCATCCTAAGATTGTAACAGATGAGCTGAAGTCTAAAGTGTATCAAATAGCTAGGGACGTGGTGTCGCTGGAGGATAAGTTTATTGAGTTAGCCTTTAACGGGCTAGACATGGAAGGACTAACTGAAAAGGATGTTAAGCAGTACATAAGACACATAGCAGATAGGAGGCTGCTGCAACTAGGAATGAAACCTAACTTTAAAGTGAAAGACAACCCCTTGCCTTGGCTAGAGTGGATACTGAATGGAGCATCACATGATAATTTCTTTGAGAAACGTGTGACGGAATATTCTACTGCTGGTATGTCAGGTGACTGGGATTGGGAGAATGTAAATGGATGATAGAATGAAAATAATGATTAATGGTTACGCTAGGCATGGAAAGGATGCTGTTGCAGATATCTTAACAAGCTATAACTTTAGAAAGAAAGATGCTTCTATGATTGTAGCCAGAGATATCGTGCTGCATGCGTTACCAAAGAATTACTATGGCTATGGCTGCTTAGAAGACCAGATAATGATGTGTTATCTGGATAGAGTTAAGCGTAGAGAGTGGTGGTACGAGTACGTGAGAAACTTTGGTCCTGATAAGCTTACTATTGAGTGCCTAACAGGTGGAGACTTGCGTGTAGGTATACGTAGACGGTCTGAGTTCGAAAAGGTAAAGGAATTGTTTGATTTAACCATCTGGGTAGATGCTACAGGAAGGTTAGGTGAAGAAAATTTAGAGCCTTGGCTTGACATTGGGCCTGGGGACCACGATATAGTAATACATAACAACGGAGACTTAAACGACCTAAGGCATGCTGTAGAATGTGTCATGCGGTCTGTATTAACGGAGTAAATTATGATAGACTTAACATTGCTACAGATGCTTAAGTATCGCGGAGAGTTCTTTAGGATTAAAGGTAGGATACCTAACAAAGCCTTAGACCCTCAGACTATACAGATACTTAAGTCCTATGAGACATACTTTAAGAACTGTCCTGAGGCTAAGAGCGTAGATGCTCAGAAGCTGCTTACTATATTCAGAGCTAACAACCCTGACATGGCTGAGGAGACACGGACTGCTTATGAAGGTATCATATCTCATATAGTTAATGACGTGTCAGAAGAAGAGAAGTCTGGAGTCATGCGTTCCTTGTTAGAGCTGCGTATGGGTACAGATATAGCTAACCTTATTGACAAGTGGGATATGGGTGACGTGGCTAACCTACATGCAGAGCTGCGAGGTGTATCAGATGAGTTCGAGAGGGACTGTGAAATAAAGTCCTTGGATTATCTAAAGCCTGACCTGAATGAGTTACTAGAGGATAGTAAAGAAACCTCTGGGTATCATTGGAGGCTTGAGAGCCTACGTAAATCACAGCGTGGCTTACGTCCAGGTGACTTCGGTATTATAGCGGGTAGACCTGACAAGGGTAAGACTACTTTCCTAGCGTCAGAGCTAACGCACTTAGTAACACAAATACCTGAGGATAAAACTATCCTATGGTTAAACAATGAAGGAAGAGGAGATAGAATATTCCTGAGACTAGTACAAGCTGCGTTAGGTATGCAGGTGTCACAGATACGTAACTTACCTAACCCAATGGAAGCTTACAAGAAAGCTATCAAGTCAGATGACCCCTACAAGATTAGGATTGTGGATATACATGGTCAAGATACGTATGCAGTTGAGAACTTAATACGTGCTAACGACCCAGCTATAATAGTTTATGATATGATAGATAAGATAAGGGGATTTAAAAGTGAAGCTAGGACTGACCTAGCACTAGAAGAGATGTACTCCTGGGCCAGGGAGATTGGTGTCAAGTATGATGCTGTGGGCCTAGCTACATCACAGATAAGTAATGAGGGAGACAACCTTTCATTCCCGTCCCTGGGTATGCTAAAGGATAGTAAGACAGGTAAGCAGGGAGCATGTGACTTCCAGCTAATGATAGGAGCTTTGAATGAGCCGTCTTATGAAGGCTATAGATACTTAGGTCTACCAAAGAACAAGTTACGTAGGGAAGGTGCAGCGAGCTGCCCTAGGTCTACAGTAGCATTTAAACCCCAGATAGCACGCTTCGAGGACTTACCTATTGAAGCAGCGAACTTAGATTAGGAGATTAACATGGGTAAAAGAAAAGATTGGACGGATAAAGAACTATCTGATGCTGTTAAGGAATCTAATGGTAACTTAACACAAGCAGCTAGTAAACTTAATCATATATACAAGTCCTTTATAAGAGCAGGAGAACGTAGTAAGGTATCAAGACAGAACCTTCAGACTTGGATTGACCCAAGCGAAGACTTGTCTGAGCTATCAGATAACTTCTCATTACAGAAAACTAATAGGAAGTTGATGCTAACTAACACAAAGCTGCGAAGGAATTTAAAGGCTGCTGAGACCATTGCTGTGACAAAGGATACAGTACTGCTAGAAATTAAAAACGCTGCTCAGGAAGCATCCTTGAGGTCTCTAGGCCCTATCCAGTTACGACCTAACAACTCTAAGGGTAAGGGTATAATCATTGAACTACTCTTCTCTGACTTACAGATAGGTAAGCTGATGTCTGGGTATGATTCTGATGTAGCCTACCGACGTGTTCAGGAATGGATTACTGTAGCCATGCAGCGTATAGAACAGTACAAGACCCTGGGCTATAAGATAGATGGTATAACTCTGGCATTGTTAGGAGATATTATTGAGTCTGATAAGAAACATGGATTGCAATCTGCCAGAGCGTGTGATATAGGAACAGCTGACCAGATTAAACGCAGCATAGATATACTATATAATGTAGTGCTGCGAGAACTAGCTACAGTGAACGCGCCTATGAAAGTTATATGTATTACAGGGAACCATGACTGGGATGGACACGGATTGTTTATGTTCAAGCCAGGAAGAGAGCAGCTATCATGGCCGCTGTATCATGCATTGAAAGCTATGTGTGAAATAAGTGACATGGATACTGAGTTCATTATACCTGAGGGAGCATTCCACGTCCACGATATCTACGGAACTAAGGTTCTATATGAACATGGTGTAGGTGTTGGAGCTGGGTATACTCAGATGAAGAATCACCTAGCTAAAAGAACTGACCAGTTAAAAACGTACATCACTCTGTTTAGAATGGGTGACAAACATAACATATGTCAGTTCAATAACAACAGGTACGTAGTTAATGGTGCATTCTTTGGTGACAGCAGACACGGGGAAGAGTACTCAGGTATCGTAGGATACGATGGTGAACCTGCTCAGATTATGTTCGCACATGTAAAAAGAAAGGACAACCGACGTACAACTATATTCGATAGTTTTGCAATTCAGTTGGGACATATTGACTAATGGATATTTATGACTATATAAATAGTAACCTTGAGAATAACTTAAGGAAACAGGGGCGAGTTGCCCGTATCTCTGGCATAGGTAGGGAGGATGAGATTGTACTATGCGAGACTGAGGCAGAGCCTCTTGAGTATCAAATAGAAAAAATGATACACGACTTAGAATTAGAATATACTAACACATATTTTGTGATAAAAATTTTGGAGGAGTAAATGTACTTAGTGTTCGATAGTGAGACCCAGATACATAAGAAGTATAAACGTACTGCTAATCCTTTCATACCTGAAAACTATGTAGTTGCTAGGGGATGGAAGAAAGAAGGAGATGCACAGAACTCTGTGCAGTTCTACAAACCTTCCCAGGATAACTGGTTAGTAATTGACGATGACGTAACTGTACTAGTAGGACACAACATTAAGTTCGATTTACTTTACGAGATGCAAGCTGGCAATCCTTATCTACGTGAGTTCTATAAACGTGGTGGTAGTATCTGGTGTACGCAGTACGCTGAGTACTTACTGAACGCTATGCAGCGACAGTATCACATGAACTCTATGGATAGTATTGTAGAAACTTATGGAGGTAGAAAGAAAATAGATGGAATGAAAGCCTTGTGGCAAGCAGGAGTACAGACCGCAGACATTGACCCAGAGCTAGTCAAAGATTACTTGATTGGTACTGAGGCTGAGGACAGGAACTCAGGCGACATAGGCAACACTGAACTAATATACCTTGGGCAACTTAAATCTGCCCACGCACTAGGCATGACAGAATCATTACGTTTACGTATGGATGGCCTTGCAGCAACAACTGAGATGGAATACAATGGGCTTAAGGTATGTACTACCACAGCCAAGAAAGACTTATCACTTCTCAGTGAACAACTGAAAGCTGCCAAGGAAGACCTGAGTAAATACATAGCAGATATACCTGAGGAAGTAGGATTCAAATGGTCCTCTACTGTATGTAAGTCTGCTATAATATATGGTGGTTCAATACGCTACCGTGTACGTGACACCTACTTAGACGAGAAGACAGGCAAGCTTGCAAGACTTAAGGCTACAGAGAAGTGGCCCCTAGTTAATGCAGTACCTGTAAAACCAGAGCTGCTAGGTACACAGACACAAGATGTATTTCTGTCAGGCAAGAACAAGGGCAAGCTTAGGTTCAAGAATGTATCTGTGGAAGGAGAGCTGAAGACTAGGCTACAAGATAGATACTATGACTTGCCAGGATATGTTAACCCTACTGAGGTGGCAGCTGAGAAAACTAAGAACACTGATGGCAGGGGTAATGTACTTTACTCAACTGACTCAGAGACAATGATTATGTTAGGTAACTCAGACGTACCCTTCCTTAAAGCGTTAGCTGAGAAGATTAGATTAGACAAGGAGATAGGTACGTACTACGTAACTGTAGATGCTAATGGTAACATGAAAGGTATGCTGACTTGCGTAAGTCCTGAGGATAATGTCCTGCACCACATGCTTAACCATACTACTACAGTAACAAGCAGACTATCTAGTTCTAATCCTAACTGTCAGAACATACCGAAGTCACCTTCGCGTGTCAAAGCTATGTTCGTATCCAGATTCAAGGACGGTATGGTGGGAGAGATAGATTACTCCCAGCTAGAAGTTGTAGTACAGGGGCTGCTTACTAATGACAAGCAGCTAGTCTCTGACTTGATTAACCGTGTAGACTTTCACTGCAAGCGTGTATCCGCTAAGTTTAATATAGACTACAAGGATGCTGTGAAGTGGTGTAAGGATGAGACTGACCCTAACTACAAGACATGGCAGCCACGCAGACAAGGTGCTAAGGAGTTTAGTTTCCAACGTACCTATGGTGCAGGGGCTAGTACCATTTCACTGTCAACTGGTATGTCCATTCAGGATGTAGAAGAGTTGATAGAGGCAGAGAATAAACTATACCCAGGCGTTATCAGTTTCAATGCTGATGTAGAGCGTACAGTTACAGCAACGGCTGAGGGATTCAGAGACCCGCTTATGGGATACCGAGCATTCAGGAGAGGAGAATGGCAATCCCCTACGGGTACAATGTATTCGTGGAGAACATATGATGCACCGTCCTTTCTCAAGAAGCGTGGTATCATAGATACGTTCAGTCCACCTGAGCTTAAGAACTATCCTGTTCAAGGCACAGGCGGGGAGATAGTACAGCTAGTACTAGGTAAACTATGGCGTTACTTCATGAAGAAAGATAACTGGAATGGTAAAGCGTTCTTAGTTAATACAGTGCATGACTGTGTGTGGTTCGACATGGATGCGTCAGTCGCAGAAGAAGTCTTAAAGACTGCTAAAATTATTATGGAAGGAGTACCAACTTATCTAAAGAAACATTTTAACATAGACTGTCCTGTCCCATTCCCTGTGGATGTAGAGATGGGTAGGAATATGTTAGACCTACATCACTTAGAAGCTTAATGCTTCTCTATAGAGAACGTAAGTTTCTCTTAATTAAAACCAATTATTATATAACGGAGCTAATATGACTAACTCATTACTAAACGACATTAAAGAACTAGCATCTTCTGGTTCATTAGAAAACCAAACAGTAACTAAATCTGCATACGTAAGACCTGTAACACCTGAGGGTGTAACTACAGCTAGGCTTATAGGGTATGTTGAATTAGGATACCAACCCCAGAGACCATATCAGGGACAAGAGAAACCTGATGCACCTATGGTAACATTAACATGGGAGCTTAACGGACCTGCCTATATGAAGAACGTAGCTAAGGAAGGGGAAGCAGAGAATATAGTACCAACAATTCACAGAGAAACAATTAAGCTTTCTACTAATGAACGGGCTAAGTACTTTAAGCTGTTTAATAAAATGCGTAGACCTAACTCGAAGGTCCTTCACATGGCACAGATGGTAGGGTCAGGATGTATAATAAGAATAAAACATAACACCTCAAAGAAGGACCCTAGTATTAAGTACGCTAACATCTATACTCCTGTAGATGGATGGATGGTTTCACCACCTATCGAAACATCTGCAGCTACTAATGAGACTAGAGAAGTCCCTGTACCTGCTGCAGTCGGACCCCTACAAGTATTTATTTGGCGTGCGCCTAGCATGGACCAATGGAACTCACTGTACCAAGACGGTACATATACCAGAAAGGTTGACGGTGTTGATGTAGAACTAAGCAGAAATTTCGTACAGTTTAAAATACTAGGTGCATCTAACCTAAGTGGTTCTAAGCTGGAGA
>Ga0233444_10002266_pt1 | contig 20370 bp, 18 predicted proteins | sample SI_124_October20_6_FD_182792 | JGI IMG/M metagenome (GOLD analysis project Ga0233444, IMG submission 182792) | Seawater microbial communities from Saanich Inlet, British Columbia, Canada - SI_124_October2016_10_MG | ecosystem: Environmental > Aquatic > Marine > Inlet | place: Canada: British... | reverse complement strand
CATGAATCTAGAGGACATCCGAGCGTGTAAACGCCTTGCCGCACCCTGGTTCTGTGCACGGGTAGGGTTTCTTGCCGGTGTGCGTGCGCACGTGCCGCCGCAGCGCGCTGGGTGTCAGGAATTTCCTGGGACACGTGGTGCAGGCGTGCATGAAAAATGTGGGTTTGAATAAATGTCTCTCTCGGAGTGCACGCTGGACAACACGCCGTTCCACGGATTTTCGGGGCAGACCCTGCAGGCCAAGGTGGTGGACGTGTACGACGGAGACAGCCTGACGCTGGCCATGCTGGACCCGCCGCGCCTGTTCAAGTGTCGCGTGTCGGGCGTGGACACCCCCGAGATGCGTCCGTCGCGTTCGGCGCCGCACCGCGAGCAGCACGTGGCCGCCGCGTTTCGCGCGCGCAACCGCGTGGCGCAGCTGGTGACGGACGTGGAGACGGACCCTACGGCGCGCAAGCTGGACCTGTCGGACAACACGCGCCTGGTGAGTGTGCGGTGCGGCGAGTTCGACAAGTACGGGCGACTGCTCGTGGACATCGAGCTGGGCGACGCGAGCCTGAGCGAGACGTTGATTCGGGAGGGCTTGGCCCACGCGTACGGGGGAGGCACGAAACCGACGTGGGAGTTTGAGTAGGTTTATTTATAGAAGAACATCTCGCCAAACCGACTCGGCGGGAAGGCCGACATCTCGGGGTGCGCGCACGGCAGCATGTCTCCGCGCAGGTCGTCGTAGAACCACCAGCGCTCGTCCTTCCACACAAAGGCTACGTAGTGTGCGTTCTTGCGGCACACGATGCCGCACAACAGGTAGTTCTCGGGCCCGACGCGCAGGGTGACGGCGCGGTTCCCGAAGCCGTATCCCATGCGCGCGTCGCTGTGGTTGCGGCCCACCTCGAACACGAGCATGGGCGCGTGCGTGATGTCGAGCACGGTCTCGATGGACTCGAACTCGGAGGTGGGCAGCTCGCTGTGTTCCACCGTGGAGAACACGTCTGCGAGCGAGTTGTGGATGCCGGCCACGGCGAGATGCGCCCGGAAGCCCTCGAGTCGCGCGATGTCGATCTCGGGCGGCTTGTCGGCGCGCGGCAGGCGCACCACCTTTTCGTTCTGGAAGCCCAGCTCGGACACGCCGCAGCGGTCGAGGATGGCGTGGAAGCAGTCGACCGCGGACTGCACGCTGCCGTCGTCCCACTGCCCGCCCATCTTTTGACGCAGCTCGGCGGTCGTCATCTCGGGGTCGGGGTTTTGGAGCAGCCTTTCGACTTGACGCCGCAGACACGAGGCAAAGTTCGTGCAGGGGCGTTCCCACAGAATGTCAAAGTCGTCCATGCCCACGTACATGGCGACGAGCAGCGAGTCTAGGTAGCAGCTCTGGCGGTGGTTGACAAACGCTTGCATTTATTGGGGGGTACAAATGAAAAGTCTAGACTACAACGCGCCACTGCACGAGCGGGAACACGACGCGGTCGGTGAGCGGGTTGTAGCGCGCGATCTCTCCCCGGCCCTGCGCAAAGATGGTCTGGTGGTGGTTGTTGGCGAGCTGCAGCGGGTGCACGCCCACGACCTGGGTGGTGATGAAGTTGGCCTGCACGAACGGCGGGATGTCGGGCAACAGGTACGCGACGTGTTCTCCGACGCGCAGCGGGTCGATGGTGTCGAGCGCGGCCGCGCGCGGGCTCAGTTCGCGGATGAGTTCCGGCAGGTCGCTCTGCGTGCCGGTGCGCATGGCCTGCAGCAGCCCGGCCCAGAGTTTAATCACCTTGTTCACGGCGTCGCCCACCGAGTGCGCGGGCAGCGTGCGTATGGCGAGTCTCTGCGGCAGCGGCTCTCCGTCCCATCCGGTGACGATCCAGCCGGTGCCCACGAGGTGTTCGTCGGGTGCGTCGATGAAGAGCGAGAGTCCGTTGGGCGTGTCCCGTGCGTGCAGCGGCTTGAACCCGCTGGCCAGGGTGCGCGAGGTGTCGACCTCGGCCCCGATGTGGTCCATGTCCACGCCCGCCATGATGTCGTGTACCGCATTCGGGTCCAACATTTTTTGGAAAGTGAGGCTCATAATCCAAAAATGCAGACAACGTTGCGCAACATGCTGCGTCGACGGGGACACGAGGTGCCGGACCGGCTGCCCGACGGCGACTTTGTGGCGGGCACGTGTCTGGTGGTGTTCTCCGACGACGGCTCCCGCGTGGGCATCGGCGTGATCCGCGACATCGCGAAGCGCATGGAGGAGGCGCGCGCGCACGACGCCATCCTGGTGTCTGCGGGTCTCACCTCGAGTGCCTCCATGGAGGTGCGCAAGCACATGTCGGAGGGCCGGTTCATCGTGAACATGACGCCCGAGTCGCTGAAGTTCGACCTGGTGGACCACGTGTTGGTGCCGCCGCACCGCGTGCTGAGTGCGGCCGAGAAGCGCGCGTTGGTGGAGACGTTTGGCCCCGAGTCGGGGCTGCCGCAGATCTCGCTGGACGACCCGGTGTCGAAGTACTACGGGGTGCACCCGGGCGACGTGTTCGAGATCACGCGCAACCGGCCCAACGTGGGCGAGCACCCGCACTACCGCGTGGTGGTGTTGAATGAATAAACTGGGTTTAAATCTTTATTTTTTTGGGCGCGCGCAGAAAGGCGCCGAGTCCCATGGAGCGCTTGCCCTCGTCCACGTCCTCGAACTGGGGCCGGATGCAGCTGGCCGCGCGCTTGACGGCGGGCAGCTCGGTCTTGCCGAACAGCACGCGCTGCAGCTCGCTGGACTTTTTAGTCTGGATGGACTGCACCCACTCCTCGATGGTGTCCTCCGCGATGAACCTAACCACGTGCGTGGTGTGCTTCTGGCCGATGCGGTGCAGCCGGTCCACCGCCTGCTGCTCCACCGCGAGGTTCCAGTACGGCTCCATGAGCACCACGTGGCTGGCAAAGGTGAGGTTCACGCCCTCGCCGCCCGCGCCCAGGGAGGTGAGCAACACCTTGCAGTCCGAGTCGCGGAAGCGCGCGATCACGTCCTCGCGCTCGTCGGTGGAGTTGACGCGGCCGTCGTAGCACTCGAAGGCCACGCCCTGCTGGCGCAGCATGCAGCCCAGCAGGTCCAGGCACGAGGTCCACTGGCTGAACAGCACCAACTTGGTGGGCGTGTGCAGGCCCACCTGTGTCTCCAGGTAGGTCCAGAGCGCGCGCGTCTTGGCGCTGTGTACCCACGCGTCGCCCGAGCGCATGCCGTGCATGATGCAGCCCACGCACAGGGGTTCGTTGTCGCAGTCGGCGCACAGCGCGTGCTCGCCGCAGGTGGCGGAGGGCGTCGCGCCGCAGCCCACACAGCCGTCGCCGCCGCGCATCACGTGCGCGGTGTCGTGGCACGCGGACACGAGCAGCGGGTGGTTGGTGGCCTGGCGCTGGCGCAGGATCTTCAGGAGTTCATGCTGTTCGTCGCGCGCGTGGTGCTTGGGCTTCCAGGTGATGTCGCCGAGCGAGTCGTACACCTCTCGTTCCTTGGGCGAGAGCCGCACCCGGATGTGGTGCTGCTGCACGGGCGGCAGGTCCTTGAGTTCCGACTTGTCGCGCATGTGCAGGAAGCGCCGCCGCCACTCGCCCAGCTTGGCCGAGCTCTGCCCGAACATCCTCCACCAGTTGGCGTTGGCGTAGGGGCCCACCATGAGGAAGCGCGACAGAGCCATCAGGTCGGAGATGCCGTTCTTGAAGGGCGTGCCGGTGATGCACCAGCGGTTGCACGCGCGGATGGAACGGATGGCTCGCGACGTCTTGGAGGACTGCTCGCAGATGCGGTGCGCCTCGTCCAGCACCACGCGGTCCCACACGGTGTCGTGCAGCACGCCGTGCGCGAACTCGATGCGCACAATCTCAAAGGTGGTGAGCACCAGCTGATGGTGCGTGGGCGGCGAGCGGCCCGCGCCGTGGTACACCATGACGCTGTCGTCGGGGAAGCCCACCACGCGTGCCTCGCGCGTCCACTGCATCAGCAGCGACTTGGGGCACACCACGAGCGTCCTGCCCACGGGCTGACTCCGGATGAGGCTGAGCATGGAGATGGTCTTGCCCAGCCCCATGGCGTGCGCCAGGATGCCGCCGTGCGGCTGGTCCGCCACCAAGCGCGAACGGTTCTCGGACCGTCGCATCCACTCCACCGCCTCCTGCTGGTGGGGGTACAGCTGGATCATTTGTTTCAGCCGGGATTAATTAAAGTGAGGCGCAGCCGCGTTCGCGGACGCCGACTTTTATTGCGGCCTACGTGTAAGCATGGAGCACCCCGCGGATGTGGAAAACATGCGCCTCGGCCCGCTCGTGGACAAGCCCAGCCGGCCCGCGCCAGAGCACCCCGCGGATGTGGAAAAGATGCACCGCGGCCGGTTCGTGGACAAGCCCAGCCGGCCCGAGCCAGAGCACGCCGCGCACCTGACGCCGCTCATCCCGTTCATGGACACGCGCACGCTTGCCACGGCGGGTAGGATGTGCCGCAAGTCGCACGCCGCGCTGGCCGCCACGGTGGACGCCCGCCTGAAAGACTTTCCCATCGAGACCGCCATCGCCACGTCGTGTAAGTACGCGCTGCAGTGCATCTATCGGCACCAGCGCGGGTGGTACATCCCGAACATGGTTATCCCGACGGACATGCTGGAGTTCCTGCACGGCTGCGGTGCGGACATGTCGGATGTAATGCGCTGGGCGCTGCGCGAGGGTCACACCGAGATGGCGTTTCGGCTGCACCAGTACGGGTTCCCCCGCTCCCGTCCAAGCCACATTGACAGATACTCTAATATTTATTCAATCTCCTCCACCTGAAACTCCTCCGAGTCATCATCCGCATCATACGAATCGTCGCTGGATAACCTATCTATGTCGGACCCGATGTCGTCCAGCATCAAGCCCACGTACTCCTCGTCCACGTAGCGCGCCGGCGGTCGGCCCTTGGACACGCGCATGCTTCGCCGCAGCCCGTTGTGGTCGGTGACGATGCCCTGCTCCGCCAGCCGCTCCGAGTACTGCTGCGTGATCTCCAGCACGTCGGCCTCGTCCTCGTCGCCGTCCTCCATCTCCACCTCGTCGCCGTCGGCCTTGTCTTCCTCCTCGGAGGTGTCCACAATGAAGTTCACCAGGCTGCCCTCCGAGTCGTCCGCCCCCGAGTCAGAGTATTCTTCCACGTCACTCATTTGTTTTGGACACGGGTTTTATTACATTTTAAATAAACGCGCTCTACATTCTCGCTACGTCTCTACAATATCACTACGTCTCTACAATATCACTACGTCTCTACAATCTCGGGCTCGCAGTGGTTGTACAGCACCGCCTTGGCGACCGAAATTTCCTCGGGATAAACCGTGGGCCTGGACTTGCCGCTCTTGTCGGGGTGGTGCGTCTTCTGCGCCAGCGCCGACGCCTGCTTGATGGCCTCCCGGGTGAGCTCCGGGAACGGCCCCGAGCCCGACCACATGCCCAGCGTCTTCAGCGCGTCCCCCACCTTCGAGTCCACGTCGAGTACGGCCAGGTCGTTCGTCTCCAGTAGCCGGGCGAGGCGGGCATTCAACTCGTGCAGGTTCGCGGACACCTCGCGCTTGTTCAGCATGCAGTCCGCAATCGCGTCCACCACCGCTTGCTTCATCTTCGCGCGCTCACACATTGTGGCATCGTACGTGTTGCGCGCCTCACGATTCTTGAGCTTCGCCTCCTTCTTCTTGGCGTCCACCTTGGCATTCATCGCCTCCACAATATCGGCCTGGCACGGGCTCCGGCGCACCATCTTGCGGTATTTCTTGGCTATCTTGGCCGTCTTGCACGCGTCCGAGATGGCCGCCTCCAACTTGGACTCGGCGCGCCTCCATTGACCGTAGGCCTCCAGTGTGCGCCACTCCCCGCCCAACTCGTGCAGGCTGCGGTGCAACAGGTGGGATGGCGGCACGTTAAACCCCCGGGGGAGGCGAGTGTTGTGCACGCTCGCCGCCTTCTCCATCATGAACAGCACGTCGTCCACGTCGCGCATCAGCAGCTGGCCCAGGTCGTCGTCCAACACCTGCATGGAGGTGAACAAGTCGCCCTTCTGGATCGCCGCCGTCGCGTGCCGGTTCAGCTCCACACGACCCGAGTTCACGCTCGACACCAACGAACTCGAGTGCTTGCGTCGGCACCACGTCACGTACTTACGGCTGCCCATCAACATCACCATGCACAGCCGGTCCTCGAACACGCCGCGCGGCTCACCCACCAAGATCTCCATCGACGCCGCGTTCGTCAGGTACCAGTCGTTCCTGTCAAAGTCGGGTTTGCGGTCCAGCACGCCGGACTTGGGCGGCGCCACGAGCGGCACGGGCGTGCACGCGTACATCAACCCGCGCATGGCGGTGGCCAACTCAATCATGCTGGGTGGTGGAGGGGGCACGTGCGACTCGGGGTCGGCGCGCACCAGGTCGGTGCACGGACGGGTCGCCTGGATGTTCCTCCACGTGTTGTGCACCCAGGACTGGCGCGGCTCCACCCCGAACTCGGCGTTGACGTGGTGGCGCAGCGAGGCCTCGTCCGAGATGGTGCCGTCGCACACCGCGTCCACCAGCCGGGGCAGGTCCTCGCCGGTAATCAACTTTTGGCGCTTCAGCACGGGCAACAGTTGCGCTCGCCTCTCCATGTCAGAAAATATGAGGCCACCAATAAATGAAGCATGTCCAGAGAACATTACGAGAAGGTTCCCGGGTGCGGTTGAACCCCCAACCCCCCAGCGGGGCCACCTACTACGACCCGTGGACGCTCATGTGCTCCCCGTGTCAGAGCGGCGCGGTGAACTACTGCCAGACCGTGGCGCCGCCCGCCTCGGGCGAGGAAGGCGAGTTCGACTGGGTGCTGCGCGCGCAGCGCATGCCGGTGCCCATGTCCGCGCCCATCAGCGAGTGCTGCAGCACCGAGACCGGGCCGGACGGCGCGCAGACCACCACCTGCGACGTGGAACAGGGCTGCGGCTGGGCCGCCGGCAAGTTCCTGTCGGACGAAACCTCGTGCCGCTTCACCACCGAGGGCGCGACCTACCCCACCCACTCGGCGTGCCTGGCCGAGAACCCGGGGGGTGCGGTGGGCCCGGCCGGCACGCACGTGGATTGGTTCCCGCCCTGCGACGCCGGCTCCACGTCCGAGTGCTACTACCCCAGCGTGGACGCGTGCATGCCCGCGGTGTTCGGGCGACCCGCCGCCATGCAGGGCGCGTGTTCACAGTACGTGTGCACCGGCCCGGCCATTGATTCGGGGGGGCGCATGTCGTTCGCGCGCGACTCGTGCACGTGCGCACACTCTATTTAAACGCGGACCGGACCATGCCGTGCGCGCAGCCCCAGGAAGCCGACCCCGACTACGACGCCGAGTACGCGCACCACTTCCACACCCACCCCGGGTTGCTGAGTGTGTACGAACGCCACCCCGGGTTCAGGGAGTGGCTGCGAGAAAAAGAACACGGCGCGCGCAGGCGACACCTGTGTGTGCCCCCGTTTTCGGGGTGGGTGCGCGCCCAGTTACACAAGGAAGATCCATTTATTCATTCGATTCTACAATAAACTTTCTAGCCATTTCTTCCCCCCTTTCAATATTCTGAAACTGCAAGTACAAGTGCCGCCACATGTTGAGCTTGGCCAGGCCGGCGGCGCGCAGCTGGGTGATGAGGTCCGCCGAGATCTGACACTCCGCCGTCAGAATGTTCAGTTGGTGCGTGAGCGTCTCCTTCAGGTCCTGGTTGGTGTGCGACGCGCGCATGCACGACACCATATCCCGGTACCGGATGCCCAGGGATATGTGCTTCGAGGTGGCGTCCTGCATACACTTCAACTCGCGCGTGTCCAAGTCATACTTGCGCTGGCCAATGTTCTTGCTCATCTGCACGGCGCGCTGCTTCGTGGCCTCGACCGTGATGAGCGTGTTCTGCTGCGTCAGCTCCCTCGAGACTTTGGAAATGTCCGCCTGCGCGTGCTTTGCGGACACCCGGAACTTGGCGTCAATCTCGTTGGGGGCCGGTGCGAACATGTGCGCGAGTTTGGGGTCGTTGTGTAGCTTGAGGCGCTTGTTGGGGGTGAGGTCGGACGGGAATTCGCGCTTGGCCATGGTGGAAACGTTTTTTGTGAGGATGGGGTGCGACTTGTGTTGGGGCGTTACGAAACGCTTAAAACCTCCGGATTTAATAAAGCATGCACCACACCCTGCGTCTGCTCCTGCCCATGGGCGTGTTCGTGGTGCTGGTGATCGTGGTGACGACGACCCTGCTGCTGGTGTCGCGCCGGCAGACCGTGCCGCCCGCCGCCAAACAAGTGATACCCTCGCCCCCCCAAATTGACATTGTGAAAACCACGCGCCCGTCCGCGCCGTGTCTGCCCACCTCGCCGCAGTTCACGAGCCTGCGCGAGTGCACGTCCCAGCACGACTGCGGCTCCTGCTCCGAGTCGCCCACCGCGTGCGTCACCGTGGCCGACCCGGTGACCGTGAGCGTGGCCGTGCCCCCCAGCGACGCCGAGTGCTCGGGCCACGGCCGGCGCGAAGGCGGTGTGTGCGTGTGCGACGAGTCCTTCTCCGGAGATCTCTGCGAGTTCGGCAAGTTCGCGGTGGACACGCCCGGCCAGTACTGCCTGCCGGCCTACCTGGGCAAGTGCGACGAGTTCACGTCGGACACGGTGCTGAGCGCGGACGCGCGCGGCAACACCACCTGGAGCTGTCGCTGCAAGCAGAGCATGGCCGGCATCTTCACGCAGTCGGTGGAGGGCGGCAACTGCGACCTGCAGGTGGCGTGCGGCGCGCCGGTGGGCGTGCAGGCGCTGGTGAACGTGGGCTCGCTCGAGGCGCCGCGCTTCGAGACGCGCACCGTGCACCCCAACCGCTTAACCTCCAAGTCCGACAGGCTGCACGGATCGGAGCCGTGCGTGTACAAGACGACGACGCGGCACGGCGAGGTGGTGCCCGACCCCGCGGCCGACCCCACGTGCGTGCCGCGCCTCTACTCCAACAAGTGCACCGTCTCAACCGGAGGCGGCAACACGCAGGTGATCCGCGGGTCGGGCGCACCCGGCGACCCGGAGGTGCGGCGCGTGTCGCCTCCGTTCCGTGCGCCCGTGCCGCCCGAACTCAACCGCTGCCCCGACGGCTGGCAGGGCCGCGGCACCGCGAACGAGCCGTGCACCGACGGCACCACCAGCTTTGCGCTGTTCAGCGACTCGGGGGAGTGGATGGGGGAGGTGAGTTCGGTGGCGGAGCTGCGCGCGTGGTGGGCCACGCAGGCCGACACCCCGTGGTGGGGCGTGAACCAGGTGCCGGTGTCGGACGTGAACTGCATGGAGTCCATCTTCGAGGCGGGCGTGGTGGCCACCGCCGAGTCGCCGGACTCGCTGTTCTGCGTCACGGCGGCGTGCGAGGCGGCCAAGGGGTTCCGAAAACGCGCGTGGGATGGTGCGCGCGACGGCCCGCTGATGGACGCCGAGGGAAATCCGTACGGCGGGCAGTGCGCGTGCGACGACGACAGCGTGCCGGGCGATGCCGCGCTCCCCTCGACGCGCTGGACGTGCTCCACCGACATGTGCAAGTCCAAGTCGGGCGCGGACCACCTGGACGAGGCGACCGGAGAGTGCGTGTGCACCACCTCGTCGGAGGCGCGGCCGTTCAAAACCAGCATGAGTTACAAGCACCCCAACACGCCCGCGACGTGCGTGGACGACCCGTGCAACCCCAACGGCGTGAACGTGGAGTCGGGCAAGGCGTGCGAGAGCGAGGCCGACTGCGGCGGCGTGTGCGTGGACCAGCAGTGCCACATCCCTTCCGACACGGTGTGCCGCACCGACCTGGACTGCAGTAACCAGCTGCGCGGCATGTCGCAGGAGGTGGCGCGCTGCACGCGCATCGGTGACGACGGCCTGGGCGTGTGCGCCACGCTGGACGTGCAGCGCGCGCGGCTGGGCTCGACGTGCACCACGGACGCGCACTGCAGCCTGGGCGCGTGCACCGGGGAGGAGGGCGAGAAGACGTGCACCGGCGGGTGCGCGTGCGCCAACGGGTTCCACCAGGTGCCGGACGGGGGCATGTCTCCGCTGGGCTTCACGTGCGTGGACGACTGCATCGGCAAGTGCAAGAACGGGGGGGTGTGCGTGCACCTGGAGGACGGCGGCATCGAGTGCAAGTGCAGCCCATACTACGGGGGTGAGACGTGCGAGGAACGGCTGTGCTCCCGGCAGTACGAGTACTGCGATGAACAAACGCCATGCTGCAGCGCTTGTCCATGCCCCACCACCCCGATATGTTGTAATCGTTTCCCCCGGGAGGTACCGGAGGGGGAAAACACCGTGTTTGCCTGCGTGGAGAATGTTTGCCAGGAAACGACTGACAAGGACATTTGCCTAACCTCCACGAACTCGTGCGAGGAACTAAATACGGGATACTTTGCAGAACCCGCCATGCAGTGTAATGGGTGGGGTACAGAAGTGAATGGCCAGTGCGAGTGCCTGCCTACCCACACCGGAGAGTTTTGTGAGACGGCGGTGTGCTCTCGCAAGAACGAAAGCTGTGACTTTGACGCGGAGTGCTGCAACTACTGCGAGCCCTCCGATCTGTCATGTGTGACGTACGACACATATGATGGGCCCCAAAAGTGCATCAGTGGCAAGTGCAAACCGGCAGTTGTGACGGAACGAGCGTGTGTCCCGGTGCAAGGCAATCAATGGGTGGTGTCGATCGATGCACCACCGGTCGAAGGCGTAGCTTCGGTTATCTATGCTGTGGATCTAGTCCCCGCGTCGGCGAACGAGCCCAACACCTGGTATTTCTTCTCGCTCCCGGAAGAGGCGGAGCTGGGTACACTCAGTGGAAAGTTAACATTGCAGTCTGGTCCGTCCGGTGTGCGCATCCACACGGAGATCGGGTTGGTGGAAGAGTACGAAGCAGATGTGTACTTACCGCCAGGCTCTATTCCCGGGAATGACGAAGGAAGATATATCACGGTAATCAGAAAGCGTGTCGCGCCATATTATGAAGACACGTTCGAAGTAGCGGGTAGTTACGCCGATGCTGAGCTGTGCACTTCCACGAACTTCATGCGAGGTACACTCACAAACAGTTTCCTGTGGCACACATCCAAGACCGAACCCGGGTCCGACATGCAAAGGTTTGTGCTTACAAAATATTTGGAGTTGTCGATTAGACCGGGCCCGGGCAGTCCGGAGGACGTGCCGCACTTTATGAAGAGTGGGTTTGGCGGTGTGCTCGGCACCGACCCCGACGAATATCGCGAACTGACGTTTGGTGGCGTGTCGAGCCCAAATCTAAAGATAGAACTGCACCCAACATTAAACGGGATTTACGCTTCCACCAATGGCAAGTACCGACCCGACCACTCCTTGGGAGATTTCGGGGTTGAGATGGAGTTTATCGACCAAGACGATGGCTTGTTCGTGTCGCTGGAGATTGGGCACTGGGTGAATGGAAGCTCGCAGAGTGGAATGTACTTTAAAGCAGACCATAAATCAACGTTCGTTGTACCGGACGCAAGAGTTGAGCTGAGTAGTGAAAAAGACCACTATTCCGAGATTTTAGTGAAGGGTACTCAATACCTGGACCGGATCGAGAACCCAAACGACCCCATGACATATATTAAGTTCACGTAGAATCCAAGTGTGTGTATTATTAGGAATAAATGTGCATTCACAACAAATGAAACCGTTCATCCCCATCACGGTATTTGTCGTCACCCTGGTGTGCACCCTGGTGCTCACCGTCGTGCTGGCGCGCGTGTACGACCGGGACAAGCCCGTGGCGCGCGCGGGCGCGCTGCCGCCCTTCCCCAATGTGGCACCCCTGGTGGCCGCACCGCCCGCGTCACCCACCTCGACCTCGTGCGTGTCGTTGGTGGGCGACGCGTCGGGCGCGTACGTGCCCGCGCCCATGAACAAGTTGCGCGTGTGCGCGTCCGACGCCGACTGCGACGGCTGCACGTCGTCGCCGCTCGAAACGCCCATCTCGTGCCAGCCGCCCTCGCCCGACGTGGAGGCGCAGCAGTCCGCGCTCGACAACCCGGGCGCGAGCTACTGCCTGCCCACCCCGAAGACGTGTCTGGCGGAACCCCTGGTGGCGTGCACGCACGACCTGGACTGCGCGGCGTGCGACGACCGGGTTGGGTCTGCGGCCATGCAGTGCGAGATCGTGGCGTCCCCCAAGAAGATCGAGGGCGAGTCGGGGGAGGTGGAGGTGCCAGCCGGGCAGTGGTGCCTGCCCAAGACCGGCACGTGCGACCCCGTGAACGGCGTGCTGCACTGGACCACGGCGGGCTGGACGTGCACCTGCCGGTACCCCGACATCCACGGCGGGGAGGCGTGCGACGTGCTCAAGGCGTGCAACAACCCGCTGACAACCGAGTGGAGTGCGGGCAACCAGCAGTTGCTCATCAACAAACCGGGGGAGCCCGAGGTGTGGACCATGGACTCCGGAATCAACCCGATGCTGTGCCACGTGGAGGGCGGCGCGTGGGACGTGCCGTGCGGGCCGGGCGCGCTGCCGAACGCGGTGTGCCAGTGCGACGGGTTGATGCGCGGCTCGCACATGGGCTTCCGCAACGAGGCCACCGACCCGTTGACGTGCACGCCCGACAGTTGCAGCGTCACCGCGCTGGGTGGGCGCGCGTCCGAGCCGCTGGAGATGCGCGACTGGTCCCCGGCCAACCCGCAGGCCGGGGCGAACCAGTGCGTGTGCTCGGGCGCGGACGCGCGCATCTGGGACCTGGACACGCGAGACCCGTCCACGCTGGACCCGGTGACGGCGGAGACGCTGCGCCGACAGCAGGGCTACGTGTACACGGGCAGGTGCCGCGACACGCCGATCGCCACCAACGGGGCGGTGGTGGTGCTGCGCGCGGAGGCGGGGCATGCCGACTCCACCGCGTGCTCTCTGGCGAACAACGGCCACGCTGAGATGACGAGTCTGGTGCCGGGGTTTGCGGAGGACGAGAGCGGCACGGCGACGGTGTCGGTGTGCAGTGCGGACCCGTGCCGCGGGCGGTACTCGGACATCCAGTTCCGTCCGCCCGAGGGTGTGCAGGATTGGGGCCACTACGACACCGAGGCGGGTGCGTGCGCGTGCGTGGACCCGTCTCGAAGCGTGGCCGTGCCGGGCGACGGCGTGGTGAACCCGGTGGGCAGCGTGTGCGCCAACGCGTGCGAGGGCATGGACAGCGACGACCCCGAGGACTGGCCGTGCAAGCGCGACCCGCACCGGCCGTGCCCGGGCAAGCCGACGTGCATCACGGGCGCCAAGGGCGAGGCGGTGTGCGTGTGCCCCGCGGGGTGCGGCAACACGGACGGCATGACGTGCATGGAGCAGTTCGACAACGAGACGAGCTGCACGGGGTACGCGGGTGTAGCGAACGCGTGCCGGCCGCACAATGGGGAGACGAGTCGGTGCAAGTGTCACCGGGGTCGACGGCGCCCCAACATTACTTCGGGGTGCGAGGGCACGGACCAGTTCTACGCCATGTGCACCACCGACCCCGACGACGCGACGTGTCACGTGGGGGGCGACCGCGGGCTGTCGCTGTGCGGGGGAGACTACAACTTTAAGTGCGCGGGCACGCCGGGGTGCAACCGCACGCCTTTCGAGGTTGAATAAAATGTATTATAATTCAGCTAATGTTAAACCACAAACTACAAAACTAGCGTGTTGTACTGGAATCCATTCGGGAGGAGTGCTTGGTGCGTCTTGTGGTACAGCTTGCACACCTCCCGGGACTCGGCCGGGACCAGGCCGAACCGCTCCATCACGGACTTGGAGGTGGTGAATTGCACGCCGTACATCATGAGCAACTTTGTCATGCCCAGGGTGACGAACTCGGGTCGGACGCGTGGCCACGGGCATCCGTGCTTGTGCAGACAAATCACCATGAGCGCGTGGTCCGACGTGATTGCCCACTGCATGAGCCGGGGCGAGAACTGCACCCCGCACATGATGGAGAGAAACTGGATACACCGGTCCGACATGTACATGTGGGGAATGTCCCGCACGAGTTCCTCTCGAAGCATGTTGGACATGACGCGGTAGTCGCATCGGTTGATGGCGCGTTGGAATTTGGCGAGGGACATTGGAAAATTTATTATGATCGTGATGCGTGGCGTGCGCAGAGACGTTACGAAACAGTTAATTCAAAGTCAAACCCAACCACGTAGTCTCCCTCGAGCCGCAGCCCGAACTGGGCCAGACAGTGCCGCCCGTGTTCCCAGTCCAGGCGCTGGTGCAGGTTGTGCGCGGCCCAAATACCGGCCTGGTTGCGGAACAACTCCACAGAGAGGCGCGACGTGCCGACGTAGAGGCGCGGCCAGTCGGTGGTGTGGATGTTGCGCAGGAACGCCGCGACGGGCGCGGTGTCGCATCCGAACACGGCATTCTCCAGGAAGGTGACGCGCGACTCCAGGATCATAATTCTATTTTCTGTCATGGAGGTTCCGCAAGACGTGTTTACACCTCGGGAGGGTATTTCGCACATGTAGCGAATGCAAATTGTTCACATGGTTATAAAGTTTATTTAAAATACATCAATACCCCAACCCAACAATGGCATCCTCGTCGAGGCTGAGCCCAAAATACGGGAGGCTCGCGTACTCCTTGTCCCAGTTTATGCGGAACACCGCGTCGTAGTGGTGCAGGATCCACTCCTTGGCGTGGTAGCGAAACGCCTCGCCCGGCACGCGCGAGCCCGGGGAGAACCAAAACGTCTTGCCGCCGTCCACGAAGCGCAGGTACTTCAGGTAGGTGAACAGCACGCCCTCCATCTTCTCCAGAGAGGTGTGCACGAACAGCGTGGACTCCAGACGCCCCATACGGTGCTGCAGTTCGCATATGTCGCGCGCGAGTTCCAGCTTCTGCAGGTCGGAGATGTCGCGCGCGAGTTCCAGATCGTCCATTTTGAATTATGAGCAGGAGCACGCCCCGCGCACACTAGAGGCGTTACGTAACGCCAGGAAGTAATATATTGTAATTTATTCAACTATCGAACCGCCACCATCTCGTAATTGAGGTAGTAATAATCCATCAACATCGCGTGCCCGGCGTTGCCCGCGTTCTTCCGGATGTACACCTGCGGCCCGAAGTTCTGGGTAACCGCGTTCGGGAGGTTGGTGCTGATCGTGCCCACCGACACGCCGTCCCACAGGAACTCGATGCTCGTCCACGTGCCCGCCCCGTTGGCGGTGACGAGCATCTCCGCCACGTACCACGTGTCCACCACCACCGTTTGCAGCGGAGAGCTTGCCTGCGTCGTGCGGCTCGCGCCCGCGGCCGTGCGGATCTGCACATTCGCATCATCCTGGATGTAGAAGATGGCGCCGTTGTCGATGTCCACGCTGGCGTTGTTGTCCAGCGGCGAGTCGCCCACCCCAAAGTACACCTCACTGGTCTGCCCCCCTGCCGACAACTCCTGGAACAGCACGCGCAGCTTCACCGACATAGACCCCAGACCGCCGCGCCAACTCAGGTTACCACTCATCAACACGTTGGACCCGGCAGACGAGCCCGACAGGTTGGTGAGCTGCACGATGCCGAGTGCGTCGCCCTCGGCCGAGTCGTACGCCAGCGCGCGGTTCGGGCGGTTCGTGTTCCATGTTAGCTCGGGGTTGAACAGGAACTCATCGAAGAACGAGAGGTTCTTCGACACCGTGGGGTCCACCACCGCGCCCGCGGTCTGCCACGTCGGCACGCCCGTGGAGCCGGTCGTCAACACCTGGTTGGTCTCGGCCCCCGCCGCCAGACGGTCCGTGCTGTTACCCGCGTTGCGGATTATCATGTCGCCCGCGGTTGTCATCGGGTCCGCAAACCCCGAGGCCGACGTCACCCACGACGTGCCCCCCGCGCCGTCGGTCTGCAGCACCTGCAGGTTGTCTCCGTCATTCGGGGGAAGCGTCAGCGTGTAGTCGGCGGCCAGGCCCGCGGGCGCCTGCATCGTCACGTGGAACGTGTCGCCCGAGTTGGCGAACTGCACCGACCCGTTGGCGTCCAGCACCAACCCGTCCAGGTTGGTGGAGCCCGAGCCGTCGCGCTCCACCAGCGTGCTCGCCGTCGACGCCGAGGTGCTCGCGTCAAGCTTGGTCTTGTCGCTGCCCGGCATGAACCCGTTCACGCCCGAGGTCGCGGCCGCGTGCAGCGTGGCGTCCGTCTGCACCCCGTGCGCGTGCAGGTGGTCCGCGCGCGCCAGGCTGGTGCTGGAGCCCACGCTGTTGGTGAGCGCGCTCAGCGTCACCGGCGCCGCCGTCGGGAGCTCGTCCGCGCCGCCCGGCCGCAGTCGGTCCGACATGTCGGTGATGGTGACCCCGTCGATGGTGCCGGGGTTGGTGATGTTGTTACTCCCCAGGTTCAGCGCGCCCGTCATCGCGCGCGTGCCGTCCACCAACAGGTACTGCGTGTGGTCGTCGTCCAGCAGGCCCGTCAGGCTGCCGTGGTCGGTGGTGGCGGTGACGCCGGCCGCCGTGAACGCAAGCGTGGGCCGGATGTCCTGGATCGTCACCCAGTCGGTGCTGGCGTCTCCCAGCACGAACGCAGACACGCCCGCCAGGTTCTCGCCCACAAACGCGGGCTGCAGCGGCAACGCGCCGTTCTCCGCCGCGCTCTGGCTCGCAAACTCGGTCTGGCCGTAGATGAACAGGTACTTCTCGTCGGTCCCGTCGTTCAGCACGTACAGCGCGTGCTTCACCCAGTTCCCCACCCCCAGCGCCACCAGGTCGGTGCCGTCGTCGTAGCGCCGCGCGTTGGCCGCGCTCAGCACGTTCACCGGCGTGCCGCTCACGAACACGCCGCTCGAGTGGAACAGCGGCGTGAACGTGATGTCGCTGCCCCCCGACGGAGAGTACTCGTGGGTGGAGTAGAAGTACTTGCCACTCCCCACATCGATCTGGAACGCGGCGGTGCCGGCCGCGCCGATGATGCCGCTCGCCACAATCGGCCCGAACGCGTCCCTCATGGTGGTGTCCAGCAAGGTGGGCGTGTGCAGCGCCTGCCGCGCGATGCGCTCCACGAACACGATGCCGGTGGCGTCGCTCTTCACGCGCGCAATCACGATCGCGGCGTACGTGCTGGGCGCCGACGAGGTGAGCTGAATCGCACCCGCCGAGGTGACGCTCACGAACCGGTCCACGTCCGCCGGCATGGTGTCGGTTAGCGCGCTGGACCACTCCACGTAGCTGGGGTTGCCCTCGTCCGTGCCCGTCACGTAGCCACTGCCGGCCGCCACCTGGATGCCCAGCCCGCCCGTCAGGCTGAACGCGCCGCCCAGCAGGATGCCGGTGGTGGTGCCGCTGTGCTGGATGGACTGCAGCATCGAGGTGATGGTGTCGAACGACTCGCCCATGTTCACGGGCCCGGTGAACGTGGTGCCCTCGGTTAGGGGACCCTGGATCAGGAACGACACGTCGTGGTCCGTCGCCGACGAGTCGTCCACCTTGGACACCTGACTGTTGGTGGCGCGGATCACGCCGCTCACGTTGTTGTTCGCGATGATGATGTCGGTGGTGTTGCCGGTCGCGTTGATGGACCCGATCGCGGTGCTGCACGGCAGCGTGGACGCGCGGAACTCCACGCCCTCGTGGAAGTTGCGGATAATCAGGCCGTCCACCTCGAAGTCCACGTTCTCCAGGTCGAACGCCTTGGCCACCGTGCCGACCGCCGGGTTGAACTGGATCACCACCCCCGAGATGATACCGATGAGCGTCTGCGGCGCGCCCGTGAACCCGTTGTGCTCCAGCACCGTGAAGCTGTCGTACGGAGGTACCCCGGTGGCCTCCTGGCCCGAGGACACGCCCACCTGCAGGTCCACGATCTTCAGGGCGATGGGCTTGGTGGCGTCGGCGTTGTCCTGGGTGAGCCGGATGAGCACGCGGCTGAACGCGCCGTTCACGTCCGCGCCGATGCCGCCCACCGAGATGGAGGTGAGCGCCGCGTTCACGATGCCGTTGGTGTTGATGAAGTCGATGCCGTAGCGCGCGGCCGAGATGTCCAGGTTGGTGAGGAAGGTGTAGCGGAAGAAGTAGGGGCCCAGCGGCTCTCCGTCGAAGAAGAACGCCGCCGCGTTGTTGGGCCCCACCGTGGACATGTCGGTGACCACCACGTCGTTGCCCCCGAAGTTGAACAGGTTCTCGTCGTTGTCGCCCGCAATCAGGATGGTGCTGGAGGAGCTCGCGCCCTGGATGTACACGAACTGCGGCACCGTCACCGGGTTGGCCACCGTGTACGTGCCGGCCCCGATAAACACCTTCCACGGCGTCACCGCCGTCGGTACCTGCGACGCCACAAACGCGAGCGCGTCCTCCACCGTGGAGAAGTCGCCGCCCTTGACGGCCACGTGCACCGACAGGTTGTCCATGTTCGACACCCGGAACGGCGCGGACTGGTTGATGGACAGCGTGCTGAGGTCGGAGATGTCGCCGTTCACGTAGCCCAGCGTGTTGGCGTTGGCCACGTTCACGTGCGTGGTCGTGTTGGAGAAGTCCACCGCGCTCAGCACCACGGTGGGCGTGCCCGCGTCCGACGGCACGCTCAGGCCCGTCACAAAGCTCGACACCTTGCCCCCCAGCAGTTTCAGCTCGCCGCCGTTCTGCACCAGCATGCCGGTGCCGTACGCGGCCTCGCCCAGGTTCAGACTCATCGTGCCCCCCACCACGGTCAACACGCTGTTGGCCCCGTTGGACTCCAGCACGGTCTCCGACGTGGCGGTGGCCGTGTTGTTGAACCCGAAGCCCTCGATCACCAGCTCCGCCACCGCCGAGCCCACGCTGCGCACCAGCACCCCGTTGGTGACGGTCTGCGCCAGGATGAGGTGCTCCGCGTTGCACTTGATGGCGTTGGACCCGGTGGCGTCCAGCAACAGCCCGATGTCGGCGCCCTGCACGTACACGTCCTTCAGGCTGCAACTCCCGGTGGCCGTCGCCGCCACGGCCGCGAACCCCGTGCTGGTGGATCCCTGGATGGTGAGTTTGCGCAGGTCCGCGTTGGCGGCCAGCAGGAAGGTGTGCACCCCCGCGGTGGGCACGACAATCGTGGACTTCTGGTCCATGCCCTGCACCGACACGAACGCCGGCACCGTGATGTTGCCCTCCGTGTACACGCCCGGGCCCACCTCCACAAAGTACGGCTTACTAGAGCTCGCGTCCGTGATGCTCGCAATCGCGGACGCGATGAACAGGAACTCGCCCACCCCCGGGTTCTGCTTCACGCGCACGCGCTGCGCCACCGTCAGCAGCGGGTCCGCGCTCGACAACGCGGTGGCCCAGGTGAGCTGCCCCGACGCGTCGGCCGCGCTCAACACCTGCCCGCCCGTCGGGTTGAACCCGGGCCACGTGATGGACACGTCGCCCACCTGCGAGTCGGCGGTGCTCACGCTGGTAATTTTCTCCGTGCCCGAGGACACGTACTCGACCCGGTCCGTGCGCGTGCTGGTGGAGGTGATGGTCGTCGCGTCGATGTCGCCGCTGTACGTCCCCCCAGCAAACACGTTGGCGGAAATCTCTTTTAAGAAAGCCCCGGACATTTTTATTCACGGATCAATTTGTGGATGTGCTGGTTCGCGTGGGGTTATGCTCGCCCGGGATGCTCGCCATAAATCCAAATGGACGCCTCAGCCCGCCGCGAAACTCGCCACTACGGCAACGCTTCATCCGACCCTCGCTTCCAAGACATACGAGAAACCTACAAATACATTTATTCTCCATATTCGCCACAACCCAGCAGGTGCAGGTTGTGCGCCAGCTGAGCCTTCATCTGCGCGTACCGCCCCGCGTCCTTCGTCGACGCAATCATACCCCCGTACAAACCCGGCGCCTGCGCCGCCGACACCTCGCCCAAACCCAACTGCGTCACCAGCAACAGCGTCGCCACGTTGGCCTGCATGTAGTGGCACCGCGCCGTCAGCGTATGTGACAGGCGATCGTACCACACCGATTTCGTGATGTCCATCATCGCGATCTGCGTCTTCCGGTCCAGGTTCACGCATATGCTCGAGTACAGGTAATCTTCGTGAGGCATTGGTAACGCGTGCGGGAGCTCCTCGTCTTTCAATATGAGCTCCGTGTACGGCGTGCCGGCCAGCACCGCAGGACCCCACCGCGCCATGCCGCCCGGGGAGGTGTCGATGATATTGGGCGTGCCAAACTCGGCAATCACGTCCGCCAGCCGCGCGGCAGGCTTCTCGTGCGTCCAGTACAGGTCCACACTTCCATCGGGACGCACCTGGGCCGGGCCGATCAGCGCCTCAGGTCCGCACTCACATTGGGATCCGCACTCGCACGCGATGGCGTCCGCAACTGGGAACATTCGCGGGTCGTACTCGATAAATGCGCGGCCTTCCATGCTTTTACGAAATGTGTCATAAAAAAAATATATGTTTCGAACTTCGCAGGC
>Ga0233444_10002260_pt1 | contig 20403 bp, 6 predicted proteins | sample SI_124_October20_6_FD_182792 | JGI IMG/M metagenome (GOLD analysis project Ga0233444, IMG submission 182792) | Seawater microbial communities from Saanich Inlet, British Columbia, Canada - SI_124_October2016_10_MG | ecosystem: Environmental > Aquatic > Marine > Inlet | place: Canada: British... | reverse complement strand
GATGAACTTGACAAGAGGCTCGATTCAGATTCTAGCGACACTGGTGATTTGATTTCCATGTTTGAAATCACAACTACCGGATGCCCATCAATCGCATACTACGACTCTGGAAGTAACAACCTAAAGTTCGCTGCTTATGATAATGGAATGTGGGCTGTTGAAACACTTGGTAGCGACTCCGGAATTACAGATATTGGCCTAGTAGTCGATTCTAACGGTATTCCACATATATTCCACCTGGGACAATCCTCTGATTTCCAATACACTACAAAAGAAAATGGAATATGGAGTCAAAGTTCAATGGGCATTTCAGGAGATCGATTTACAACATCTATCGATTCAAGCGATGTGATATCCTTTGTTGAAGTAGAGGATGGGGCTACAAGTAGCATCACAAAGTACACTTGCTCCAGTTCATGTGGAACAAGTTCTAACTGGAATATGGCAAACACAGTAGCACAAGATGCAGTTAGCATAGAAACTACTAACGGCCATCAAGTATTCATACCAGATTCACAAGATGGTTTGTACTATCGTATCGACTCAGTCGGATCCACGTATCTTGTTTCCCGTGAAGTATCGCAAACTGACACCTACATGGTAACAAGCATCGATTCTGCTCCTGATGGAACTGCTGGTATCGCTCACACAAACGATACAACATACAAGACATATTTCTCACACTGTTCGAGCACATGTTCGGATTCAGCATCTTGGACTACTGAACTTGTATCTAATGATACTTCTAGCCAAGTAGTTCTCCAATATGCTGCCGATGGCACACCATGGATTCTGCTCAAGCACAACACATCTGGAGAGACCTTAATGCACAAAGAAAATGGTCAATGGGAAGAGTACACATTCTCCAACTGGCCTGGCGATTCTGATTCCTTTGGAATGATTATCAACTCTGCAGGACACATTTACACTTCACTACACCTAGTTAGTTCTGGAGAACTATGGGCAGTATCCCATCCTACCATAGCAGGAACTGGTTTGTCGATAGATGCAGATGGTGACGGCTGGATTGGAATTAGAGAATTGGCATGTGGTACAGATTACATGGACCCATCTTCAACTCCAGTCGACTTCGATGTGGATGGACATTGTGACTCCCTTGACACGCATGTTGATTTGCCAGCAACTGGAGATTCTGATGTTCTAGCACAAGGAATGGACTTCGCTTGTGCAATTGTTAACGAAGGCGAAATCGAATGCTGGGGTGACAACACCTACGGCAAACTGGGTGGTTCTGCACCTGGTGTTTCATGGCCAAGTGGATTCACAGCAATCAGCATCGATGCTGGAGAAAGCCACGCATGTGCTCTATCTGCTGAACTCCAAATTATGTGCTGGGGAAGAAACAATTACGGTCAAATTGGAATCAACACAACCTCCGTATCAGAGCCTCCAACTATCCTTAACACCGATACTTTAGGTCATCAATGGTTAGCACCTTTGGCTGGATCCCTTGAAGTTGCATACCATGACTTAGCAGTTGGAGCAAACCACGTTTGCGCGCTAGTAAATCAAGAACATTATCAGCACAATGTCTTAGACGATGAACATGTTGTATGCTGGGGTAATGGTGCTGATTCTCAAACAGGCCAGTACGCAGTAACCAACCCTACGGCCGGTTACGATGACGACTTCGAAACTGGCAGTCCATCTTCAATATGGACCATAGAAGGAACTAGCGGTCAATTCGGTTCTAAATGGCTTGTGGATACCACCGATGCTTCATCTGGTTCTAATTCTTTCAAATCCAGCACTCACCAATCAAACTCAAATGTTGGATTCTCAATTACAAAGCAGTTCCAAAGTGGTTCTGTGTCCTTTGATTACAAAACCGATACCTGTCCTATTGTAAACTCTTGTAACGATAGACTAGTTTTCTATATTGACGGAGTTGAGGTCAACTCTACCAAAGGACAAATGACTGGCTGGTCTACTTACACTACAAATGTCGCTACAGGAACTCACACCCTAAGATGGTCATTCTTCAAGGACGGCTCCACCGCCAACGACGCCGCCGGGGACTATGTCGCTGTTGACAATATCGATATCCTTACTGGTTTCGTAATCGAAAGCGGGGGCGTACTAACCGAGCCTCAGCGAATGGACATCAACACAAATGGAAAAGTGACCTCAATAGTCGCTGGTGAAAGGCACACCTGTGTTACTAACCACCTAAGTGAGTTGCTCTGTATGGGATACAACGGTGGCAGCAACAACATGGTGCTGGGCAATTCCAGCACAACTGCGGATAATTCATCCGAACTTGTAAAGGTCGACGTCGACTTTGGCACCAGCGATGTGAAAGCAGTGTCAGCTGGTTACGATACAAGTTGTGCAATCCTTGACAACAGCACTCAAGCGTATTGCTGGGGTAAGAGAGCAGATTGGTCAGATTCTACAGGAGCTACTCAATCGGGAACGACTCTCTTAGGAAACTCAACCAGTGCTGCAATCGATGGAACCTGGGTTGATATTGGCACTGCAGGTGACCGAATACATTCAATCACAATGGGAGAAGTACATGCTTGCGCCGTTGTAGAGAACACAATCGAGTGCTGGGGTGTAGAAGAATCTGGATCATTTGGTTTGTCCTCTTCTTCTGTTGATAGTTACAGCACGCCTCAAACTATTTCTGTCCCATCTGGGCTAACTGCTAAGCAGGTAGTAATCGAGCATTCTACTGATTCTACATGTGGTGTTTTCGAAACCTCATCTGGCGCTCACACTGTGATTTGCTGGGGAGATGAAACCACTGTTGGATATACTTCATCAAATCCGGTAACAGCATTAAGCAATGCACCAGTCGAAGATTCAAATGGTGATGACTTGGAAATGTATGAAATATCGAGTTCTCCTGATGATATTGTAGATCTACAAATGGGCGAGAAACATGCCTGTGCATTATCCAGACAAGGGTTTGTGAAATGTTGGGGTGACAATGGTAACGGGCAATTAGGATATGGAACGTCTGGTTATCCCACCAGTATATTTCCTGGAGGTGGAAGGATGGGGCACGGAGAAAACCACCCATTAGTCTACTTTGGTCAGAACAGAACTGTTACTCAAATCGAAGTAGGTCATGACAATTCATGTGCCCTCTTGGATACTGGAAGTATATCCTGTTGGGGTAAGTATGATAAATGGGCATTCACAAATGAATATGGATTGGCAGGAACTAAATCTGCCCCAGTGATTTTGACAGCATATGGAACAGATAACGTGAAAGTAGCACTTGGAGGTCTGTCTTCTGTATGTGTTCTTAAAGAATCTGGAAAGGTTGTCTGTACAGGCAACGCGCGAGCTCTTGGAAGAGATTTATACAACTCGATGTATACCTCGCCGGTTGACATTATCGCAGCACACCCGTCTGAAGGAAAAGTAGTAGATCTTATCGGAATGAAAGAGTACTCTCATGATTCTGGCTTCTGTGCAATTTTCGAATCCGGTGCAACAAAATGTTGGGGATACAACTCTTTCTTCTTCGAAGTCCGAACAAACAGTGATCCTTTCGACTTCTACGATATGCATGGCATTCTAACAGAAGATATGGAAATTGGTGATAATTATGGGTGTATGGTAGTCAGTGCCACCACCGAATTGAATGATGCAGTACAGTTAACTCCTGAAGCAGGAGAAATAGTATGCTGGGGTGAAGGAAGGGATGGGAAGACTGGCTTAGGTACTAGCAGTAATTTCCAACTTGATTCAACAAGTAACACCATGGCTCCTCTAAAGTTCAATGGAGTTTCAATGATTGATGTGGAAATCGGGCCAGGACCTGCATGGGTGGGGCACACTTGTTCGATTTCGGATGATAGACAACTATACTGCTGGGGATATAATCTCAAAGGCCAACTAGGACAAGGCAATAGTAATACCATAGGGGATAACCCTGGCGAAATGTCTGCATTAAACCCTATTGACATCCTTGGAAAATCAAAGATTGTCGCTCTAGGGGGGCTGTCAACATGTACTGTTACTACCAATAATCACGTGTACTGCTGGGGAGACGGTAATTCCAAAACAAATTGGGGCTACGACTACGTCAGTACAATCAACATTGGTGATGGCCCGGGAGAGATGGGTGTAAACTTGCGACCAGTTCCAGTGATTATGACTCCTTCTGATTACGACAATGATGGAACCATCGATCTGTGGGATACAGATGATGATAACGATGGATTCCTGGATGGGAATGATGATTTCGATTTAGATGAGTGCGCTCATATGGACACTGACGGAGACGGTCGGCCAGACGAAATTGTATCAAATTGTGTCACCGATCTATTCGAGGACATTGATGATGATCAAGACCAATGGACAGATATTGAAGAGCAAGCTTGTTTCACCAACTCTAAATCGAGTACAAGCGTACCATTTGATATAGACAATGATGGAACTTGCGACATCGTAGACACCGATGATGACAATGATGGTTGGAGTGATATTGATGAGCAAGCATGTGAACGCAAAGTATGGAACGAACGCAAGATTGTTGAGTTCAATACCAATTATGCTTACCATAGTGATTATCCTACTGGGATAGTGTGGTTACAAAACAACAAAGGAATAAAATACCAAACTGTAGGCATAGATCGACAAGACCAATGGATGCGTGTTGGAGGAAGTTGGGCCGGTAATAACCTTTGGAATAATCAAGGCAATAATCTCCAGGTAGGTTTCGATCATGCTGCATATGGACAAGGAGTATACGTAGTAAATGATGAGAAACTTTTCTTCTTGGAATATAATGCTGGCACAAGTGACTCCACCCCAAGTCGCAGTACAATCTACACTTTCAATCAAACCAATCCAATCAATCGCCAGGATAACCAGCACCACGAAATTGCAATCTCGGACGAAGGCTCAATCTTCCTAACCAGCAACACAAGTATTGTGAATATTGACGGTGGGGTAACCAATTACATCGATTACCCTAGTGGAGTATCATTACAAGCCAGTGATTCGAAAAACAAGCAAATTGCTGTTGATTCGAATGGAGATTTGCATCTGATTTCTTACCATACACAAGCCTCAAGGATTTACACATGGATTTACGATGTCTCAAGTGAATCTTGGAATTCAGGATTGAATTCCTTCCCAGGTTCATTGGGTGATGTAGGACCAGGAAGATCTTCTTTCACTGTTGATTCTTCTAACCAGCCGCATGTGGCCTTTATGAAAGGAGCATCTAAAACCGATTCAACATCTTATGTATCGTACGATTATTATGACAACGCTGGGCAAAATTGGGTCAATAGATTCACAGATTATACACCGTCTGGAAATCACGGAGTTAGCCTAAAACTCGATTCTAATGACAATGTTAACATCGCATGGGTTGACAATACCAACAAATCTCTGTATTACACCACGTTGTCCTCTACCTCAAACGCTCAGTCAACTACTTTAATCAAACAAAACTCATATACAAATTATTGGATTAACACTCATAAATCACTTGAAATTGAGATTTCAGACGGAGATGACCCTTGGATAATTTGGTCTCCATATTCGAATCAGTACCAGTATAACTTACTCTTCCACTACGGTTCTGCAAGCGATGAATCAAGGGACTCAGCTAAATATCCGACTGATCACGATAATGATGGCACATGTGACATGCTTGAAGTTGCCACCTTAGATTATGGTCGTGATAATCTATTCTTTGAGATGGAAATGGATATCTCATACACACCTCAATATCCAGCAATGATGCCAACTGGTGTTGCAATAAGCCCGTCACTACCAGCCGGTTTGACCCTTAATGCGACAACTGGAGAGATTAGTGGTCGTGTTACAACCAGTGATTTCGCTGGCTCAAATTACACCATTTCAACCACTTCTGGTGTTGAGGCATGGAGTGATATCATTACAATTAAATCTACTATGGAAAACCCATTATACACCGGTTTTCAAAGCTTGTTCACAAATGGGTATACCCACAATAAGTACAGTGCAACAGCCTTCGCAAGTAATGGTGAAATCGTTTCTTTAGAGAGATATCAATCAACCAGTAGCATCACGATAGATGGCATTGCTGCAGGCGGAAATCATGACTCGGATGATATTGTTTTGAGCATGAAAGACCCTACTGGAAATTACATTTGGGCCAAGAGCATCAGGGGTAATGGATTCTTCATTGCAGATGTTGATGTCGACGACAATGGTAACATTTACGCATTATTCCAAGCAACTGCTACAAGTAGTGACCCTGTTGAATTCAATTTCGATGGAGTGACGATTGACAATAACGGGAAAACAACTGTTATTCTTGCAAAGTGGGATTACTACGGAAACCTACAGTGGGCAATCAATACTGAATCTACAGGAACCTCGACCGATTCAGCAACATTATCCACTAATGCCCAAGATTCTTCTTCAGCAATGGACTTAGATAAGTCAACTGGCGATGTTGCAATAGTCGCCAGGGGAAGTACTGCCAGTGATGATTTGAAGTTTGGTGGAATGCAAGTTGGACCATTTGGAACTTGTCTAGGTCATTTGCAGCCTTGGGTTGCGAAAGTCAACACAAATGGGCAAGTACAATGGACAGAAGTTGGTACATCTGACCCAACTAATTGTCAACATGCTAGTTACCCTAGTGTTGTTTTACATCATGATGGTTCTGTGACTGCTGCAGGAAGTATGCTAAATAACGCTTGGGATTATGACTTCGGGTCTTCTTCATCTGCAGCACCCGGATATGAAGGATCCTGGATTGCACATGCAGACTCCTCCGGAAATTGGGTTTGGGCAGAAAACGCAACAACGTTGCGCGGAACTGGTGGCTCGACGAGTTTAATTGGTGAGTCTCAATACTTTACAATGAACAAGTTTAGCGACGATACTCTATTCTTCGCATACACTAGTGCCTCTTCTTACACTACACAACTTGAAATTGCTGGAAGTTCTGTAAGTGGATATAGTATTGATTCATCCAAACGCACCGCATACGTAGCAACTATGAATCACACAACCAGTGATGTTATTTCACTTGAGAGACTAACCGGAGTTCATGCAGGTAGTAATGGCCAAGATAACTGGAGAAGTATTACCCCCTATTCGGCGGTTGATTCTGATGATATTGCTCATGTTTTGGTACCGATTGCAACCATGAGTTCACACCACCTGAGATCTTCTGGATTTGACCAGAACCTAAACAAAGCATATGATGTTGTTTCTTCAACTGGTGGCGGTAACACGCACTTTACTAACGACTTTGGACTCGACAACTCGGGTTCCATTTACTTCACAGGCTACCATCATGCTACATTCCTGTCTAGATCTGCATCATTGCTGAGTCAATGTGGCATGAATGGTTGCTCTTGGGTCGCTACTTTGGATTCTGGCCAGCAGCGGTTAACCGCGACGAACGGCATTAGACTCTACAGATTCTGGGGAGATTTCGATCACGAGATAAACTATAACAGCCCATCAGAAGGTGCAAGTATAATTTTTGAGACTATAGGGCATAATGGCCACAATATTGCAACTTATCAGTTAAATGATAGTGCAGGGAATATTAACAATGCAGCCCTTCCTTGTGGACTGTCATTCACTACTACTAATGGAGTAATATCTGGAACTCCTACTCTTGGTTGTACAGACATTACAAATGAAACATATACGATTACTGTAAATTATGGGTCCGCTTCTTTCGTGTGGAATAGAAGCCAATCATTCGAGGTGACATTCGGAATAAGCCCTGCATTACCTGTAGTTTCATACAACCTTGCAGATACTACACAGAGTTACACTAGAGGTACTGCAATCACTCCAATTGCCCCAACTGGAATTACTAATCCAACAAACCTGCACCACTTTACCACATATCCGCCTCTACCTGCCGGATTACAAGTGAACAGTACAGGTCATATCTTTGGCACACCTACTGCGAACCAAAGTACTGCAGTCTTCAAGGTGAAGTCATGTAATAGTTGGAATGTATGTAGTGCAGGTGTTCCGTTTACAATTACCATTGACGAACCTGCACCTGTGTTTTCATACGCTGATTCAGAGTATGAATTCTTCAAGGATGTACCAATTACACCTGTAGTACCAACCAGTACTGGCGGAGTACCTTCTTCTTGGGAGATATCTCCTGCGCTACCTACTGGCCTGAGTTTGAGAGGAGACGGTGCAATCATAGGAATACCATTCGTGGACTCACCTGCAACAGACTACACCATCTATGCTAACAATAGTGGTGGAACTGGAACCGCAGTTCTTGAGATAACAATCAATGGAACTGGTGTTTTCATCAATTATCCATACAATAATGCAGAATTGGCACAATACTCGCCAATGATGGCTTTGTACCCATCTACCTCTGGAGCTGCAGTTATCTCATGGACTATCGAACCAACACTACCTAGTGGCATATTCTTCGGAACTAGTAACGGTACAATTTACGGTACACCAAACACTCTGACTGAGAGTACGGTTTACACAATCAATGCAACCGGAGTTGAAGATTACGGTATTTCAACAGTTACAATTTCGGTTCTTCTAGATACTGATTTAGACAGCATACCGGATATCAACGATGTTGATATTGATGGTGATGGATGGTCTAACAGTGATGAAACAGATTGTGAAACCGATGAAATGGATGATTCTGATTATCCTAGCGATATCGACCAAGATAAGATCTGTGACCTACTTGATACAAGTGATGACAGAGCAATTATCGTCATTTACATGAGTAATAACGTAGAATTGGCAAATAACAGCGCAATGAATCCTCTAGTTCCAATTACCGCTGGTGGAGATATTGATACTTGGGAGATTTCACCGGCATTACCTCTTGGACTAGAGTTCGATGGAACAATGCCTGGTCGCTCAACAAGTGACACTGGAACAATCACTGGTACACCTACTGAACTCAGTGGTGCAACTGTATACACTATCTGGGCTAACAACACAAACTCAGGACAGAGTGGTACATTCCAGATTACTCTGGGCGTATTGCTAGATTCTGATGGTGATGGAATCCCTGACGTCTATGATGACGACATGGATGGTGACGGATGGTCTAACGAAATGGAGAATCTCTGTGGAGAGGACCCACAAGATGCTACAAGCACACCTATTGATACAGATGGAGACGGTTTGTGTAACTACATCGACAGCGATGATGACAATGATACATTCATAGACACAGAAGAAATCATGTGTAACTCTGATTCACAAGACCAATCGTCTGTTCCTATCGATGATGATAACGATGGTATATGTGATGCTCTGCAATCTGATAGAGACCTTGACGGATGGGCTGACGGTCCTGAAGAATCCTGTGGCTCTGACCCAGATGATGCATCCAGTGTACCTGTTGATTCTGATGGCGACATGATCTGTGATTCACAAGATGATGACAGAGATGGAGACGGCGTAGGTAACAATGTCGACGACTTCCCTGAAGACCGTTCTGCTTCAAAGGATACAGATGGAGATGGTAAACCTGATTCAATTGTTGGTACATCAACATCTGACCCTCAATTGGTTGAAGACTTTGATGACGATAACGACAACTGGTCAGACTATGACGAATCTATGTGTGGAACTAATCCACTCGATGATTCCAGTTTCCCTGTCGATTCAGATGGTGACGGAACATGTGACGCACTAGAGGATGATACTGACGGTGACGGTACAGTAGATGCAGACGATGCATTCCCAATGGACCCTGATGAAGACACAGACACTGATGGAGACGGCGTTGGTGACAATGCTGACCAAGATGATGACGGAGACAATTGGTCTGATGCTGATGAAGACAGATGTGGTTCAGATAGCCTAGATTCAGAAAGCATTCCAGAAAACATTGAGGATGACAATACATGTGTGACTGTCAAGACTGATTCCAAGGATGACGACGATGACAGCAGCTCCTCCACTATGTGGTGGATTTGTGTCTGCTTCCCGCTACTATTGCTACTGTTGCTAATCCCGCTGATATACTGGTCCAGAGAGAGAGGAGAATCCCTATTGGTACTTGTTGGAATGAAGAATGGCCCAGAACCAGAATACACAACATCGAGACCTGGCTTTGTAAGTGGAATGGGAACAAAGAACGATCCGTTCATCCTTAAACCTGGTCACGTTGAAAACTTTGGAGACAGTTGTGAAAGTAAGGAAACTATCACTATTACAAACTTAGATCCTGAATCTCTGATATCAATCACAGACATGGCTTCGCACACAAATCGTGGTCGCTTCAATATTGACCCAATCCTAGTGGAAGGTAATTCTGAGGATAAGGGCAAAGGCTCTATTGTCTTCACACTGAAGTTTGATGACAATGTCACTGAAGACGATGTTAGTGGAGTTTACAACGGTCAAATCAGAATTGGTAGTGCTTCTGTCTACATCAATTGGGAAGTCAAAGTTGGAGACCCTGAGGCTGATGAACTAGCTGCTGCTGATAGGAGAGCAAAGGAATTGAGGGCTCAAGAAGAGGCTGAAATGGAAGCGATCAAAGAGGCTGAAGCAAAGGACAAGGCTGAGAAAGAGGCTGCTGAAGCAAAAGCAAAGGCTGAAATTGAGGCTGCTGACAAGGCTGCTGCTGAAAAAGCACAGGCTGAGAAAGAGGCTGCTGAAGCAAAGGCATTAGCTGAAATCGAGGCTGCTGACGCAATGGCTAAGGCTGAGAAAGAGGCTGCTGACGCAATGGCTAAGGCTGAGAAAGAGGCTGCTGAGGCTAAGGCTAAGGACGAAGCGGATGCAAAGGCTAAGTCTGAGAAAGAAGCAACTGAAAAGAAACTCAAAGAGGCTGAAGAAAAGGCTGCTGCTGCTGAAGCAAAGGCTGCTGCTGCTGAAGACAAGGCTGCTTCTGAAAAGAAGGCTCGTGAAGATGCTGAAGACGCTGCTCGTGTTGCTGCTGAAAAGGCCGCTCAAGAAAGGCTTGAACAGATGGAGAAAGAAATGGAAGAGCGCCGTAAGAAACTCGATGAAATGGATGAAGCAACTCGTAAGAAAGAGGAAGAACTCCTACGTATTTCTGAGAAGGCTAAGAGCATCGATTTCACAACTCTAGGAGTTGCTGCTAGAAGCACATCCTCCAAGCCAGTTGAAAAGGGCGCTACTGAAGTTGCAATGAGTGACACCTCAGACTTCGAAGACAGCGGAAGTGCTTGGGTTCAAGATGACGAAGGTGGCATGAACATCTCATGGACCGGCAAGACTGCAACTGCATTGACCGGTGTTAAAGGCCTAAAGAGAGGCTTCGCCGCTGCTGCAACTGTAACTGCTAGCGACGACCTACAGAGAATCAAGGGAGTTGGACCTTTCATCGAGGATAAGTTGAATGCTCTTGGAATCTACACTTTCGAGCAAGTTGGAAACATGACTTCAGAAATTGAAGAACAGGTCAACATCGCTATCGAGTTCTTCTCTGGAAGAATTAAGAGAGACAAGTGGGCTAAGCAAGCAAAGAAATTAGCTAACTAAAAGTGAAACTTATGGAATTAATTTCAGATTTGCTTGACTACTTGGATGGCTTGCCATTCAGTGTCAAGGTGGTTTTGTGTATACTAGGGACTGCGCTTGTATTAATCGTTACTAAGTATGTCCTAATCAGGCCATGGAAGGAGATTGTAAAGAGCAGTTCTGCAGGATGGGATGATAAGTTACTTGCACCGCTTGCAGTCAGATTGAATTTGTTTATTCTAGCAGCAGGTGGTCAATTATCCTGTATTTGGCTAATCGAATCTGATATCGACTACAACACTCTACAGCCATATTTTGGTGCGAGTTACATAATGATCGCAACCTCGATTTCAAGTGTTTCAACAAAATATCTGATGCCAGTAATCCTTGAACAATTTCAGAAGAGAGATGCTGTTACCGTATCAGGTGGAAACCCCTTCCTAGTGATTTGTACTCGTGCAGCACTATACTTTGTAGGTACATATTTTGCTCTGATTGAACTTGACATCGATTTGTTTGGTATATTTGCATCATTAACATTGATTGCACTTATACTTGGAATTGCGATGCAGCAAACCATTAGCAATATCGCAAATTCATTCCTATTGGCAGTAGACCGGCCTTTCGAGGTTGGAGACCGAATCGAGTTAGGTGAAACAATTGGCACAGTAGTATCGATTGGTGTTCTTTCGACCAAAGTTTTGGACCATGATGAAAGATTAGTTATTATTCCAAATAACACGATAATCTCTTCAGATATAGTCAATCATGCTAGAGGCGGAGGAGAAGGTATTGCAAGCCGGAAATCACTTATTGTAGACATAGGGGTGAGTTATGATGAGGATATTGATCACGTCAAATATACACTGCTCAAATTAGCCAGAGAATCCCCCCATTGCTTGAAAAAACCTGAACCTAGAGTTCTGGTCAATGAATTGGATGATTTTACTAAGGTTTTCAGATTATTTGCATGGATTGAAAGTTACAATGAGGAATTCATTGCGAGAGATTGGATTCTGAAATCTATCGATGAGAATTTCAACAGCGAAGGAATATCAATTTCATTCCCTACTGAGGTCGAAATCAAAGGTGAATCCTCTCCAACTGACATCAGTGGTAAGGCTGAACGCCAACAAATTGCCCGTGAACAGATGGTTATCGAAGAACAGCGATTCCAAGATGAAAGAGAGGCAGCACGTCTACGCTTGAAAGAATTAGAGAAAGAGATGCTAAAGGCGGAACAAACGGGCGGAAAGAAGTATGACCTAGAGTTTGAATCTCAAGCAATTGAAAGTGAATTGAACACCTTTGATAGAGAAGGTTGATCAATTCAATTGGCGTTGCCATCCATTCATTATGTTGGATTCAGCTAGTTGCAAGTGCTCTGCAACCGTGCCTTGACTGATACCAACTACTTCCGCAATATCTGATTGGTTACACTTCTTAGGGTAGTCATAGTATCCCATCTTTACCGCTACGTCCAGTACCTCAGACTGTCTTCTTGACAGAGATGGAGCCATCATAAAATCGGCTCTCATGCTACTTGATACCTTGAGGCCAATATCCTCTGGAAGTAGTGCTGACATCCTTTTTCTGTAGGCGGATAATGCTTTTTTTGTTCCGACTATTGTGAAATGAGCTCCATTTTGACTATCAATGTACGATTGATTGTGAAACCAGTAACCAAGGAAGCGAAGAAGAAAGAAGAATTGAAGCGTGTCAAAGCAAACGCTTCGAAGATTGACTTCAAGGTTCTAGGTACTGCAAAGGCTTCTGAAAAGGACGAACTTCAGGTCATCAAAGGAATCGGTCCATTCATCGAAGAGAAGTTGAACGCTCTAGGAATCTTCAAGTTCGTGCAAATTGCAAAGATGACATCTAAGATTGAAGATGAAGTTAACATTGCAATCGAATTCTTCCCAGGAAGAGTCAAGCGTGACGAGTGGGTTAAGCAGGCTAAAGAGCGAACCAAGTGATTAAGCCGTTGGGCCCCTAATCAGGAAAGCCACCCATAATAGCGAAAGCAAGATTCCGCAGACCTTGAATATTCTTGGGCCGTTTTTCTCATCACTGAATAATCCAGAAAGACGTGCACCGAAGAAGGTCCAAGCGATCATTGCAGCAACGCAGATACTCAATGTAACAGAGATAATCGATAAGATGCCAACAACACCTCCACCTAATGGTTGAATGTATTGACTCATTATGAGGATGACGAATGCCCATTCTTTACCGTTAACAAATTGCATTACAATGCCTGTTTTTAGTCCCAGTTTACCTGTAGATTCTGAAACATTTAGAGAAGTTACATCGAATTTGAATAAAGCCACAGCCATAGCTAACAAAAATAGCATCCCAATCCAATGAAGGGCTACAAGTGCAGTCTCATTTTCACTTAGTGAATCAATTGCTAATCCAACTGTAAATTCCATTATGAATAATCCAATCGCCATTCCGGTGATTAACGAGATGTTGCTTTTCCTTCCAAACAGGCCGCTGTGAGCGAATGCTGTCAATGCATTTGGACCAGGTGTAAGCAAAGCAATAGCAATAATCAGCAACAACTGAAGTAAAGCAGTTGTTGCATCCATGAAGGCTCGACCCTATCATGATAAATAACAATTGAGCAGGAACTGCTTATCAAATGCAATCACATGTTACGGCGATACTGTCCACCGACTGCGAACAGAGCGTCTGTAATTTGACCCAATGAGGCAACCTTGGTTGTCTCCATTAACTCCTCGAATACGTTGCCGCCTTCTCTTGCAACTTGTTGCAGGCGTTGTAGTGCTTCTTCATCGCGTGGAATCGCCTGTGTTCTCTCAAGACATGCTTGTTTCTCATCAGGGGTTGCTCTAGCCAATTCCATATCGAACTCATCTGCGGAATCTTCGTCGAAATCAGTAGCGTTTGGATTCAGGAATGTGTTTACACCGATGATTGGAAGTGTTCCATCGTGTTTTAGGTGCTCGTAGTACATACTTTCATCTTGGATCTTACCACGCTGATACATAGTCTCCATAGCACCCAGGACACCGCCTCTGCGAGACAGTGCTTCGAATTCCTGAAGAACTGCTTCTTCGACTAAGTCGGTCAACTCTTCAACAATGAATGAACCCTGCATTGGGTTCTCTGTCTTGGTCCAACCGCTTTCCTTGTTGACAATCAACTGAATTGCGAGTGCCCTGCGAACCGACTCTTCGGTTGGCGTAGTAATCGCTTCATCGTATGCGTTGGTATGCAATGAGTTTGCATTGTCTTGAATCGCCAACAGAGCCTGCAAGGTTGTGCGAATATCGTTGAAATCAATCTCTTGTGCGTGAAGACTTCGCCCGCTAGTCTGAATGTGATACTTGAGCTTCTGACTCCTAGCATCAGCACCATACAGGTCACGCATGGTTACTGCCCAAATACGGCGAGCAACTCTTCCAATGACGGTGTATTCAGGGTCTAGGCCGTTAGAGAAGAAGAATGAGAGGTTTGGTGCAAATTCTGCAACATCCATACCTCGGCTTCGATAGTACTCAACGTAGGTGAAACCGTTTGCTAGAGTCAAGGCCAATTGTGTAATTGGGTTTGCTCCAGCCTCTGCGATGTGGTATCCAGATATTGATACTGAGTAGTGGTTGCGCACTCCATTGTCGATGTAGTACTGCTGTACATCACCCATCATCTTGAGTGCGAATGGTGTAGAGAAGATACAGGTATTCTGTGCTTGGTCTTCTTTGAGAATATCTGCCTGAACTGTTCCTCTAACTGTCTGAAGAGTCTTTGCTTTGATTTCTGCATATGTGTCTGCATCTACCATTTCGTCTCCTCTCTTCCCCACTGTTACAAGACCGAATCCATCATGGCCCTCAGGTAAATCTCCACGGTAACCACTTGCATCTGCTTCTAATTGCAGATGCTTCTCGACTTGTTGATCGATTGCAGCATTGAGGTAGAATGCTAGAATGACAGGAGCAGGTCCATTGATTGTCATTGAAACAGAAGTATTTGCATCACACAAATCAAATCCGGAGTAAAGGCGCTTAGCATCATCAATGCTAGCAATAGAAACTCCGGAATTACCGACCTTACCCCAAATGTCAGGTCGGCGGTCAGGGTCTCGCCCATACAGAGTTACACTGTCGAAAGCGGTTGATAGACGAACGTAATCTTGACCTTGAGAAAGAAGATGGAAACGGCGGTTAGTCCTCTCTCCCTCTCCTTCTCCAGCGAACATACGAGCACTCAACTCGTCAGTTCGCTTGAATGGGAATACTCCTGAGGTGAATGGGAAATGCCCCGGAGCATTCTCCCTAGTAATCCAACTGTACATGTCGCCATTATCGCTATACTTCGGAAGTGCAACACGAGGAATCATCTGATGAGACAGTGATTCTGTTACAGTTGAAACTGTGAACGGCTTTCCACGAACATAGTAAGTGAATTCTCCGCTAGAATATTGCTCGGCTAAATCCCTGAAATCTGAAACGACTTGACTCGCTTCTGCGATCTCTTCGCGTAATTCAGAAAGGTGAGCCTCAACTTCACTCTTGATTGAAGGCAACTCTTTGCTTGCCGTCTCTAGATGTTGCATAGTTCGTAACTTGTCTGCAACACTGCCATTTTGTGCATGATAGTCTCTGACAACAGAAGAGATTTCTGAAAGATAGTGGACACGCTCAGGAGGAATTACTCCTTTGCGTTCACCGATTTCACCGATTGGTTCACTAGCATTGAAATCAACCATTGCGGCTAACTTCTGCCAAAGGACATCAACTCCAGGGTCTGCGAATTGGCTAGCGATTGTAGCAACTACTGGAAGTTGTGAATCCTCAATATCGAACATGTTACGGTTGCGCCTAACTTGTTTGCGAATCGCACGCAGTGCATCTTCACTGCCTCTCTTTTCGTACTTGTTTAGGACAACTAAGTCCGCTACATCCAGCATCTCAATTTTCTCTAATTGAGTATGAGCACCGAACTCTGCAGTCATGACATACAGTGAACGGTCTGAGACAGTAGTAATCGCATCGCTACCTTGTCCAATTCCGCTGGTCTCACAGAAAATTAAATCGAAGCCAACAGCCTTAGCTGCATCGATTGCTCTATCGAGGTTAGCACTGATTTCTGAGCCGCTACCTCTACTCGCCAAAGAGCGCATGAAGAGGTTGTTATTGGAAAGAGAATTCATTCGAATTCGGTCACCGAGTAGTGCCCCACCAGTTCGCTTTCTAGTCGGGTCGACACAGAGTAAGCATATTTTCTTGTCAGGATTATCACGAAGAATCCGCAGCATTAACTCATCCAGAAGACTGCTCTTTCCTGCACCGCCAGTACCTGTGAAACCAATCACTGGGACATCATTACTGCTGGAGCGAACCTTGTCTAATGTTGCTTTGAATTCGTCAGCACTAGCAGATTCTGATAAAGTCATCAAAAGTCCAACCTTAGCCATATCATCTGCCGTAATCGGTCCATTTAGACTTTGGATTCTACTGTCTGCAATCAAGTCAACCTTGCTTGCAGCACCCATTAAATCATGGATCATTCCCATTAGTCCCATCTTTCGACCATCGTCTGGAGAATAGATTTTGGAAATACCACTCTTGTGTAAATCTCTAATTTCAGGAGGCGTAATTGTTCCGCCACCACCGCCAAAGATGCGGATATGTTCGCAACCTGCTTCGTCTAGTAATTGACGAATGTAGGTGAAGTACTCCATGTGTCCGCCTTGATATGAAGTCAAAGCAACAGCATGAGCGTCTTCCTGAACTGCACAATCGACTACGTCTTTCGCCGATCTATCGTGTCCTAGGTGAATTACTTCTGCACCACTGGATTGAATGAGTCTACGCATGACATTTATCGCAGCATCATGCCCATCGAAAAGACTGGCAGCGGTGATTACACGGACTGGTCCGGTCGTTGTTTCAAACACTGGCGCCTCCTCCGACATGCTCCTACGGAGCATACATTCGTTCATCATGATACCGTTGGTATCAAAGGCCTAGAAGTCAGTGCGGAACCTATGCGACCCCGATGGATTATGTCTCCACAAGAGGTCGCAGTCCTCGATTCCAATGCCGAAGCATTGGGCGCAAATATGGATGAATTGATGAAAACAGCCGCGGAGCACCTTGCTAATGCTCTTGAAGGCGCTCCCAAACCAATCTGGATATTATGCGGACCAGGTAATAATGGAGGAGATGGATTCAGGCTTGCAACCATTTTCGAAGGTTGCAAAGTTGTTGCAACTCATGATAAGCAGAAGACTCCACTTGCCCAAAGAGCAAGAGATGATTGGAAAGGTGAAGTGCACTCTATCGAGAACCTACCTGAAGAACCTCCTGCTGTTATTGTGGATTGCCTACTTGGGGCTGGCTCATTCGGCCAACCAAGAGGTCAAATCCTCAAATTAATGGAAAGGATACCCGGCAGACCGATGGCGTTGGCATGTGATATGCCAACTGGTTGTGGCTCAGGTGTTTCTTTCAATGCTTTCAGAACCGTGACATTTGAAGCTCCAAAATCCAATATGGTTGACTCTCAAGGTAAATTGCTTCCAGAAGTTGGAGATCTATTCATCGCTCCAGTTGGTTGGCCCGAAGAAACACTCGACCCTGGACCTGGAGACCTACTGCGATACCCACACCCACAAGAAGGACAAATCAAAGGAGACAGAGGAAGGGTGCTAATCGTTGGAGGAGGGCCGTATCACGGAGCACCAATTCTATCAGGAATGGCAGCAGCAAGAATGGGAGTAGACCTTGTTCATGTTGCCATGCCAAAAGTTGCTGCTGCAAGGGCAAAATGGCCAAGTGAACTGATTCAAGAAGCAATGAATGACCAAGAAATCATCACTGATGTATCCGATTTAGTCAAACGCTGTATTACAGGAAGAGGCGTTCAGGCAATAGTAATCGGACCAGGGATGGGCGATGCTTTCGAATCATTAGAAGCGGTAAAAATGCTAATCCAAGCGACTCCAAATATTCCAAAAGTAATAGACGCAGACGCCATTAAGGCTCTACAAGGATGGCCAAAAGAACTGATAGGAGTCGTTACTCCCCATCAAAAGGAGTTGGAAAACTGGATCGGGGACATTGAATCTGTACCAGATTTACTAGCTGGTTCTGGTGAAGGAAGGGTCGTTATTCGAACCGGCGCTGAAGATATCATCGTAGGTTCAGCAGGGCGCGGAGGAATAGGTTCAGGTGGGAATCCGCGCATGTCAATGGGCGGAACAGGAGACTTGCTTGCTGGCTGTATAGGTGGATTACTGGGGCTTGGATTATCGCCTTGGAGTGCCGCTAGACTAGGAGTTCACTTAATGCGAGTTGCTGGGAAATTAGCAGAGAAAGAAATGGGACCAGGAATGGTGGCGGATGATATTCCACCTTATCTTTCAAGAGCGCTTATCACAGGTCCGGTTCTTCTCCGTCAACCAATGCAGGAAGACCCTTCTTCTTCCTGATATAATCGGTATAATTGCCGTAATACTTGGTAACGATTCCATCTTGCAATTCCCAGATTTGATTGACTACTTGGTCCAAAAACCATCTGTCGTGACTTACTGTTACGATAGCACCGTCATAGTCAGACAGTGCTTCTTCGAGAGTCTCTTTTGCATCCATGTCCAAGTGATTTGTAGGCTCGTCTAGAAGCAGAAGGTTGTTCTCTTCAAGTAGAATCTTGAGTAGTGCAATACGCGCCCTTTCGCCACCAGAAAGTTTGCCAAGTGGCGTATCAACTTGCTCTTTAGCGAATTGGAAACGGCCTAGTGCTGCACGAATTTCACCATATGACATGTCTGGACGTAAGAGTTCTACTTGCTTCACAGCGTTTAGATTGAAATCCAGAGTTCTGTGATCTTGGTGATAGTACCCAATAATCGCACCTGGCGCCAAGTCTCTCGAGCCTGAATCTATTTTTTCATCGCCTGTTATCATTTTCAGAAGAGTGGTTTTTCCTTGCCCATTACCGCCGACAATTCCAATTCTATCACCCTTAGAAATCTCAAGGTCTTGATTATTCAAAATCGGACGCTTTAGACCATCGAACTTCTTTGAAGCCCCCAAGAATTGGATAATATCGTTGCTTGACTTATCTGCCGCTTCCAAATTGAAACGCAGTCCTTTGCGTTGTTTTGGCTTACGGGCAGTAAGTGCTTTCAGTTCTTGTTGCATCCTCTCTATCATCTTGTGTTTTGCTGAAATAGACTTGTCGAACTTATTTGCCGATTTCATTGAGCGAAGTGCGTTTTGAGTGTGTGAAATCTTCTTCTCTACATTCTTGATTCTATCATCAAGTGCTGCCAAGAAGTTCATTTTCTGTTTTAGGAACTCTGAATAATTGCCTTTGTAATTCCAGTTACGAAGATTGTCTACCTCTACAATTCTAGTACATACTTGGTCTAAGAAATATCTGTCGTGAGACACAATCAACTGAGCTCCTACGAAGTCATTGATGAATTCTTCAAGCCACTCTGTTGTTTCAATATCCAAGTGGTTTGTAGGTTCGTCGAGGAATATTACATCGACACCAGCCAGGCCAACCAATTGACGTGCTAAAGCAAGTTTTGCTTTCTCTCCGCCAGACAATTTGTTGACTTTCATCTCCATTGGATGCTGGTCTAGTCCAAGCATTTCCAAAATCGCTTTAGCGATATTAGCAACATTTCCACCACCTGATGCTCCAAGCATAGTTTGGAGTTCAGAGTAACGTTCCATTACTGGTTGCCAATTGCCTTCATAGAATGAAGGATCAACCATCTGTGCTTCAATCCCAGCAATCTCTTCTTCCAACTCTTGGAATTGTCTACCTTTACGAGATAATTCTTCTTCAATTGTTGAATCTTCATCTATATCTCTTATCTGTGTAAGATAAGCGATACGGATTCCTGAAGCGAAATCGATATCTCCTACGTCCTGCTTTTGCTCAGAGATAGTGTTGAGCAGTGTAGTCTTC
>Ga0233444_10002255_pt1 | contig 20419 bp, 15 predicted proteins | sample SI_124_October20_6_FD_182792 | JGI IMG/M metagenome (GOLD analysis project Ga0233444, IMG submission 182792) | Seawater microbial communities from Saanich Inlet, British Columbia, Canada - SI_124_October2016_10_MG | ecosystem: Environmental > Aquatic > Marine > Inlet | place: Canada: British... | reverse complement strand
AAAGTCAAGACAAACAAAATGAATTCTTAGTTTTTAAAAAGAAATGGTTTGATAAATATTATAACATTGAGAAAGTATTCGATTTATGAGAGAAGTTTCTATAAATACTATTAGAAATTTTTTAATTGCAATAATTATTACAACTGTTCCTATATTCCATTATTCCCAATGCAATAATGGAACTAACTTTTTTCCAACTACAGTACAAACTCCAATATTAAATCAGTGGTGGTCAGCAACTGCCAATAATTGGGCAGGAGAAATCATAAAAATTGGAGTAATTTCAGGAGAAAATTATCAGTTTTCCACGTGTGCAACCTATGGAAATGTTCAAGCTAGTTACGATACAGAACTAACTTTGAGAGATCAAACAGGCTCTCTCATAGATTTTAACGACGATTATATAGGATGTGGAAATAAATCTTATATAAATTGGACCGCCACCTTTAGCGGTGAAGTACATCTTCATATTAATGATCAGAACTGTGCTTCGAACTCCATTGCAACTGAAGTAATGATTTTTAGATCGCCAATAAGTATTTGTAGTCCTCCAGTTGCAACATATAATAAAATATGCCAACCCGATTCTACTTATGATGTTGCTATTAACTTATCATCAACAGGAAGTAGCTCCTCTGTGAGTATTTCTATTAGTGATAGTGTCTATTTTAGCAATGTTCAAAACGGTAGCTATTCGCTCAATGGTTTATCTGGGTTATCTACTATAGTAATCTCTGATTTTACTGATTCTACTTGCTATAGTTCTCAAGGGTTTTCAATTTGTAATCCATGCACTAATATTTCAGCACCTAGCGATTTGCCATGCAATGCACCCAGCTTAAATCTTTTGGACCCTTTTTATGGGTCAACCAATTGTGGATATTCTGTTTCAACAGGTGGAAACACTAACGGGCCAGATAATTTCTGTGGCAATTCAAATAACGATTCATGGTTGGTTTTTACAGCAGCCGACGATACTATTGTTTTGGATTGGAATATAATTTATGATCCTATAAATGGATGTGATCAAGGAGTTCAATTTGCAATTCTAGAGGGAAACTGTAATAATGAGGACCAAATGGTGGAACTAGCATGTTATAATCCAGCTGGAGTCTTTCAAAGTACTGGAACTTTTACCATTCCAGATGCCTCTACTTCTCCCAATCCACTCAATATTGGACAAGACTATTATATTTATATAGATGGGTATTCTGGAGACTTGTGCGATTATTATTGGCTTGCTCAATCAGGCATAGCAACCAATCTAAATAATGACTCTTGCGGAAATGCTCAAACGGTAAGTTGTGGATTCGTAGATTCCTCTAACAACATACTTTCTAGCAATAGCAATACTCCACCAACTTGTTCTAACCTAATACCTGGAAAAGGAGTTTGGTATGAGTTTACTGGAGATGGTTCTACTCTTACCACTTCTACTTCAAATTCTGAAACAAATTTTGATACACAAATTCACGTTTACCAAGGCACATGCGACAGCTTAATTGTAGTGGGATGCGATGACAATAGTGGTATAGGCAATACTTCTGAATATTCATTTTTGACAGTTAACGGAGTTACATATTATATTTTCATTAATGGAAATGGTAATGAAACTGGTCAATTTGTAGCTTCTTTCACTTGCCAGTCCTGTGATTTAAATATCTCAACTACTACAAATTCTGAGAGTTGTGAAGGTGAGAATGATGGGGAGATTTTTATTGACTTAATAGGAACAAGTTTATACAATATTGATACCAATGGGACAACCATTTTTAGCGCTATTGCTGCAAATAATTTCATCATAAATAGTTTAAAAGATGGCAATTACAATCTAAGTATTTATGATTTAAATATTTTAAACTGTGATACCAATTTTTCTATTACTATCAACCCTGGAAGTAGTACTTACAATGTGAATTTAGATACTGTTATATGTAATGGTTCATCTATTTTAATTAACAACAATACCTACAATGGAAATAATCCAAACGGATTGGAGGTTCTTAACTCCATAAACGGATGCGATTCTATTGTAAACATTACCATTACCGAATTGCCCGATATTTTCTACAACTTGGATACTTTAATTTGTGGCAACGATTCCGTGATTTACAACTCTCAAATTTATAATATATCTAACCCTATCGGTCAACATATTTTCACTGCACAAAATGGTTGTGACTCCTCTGTTAATATAAATTTAAATTTCTTACCAACTCCCAACGTTTCCAGTAATTTTAGCGATACCACTGTCTGTGAAGACGATACTATTTTAATTTATGGTATTGGTGCAGACTACTTTTTATGGAATAATAATATTCAAGACAGTATACCATTTATTTCTCCACTAGCAGGACAATATTTCGTTTCGGGAACTGACTCCAATAATTGTACAGGAATTTATAGTTTTTTACTCGATACAGAATTTTGTCCAAGAGAGCCTTTTTCTATAGTTATTCCTAATGTATTAACTCCTAATCAAGATGGTTTAAACGATATTTTTATGGTTTCAGGTTCCTCTTATGAATTTATTTCCATGCAAATCTTCAATAGGTGGGGACAGGAAATTTTTAGTGACTTTTCCGGAAGAGGTTGGGATGGAAGGTTGCCTTCTGGTCTTAAAGCAAAAACAGGTAGCTATAATTTTATTCTACAAATACAACCTTTAACTAAGCCTGTATCTAATGCGGCTATTTACAAAGGAAATATTGAGCTATTTAATAATTGATTTCAAATTTTAACTTCTAAAACATCGTCAAACCTAGTAGTGTAGCAAGGCGATAACTTCTCCTGTTTTAATCGCCATTTCCTATCAAAACCTTGGACAGCCAATCTAACCTTATCTCTACCCATTTTTCGGTTTATATCATCCATGGCATTCATTATATTTTTTGTTTTAAAAATATCCTGTGTATGAAATAAACTCAACTGTCTAGATTCCTCCGAAACAATATCTCCAACAATAACCCCTGCTTTTTTATAATTAAATCCATCTTTATAAATCCTTTTCAGCACTGATAGAGCTTGGCTAGTAATTTCCATACTATCGTTGGTAGGAACATCTAAAACAACTTTTTGACAAGGGCTGTATTGGCTATTTAGTTCCTTAAAAGGATTGGTTTTGACAAATACTAATATGGAGGAAGTAAGACTTTTTTCTTTTCTTAACTTCATCGCGCATGTGGATGCATAGGAAGCTATCGCTTCTTCTAATTCTTGAAGTGTCTTTACGTCCATTCCAAATGACCTTGAGGTGCAGATATTTTTTTTTCTTTGGGTTTCATATTCCAAAGCAAGGCAAGGAATTCCCTTTAGCTCTTTAATCATTCTAAGACCATTTACTGTCATGTTGTTTCTAATCCAAGATTCACTTGCATTTACTAGGTCATAAGCAGTTTGAAATCCTCTTTGGGATAAAAACTTGGAATATTTTCTTCCTACTCCCCAAAGTTCATCTACCGCAACATGCTTAAGAATACGAATTATCGTAGCAGGTTCTTTCATTAAAAAAACACCATCTTTCTTATACTTTTTAGCCATTCGATTAGCTACCTTGGCCAAAGTCTTAGTAGGTGCGATCCCTATAGAAACAGGGATTCCTGTCCACTGCCCTACTTTTTTTCTTAAGTCAATAGAAAATTTATTTAATTTTTTCACTCCCTTTAAATCTAAAAAAGCTTCGTCTATAGAATATATTTCAATTGCTGGAGATTCTTGAGAAAGTATTTGCATTACTCTGTTAGACAAATCCCCATACAAAGCAAAATTAGAAGAAAACACATGAACATTATGGTAGTCAAAAATAGGCTTCATTTTAAAAGCTGGAGCTCCCATTTTTATACCCAAAGCCTTGGCTTCGTTGCTTCTAGCAATAACACATCCATCGTTATTAGATAAAACTACTATAGGCTTATTTTCTAATTTCGGCTGAAAGACACGCTCACAAGAAGCATAAAAATTATTACAATCTACTAAAGCTATCATACTTTATGTATAATGTGTGTTACTACTCCCCAAACTTTAAAGTCTATTTCTTCGGTAATTTCAATAGGTTTGAAATTTTCATTTTCTGGATTCAAGTACAGCGAGTCTCCCTTTTTATGAATCCTCTTAACAGTAAATTCTCCGTCAAGCACTGCCAAAACTATGGTTTTGTTCTTTGGTTCTAGAGCTCGGTCTACCACCATTACATCACCACTAAAAATACCTGCATTTTGCATAGAATCGCCTGTAACCTTAACACAAAAAGTAGCAGAAGGATGCTGGACTAAATACTCTTGTAAATTCAAATCTAAATCCATAAAATCTTCAGCTGGAGAAGGGAAACCAGCCGAAACATTAGATTCATAAAAAGGAATATCTAAAACCTTTCCTTCTATAGAGTAGAAACTTAATTCTTTACTAGCATGTATGCGTTTTAATTTCCTCAAAAAAAGTGCTTTATTAAGTTGGAAGTAAATTTCTTTTATTATTCTGAAAAAAATGAATTAGTTCATTTAATTTTTTTCACAATTAAGATTATTTTTCTTTTCGGCTAGTCATTATTAGCTTCATCAATAAATTCAATATTTGCTTGAATTTCAGGTATCTCTCTTATTTGGATTTCTTTTTTTATTTGAGTGGACTTTTCTTGCAAATCTTTGGTTAGTATTTGCTTATTCCTTTTTTCCATAGGCGGATTTAATCTTTCCGCTTTTTCAAAATCAATAACACTTTCCAACATTTCTCTAGGCAATTGAGCTCCTGCTTTTTGTAAGGTTTGTAAAAACTCTTCGGCAAAAAATTGATCTATCTGAATTCTTCTTTTGGTGGTGTGGGCAAATTTTCCTATAATTCTACAAACATTATCTCGTTCTTCAGGACTTAATTTATCTACAAATTCGTACTCTTCTATTTTCTTCAAACTTAAAATAATAGGCTCTAAAGAGTCTTTAGTTATTATAAAAACGTTGTAATCACCAATATTATAAGTGAATTGTTTAATAACATGTAGTGTGTTGGATGGAATTACAAGAAATAAATCTTTTTTTACATCCTGATGCTTGGCATATTTCTTTAAACTTTCTGTTTGTAATTTAATATACTTTGGAAAATTATTTAAATCGTCATTGGCAGGACTTTTTGCATCAAAAACAATAAGTTGATCCATTATTTCAATGGCATTATCTGGCTTATTTCTTGAATGAGGAAAATCTTCCTGACTTATGTATTTAATAATATGGTTATTACATATTAATTGTAAATGGTTTTCAACATCTTTTTCGTGTTCTCGCCAAGTTTGTTTCTGACTTTCTAGTTCTTGCTGTGCTTCTTTCACCCTGTCGTCATTGATTCTTTGTTTTTCATTTTCAAGACTTTCTTGTAGAGTGTTAGTAGATTCAATAGATTTTCTAAGAGTTATATTTCTATTTTCTTCTTCTTGAATGAGTATGGTATTCGCATTTTTCAGATTATTCCTTTCGATTTCAATTAGCTTTAGCCTCTCTTGTATTTGAGTTTTTTCTATCTTAAGCTGTTCCAAAGAATTGATTTTGGCATTGGCAATTTCAATATTTTTTTGATGATTGTTTATCTCCACTTCTTTTGCAGCTAGTTTTTGCTCTAGCTCTGAGATTTTATTTCGCTCCGTTTCAAGAGATTCTTCTGAAGAACTAGTATCGTCACTTTTTCTGGTTCTAAAAAAAACAAAGGCTGCTAAAAGTAAAATAAGTATTGGTACAAGAAAATCCATAAATAATATTTAAAACTAATTTAATTATTTATGAATATATAAAAGAAGAACATAAAGTATTTAAGTTCTAAATAACGGAATAAATAAATATGTAATTAGTACATTGGAAAAAAAAATAATGGTTAAAAATAAAAAACCAATACTAAACGAACTCTTCGAAACAAGAAATAGCTATTCAGAAGAAGCAAAAGAAATAAAAAAAGAAGATTTTATAAAAACAATAAAAAGCAGAAGAAGTGTAAGGAATTACAACGATGAACCTGTTTTAGAAAAAGATATGAAAGCTTGTTTAGAATTGGCGTTGTTGGCTCCCAATTCATCCAATTTACAACCATGGGAGTTTTACTGGGTAAGATCGCAAGAAAAAAAACAAAAATTGGTTTCCTATTGCCTGGGGCAACCAGCGGCAGCAACAGCACAGGAATTGGTAGTAGCTGTCGCAAGACCAGATTACTGGAAAGTCAACCAGAAAAGAATGTTAGAATTAATAGCAGAAATGGGCGAAAAAGCACCCAAATCAGTCAAAAAATATTATGGACGGATAGTTCCACTGGCTTACCAACAAGGGCTATTTTCAATAAGGGGATATTTAAAAAAAATAGCCATGGAAATTCGTGGAATAAAAAAACCAACTCCTAGAGAACCCTACAATAAAAAAGGAATGTCAGTCTGGGCGCATAAATCAACAGCATTAGCTTGTGAAAATTTCATGCTGTCGTTAAGAGCTTATGGGTACGATAGTTGTCCAATGGAAGGAATCGATTCTAAAAGAATTAAGAAACTACTAAACTTGAAAAGCCCTGCAGAAATTTCAATGGTGGTAAGCGCAGGTAAAAGGGCAAAAAATGGTGTTTATGGAAAGCAAGTAAGATTCAAAAGCAGCTACTTTATTCATGAAGTTTAAAATAAATAAATCCATAATATTAGTAACCTATATTATTGTTAGCTCTTCACTTTTTTCACAAAACAATTCATTAAAAAGAGAGATAATAACAAGGGTTATTGACTCTATAGATGCACATAATCAATTAGAGTTTGAAATGTTTCGAAGTGAAAGAAACCAAAAGAATGAATTTGTCGAAGGAAAATTTTATGCTAAGATGAGCAAAAATCCATTCAAAATTTATGTAAAGAATGAAAAGCCAAAAAAAGGAGCTGAAATATTATATGTAGAGGGAGAAAATAACAATAAAGTATTATTAAATACAAACACTTTCCCATACGTAAGTTTATCCTTAAGTTATGAAAACAGTATTTTACTTTCTGGTGGACACCACTACATAAAAGAAGCTGGCTTTGGTAAAATTTCTAAAATATTAAACTTTGATATAGAAAATTTCCAGGACAAATTTTTAAAAAAAATTAAATACGAAGGAATTTTTAGCTGGAATGACAAAAAATGTTATAAAATAAGAATTGAGCATGGAGATTACCAAACAATAAATTATTACGCAAAAAATGGGGAAACATTATTTGAAATATGTGAAAATAAATTAATCAATATTGCAAAAATAAAAGAACTCAACCCAGGTTTAGATATTTCTAAGAAACTTTTAGAGAATCAAGAAATCAAAATAACCAATCATTATTTCAAGATGTTGGTTCTATATGTTGATTTAGAAAACTACTTTCCAATATATCAATTAGTTTATGACGAAAAAGGACTTTATGAAAAATATATTTATACAAAACTAGAACTTAAAAAATTAATTAAAAATGAGGAATTCAACAGAGATTATAAAGACTATAATTTTTAGTTAAAAATAAAAAAATCAGAATTATAAAATTTATATTTGCATATGCAAATTCAAATTCTCAAATCCAAAATACATCGAGTAAAAGTTACAGGTGCTGAACTTGACTATATAGGTAGTATTACTATTGACAGAAATCTCATGGAAGCATCTAATATAATTGCTGGTGAAAAAGTGCAAGTAGTTAATATTAACAATGGGGAACGTATTGAGACTTATGTAATTCCAGGCAAAAAAGCAAGTGGTGAAATTACACTAAATGGACCTGCAGCAAGAAAAGTAGCTAAGGGAGATATTGTAATAATAATTTCATATGCAACTATGGATTTTGAAGATGCTAAAATATTTGAACCATCGGTAATTTTCCCAAATGAAACTGATAATTCACTAACCTAACCAACACCGAAAAACTACGTATTTTAAAGAAAAAATAAATTGAATGAAAATCTATCTTAATTTAAGGAAATGAAAAGGAGAGATTTCGTGAAATTAAGTAGTTTAGGAACTACAGCAATTATTCTAGATGGTTGTAAAACTAAAGACAGCTCTGAAAAAAAACCAATAGTTTATCCAGTTGCTACAAATAATATAAAAGTTATTTCAACATGGAATTCTGGTCTAAAAGCAAATAAAGTTGCTTTTGGAATATTAGAAAACAACGGATTGGGAATAGATGCTATTGAAAAAGGTTTAAATATAACCGAATCTGATATAGAAAATACTAGTGTTGGAATTGGTGGATTGCCAGATGCTAATGGAGAGGTAACATTAGATGCTTGTATAATGGACCATGAATTTAATTGTGGATCTGTTAGCTATTTGAAAAATATTGAAAATCCAATTTCAGTAGCTAGGAAAGTAATGGAAGATACTCCGCATGTTATGCTTAGTGGTAAAGGTGCCTATGATTTTGCAATAAAGAAAAACTTTAAACACAAAGAACTAATTACACAAAGCTCAAAACAAAAATGGGAAGAATGGAAGAAAGAAAATAAAAATGTTCTTCCAGCAATTAATCATGAAAATCACGATACTATCGCAATGATAGCTTTGGATGGAAAAGGAAATTTATCTACAGGATGTACTACTAGTGGATGGGCATATAAATTAGCGGGAAGAGTTGGTGATTCCCCGATTATTGGTGCAGGGATTTATTCTGATAACGAAGTTGGTGCAGCTTGTGCAACAGGAATGGGAGAAGCAATAATTAAAATTTGTGGGAGTCATGCTATTGTAGAATTAATGAGAAATGGATCAAGTCCACAAGAAGCTTGCAAAATTGCTATTCAAAGAATCAAAAAATCTAATAAAGACTTAAAAGACTTACAAGTTGGATTTATTGCAATGAATAAAAAGGGAGAAATTGGATCATATAGCTTATATTCAGGTTTTAATTATGCATATCAAGATGCGCAAGAATCAAAACTTTTTGACAGTAAATACGATCTTGAATGGGAAGAATAAATGGTATTTAATTGCTGCCGTTTTATTTCTACTCGGATGTCAACCATCTTCCAATAAAAATTCATTTAATCCCAAAACATCTATTATTCCAATGCCCACTGTCGTGGAGGTAAAAGAGGATTTCTTTGAAGCAAAGTTTTTAAATTTTAATAATGATTTTAAGAGTAGAGAATTTAAGTTGTTTAAAGAGCAACTAGAGAACTATTACCCTAAAAAGACAATTTTCTCAAAATCTACAAGTTCTAAGAATTTCGAAATTAAAATTGATGAAACTATTAATGAAGACTCTCCCTATTATGAATTGTCAATAGGCCAAGATTTTATAGTAGTTAGAGGTGGGAAAAAAGGAGTTTTTTATGGCTTACAGACTCTATTTCAGTTAATAGCATTGAATAACAATAGTATTTCAAGTTCTATAAGACTACCCTGTTTGGAAATAAAAGACGAAAACACTTTTGAGCACAGGGGATTTCTTATGGACTGTTGCAGGCATTTCTTCTCTGTTAAAACAATAAAAAAATACATAGACCTATTGTCTCTCTACAAAATGAATGTTTTACATTGGCACTTAACAGAAGACCAAGGTTGGAGAATAGAAATTGATAAATATCCTAAATTAAATACTGTGGGATCTTGGAGAGAAGATTCAACTGGAAAATATGGCGGATTTTATACCAAAAAAGAAATTAGAGAAATTGTAAAATACGCCAAAGAAAGATATATAGAAGTAATTCCAGAAATAGAACTTCCTGGCCATTCTCAAGCTGCTATAGCTTCCTATCCATTCTTGTCATGCGAAAAGAAACAAATCTTAGTAGCTAATTCATGGGGAGTATTCAAAGATATTTATTGTGCTGGCAACGATTCAGTTTTTATATTTTTAGAGGATGTTTTTCGAGAAGTAACGGAACTATTTCCAAGTGAAAGAATTCATATAGGTGGAGATGAAGCTCCAAAATTTAGATGGGAAAATTGTGAAAAATGTCAGAAAAGAATGGCACAAGAAAATCTTAAAGATGAGCACGAGCTACAAAGTTATTTTATCCAAAGAATTGCCAAAATTTTAGAAAAAAAGAATAAAAGTATTATTGGTTGGGACGAAATAATTGAAAGTAAAATTAATAGTGATGTAACCATCCAATCTTGGAGAGGATTTTCTGGCGGTATCCAAGCAGTAAAAGAAGGTAAGAAAACCATTATGTCTCCAACATCTCATTGCTATTTTGACTATGGAATTAATAGTATTGACTTAGAAAAAGTTTATACTTTTAACCCTGTTCCAACTGAACTAGACTCCTTGGAAAGTGAACTAATTATTGGAGGAGAATGCAATCTATGGTCTGAAAGAATACCAAGTGAAAAGGAGTTAGATAAAAAAACCTTTCCTAGATTATTAGCAATGAGTGAGGTTTTGTGGACATATAAAAAAGATAAATTTGAAAATTTTCAAAATCGAGTTGAAGACCACTACTCTATTTTAAGAAAGCTTAATGTGCATTATGGTATTGAATCCTCACCAGTTAAATTGTCTTCAACAATAAATAATAGAAGAATTAACGCTGTTGTAAATTCAAAAATTAAAAATTTAGAGTTCAATTATCAATGGAATAATGAAGATGTAAAACCACTTAATAAAAATGGGGTAATTGAAATAGATAAGACAGGAGAATTAATCCTTCAGGCATATAAAAATGGTAAAAAGTATGGAAACCAAAAAGTAGAAAAATTTGCTGTCCATTTAGGATTAAATTCAAATGTAGATTATCAATATTTGTATAATTTAAGCTATCCAGCAGAGGGATTATCCTCACTTACTAATGGAAGATTAGGGAGTTTAGACTTTAAAGATGGCCAATGGCAGGGGTTTTCAGGAAAAAACCTTGATGTAATTATTTCTCTAGACTCACTTACAAGAATTAATAAAGTTTCTATGAATTTTTACCAATATATTAATTCATGGATTATTGTTCCTAGTTACATATCTATAATGAGTTCTAAGGATTCTCTGCATTGGGAAGTTATCAAGTCAGTAGACTCTATTGGTGAAATAACAAAAAGAGGAAAATTTATAAGAAGTCTATCCTTTGATAGTTTAAAAACAGATGCTAAATACTTAAAAATATTTGCCAAAAACTATGGAAAACTACCTTCATGGCACGAAGCTGCTGGTGCTGAAAGTTGGCTGTTTATTGATGAAATTATTGTTGAATGATTTTAGAAGCTTGTATATCAACAATTGAGGGCTTAAAGGCCGCTCAAAAATTTAGTCTTGATAGAGTTGAAATTTGTAAGGATTTGCATTTAGAAGGCCTTACTCCATCAATAGAAATTCAGTCTCTTGCACGTAGTTTATTTAATGGCACAAGATACGTAATGATTAGACCACATAACAACGGATTTCAATACAATCAAACGGAAATAAAAAAAATGAAAAAATCCATTGAAGCAGCAAAAAAAAATGGAGTTCATGGTGTAGTATTTGGAGTTTTAAAAAAACACAAAATTGATTTTAAAAAAAACGAGGAGTTAATAAATGTTGCAAAAGATTTAAATCTCAAATGCACCTTTCACAAAGCATTTGACCAATGTCAGAATTTTGAAAAAAGTTTGATAGAATTATCTGAAATTGGATTTGACTGGGTCCTTACATCAGGTGGGGAAAAAAATGCAGAGTTAGGGCTAAATAATTTAAAAAAATTAGCATCCATAAAAAATAAAAAGATAAAAATATTAGCAGGGGGAGGAATATCTAAAAAAAACTGTACTAAATTTTTAGATATTGGATTAGATGGCATTCATTTTAGTATTGACAAAAACATGAAAATTGATGAAAATAAAATAAGTTCTATATTGAAAAAAACAGCATTATAAAATAGTTATTTCATCAAAAAATAACCAACTAGTTCCACCACTACCAAGATGCCATTCAGGGCATTTTCCATAATTTTCTGCTCTTATTTTAATATATCTAGCTTCTATTGGTCTTTTTAGTTTTAATTCAAACTGCTTTATAATAGATTCTGAAGATTTATCTGAAATAGAGTGCTTTAAAGCCCCAATAGATTTAAATGTTTTTCCATCTTTAGACCCAAGAAATTCTACTTTCTTAGGTAGCCAAATCCATGAGCGAACATCTTGAATAGCGCCAATATTTATATAAGTAACTTTCTCTTTAGAACCTAAATCTACAGTAGATTCAAAATCCTCTCCATAAAATCCTTGCCATCTTCCAGTGAGATAATTATTAGGTCCCCTTAACCCGTCCACCAAAGCATCTTTACCACCGGCATCATACTGGTTACTGAAATTTGTTTCTAGACTTATAGATCTTTTTTTATTGAACTTTAGAAAATAAGCAGACTCTATTTTACTTTTCTTATTTCTAAAACTAGAATAACAATAAATTGTATCTGTATTATATAAATAAAAAGGAGAAGTATACAGAGTATAATTAGGTTGATTGGAGGTCTTATAAAAAACATCTTCTCTATTTTTTTTCTCAATTTTTATTTCTAAGGAGTCTTTAAAGGTATAGGAGGAAGAAATTATTCTTGGAGTTGTTAAAATACTATTTGCAGTGTCAATTGAAGTTTTGTAAAAATTCTCAGAACTCCATTCATTATTTGGTTGATTAGACTTTTCTATCTTAAGAATACCTCCATTTAAAATCTCATCGATATGAAGATAATTTCTTTCTAAGTTTTCCCCATTTAAAAGTACTGATTTTATGTAAATATTAGATGCATCTTCCAAGTCATTACATTCGATTTTAAACTTATTCCCATTTTCTAAGTTTAGAGTTACTTCATTAAATAATGGTGTATTTATTATGTAATATGGATCACCGGGGTTTAGATCAAATATTCCAATGGAACTCAGTACATACCATGCAGACATTTGTCCACAATCTTCATTTCCAACTATACCACTTGGTTGAGCAGAATACATTTCATTCAAAATTTTATTTACCATCTTCTGTGATTTGGATGATTTTCCAATCATATTGTATAGATAAGCCATATGGTGACTTGGTTCGTTTCCGTGAGCATATTGCCCAATAAGACCAGTAATATCTGCTTGTTGCCTACCTGCTAAAGTAGAATTGACAGTAAATAATTCATCTAGTTTATTTTCAAAACGTTCTTTTCCTTTGTGAATATTAATTAATCCTTCTACATCGTGAGGAACAAAAAAACTATACTGCCAGGAATTAGCTTCTGTATAATTATAGTTTACTTCCGAAGCAATAAAGCCAGATTTCCAATTTCCATTTGTTTTTGGTTGCATCAATCCGGAATTTAAATTGAAAATATTTTTGTAGGATTGCGCTCTTTTAACATAAGAATCCATGGTATTGGAATCGTTGTAAACTTGTGCCATTTTATAGATACACCAATCGTTGTAAGCGTATTCTAAAGTTTTAGATACTGATTCCGGCTCTTGGAATGAAGAAATATAACCCTTGTTTTTATATTCAGGAATTCCCAAATTTTTTCTATTGGATATTTCTTTCATAGCTGAATATAATTTTGGATAATTGTCAAAATCTATAGATTTTACATACGCATCTAAAATGACAGAGACTACATGATAACCTATCATACATCCTGTATAATTGGCACATAATTCCCAGATAGGTAATTGTCCACCAAACTGATATTGATTTAAAAATGTATTGAGAAATAATGCAGTTTTTTTTCTTTCAATAAGATTATAAAGAGGATGAGTAGATCTAAATGTATCCCACAAAGAAAATACTGTGTAGTTAGCAAGACTATCATTATGGACTTGCATATCTGTTGCTCTATAATCTCCATTAACATCGCTTATTAGGTTGGGAGCAATCATTGTATGGTAAAGAGCAGTATAAAATATTTCTTTTAAAGAATCGTTTTTAGAAGATATGTCAATTTTTGAAAGTGCTTTATTCCAATCGTTCTTAGAACTTGATAAATATTTATCAAAATCCCAATGATTTGCCTCAGACAATAGATTTTCTTTTGCATTTTGGGAACTTACTACAGATACACCTACTTTAACCATAATTTGATTGTTAGTTAGATCATTAAAGCTCAAAAATAATTTTGTTGGGGTCTTTTTATTGTAACTAGTATCAAATTCTTCTGAGAACTCCATATGAAAATAAAAATATTGCATGTCTGCCCATGATTTTGAAATTCTTTTTCCTGAAATTTCATTAGAATTAAGAACTTCAATATCCCAATCCAATAAAATATCTCTGTGTTCCAAATCCAAAACAATAGCTGGGTTTTTAGAAGTATCGGAAAACGAATATTGGTGAATCCCAACTCTTTTTGTAGTTGTTAATTTACAATCAATACCGTATTTGTTTAAGTGAACTTGGTAATATCCTGAGGAAGCAGTTTCGTTTTCTTTTGAAAATTTAGATGAATAATTATTCTCATTACAATTTTTATATCCGTTGTTAAAACACTTTTCACCCATAGTAGGCATCAGTAACAAATCACAATAGTCTCCAATTCCTGTTCCACTTAAATGGGTATGACTAAATCCAAAAATTACAGAATCGGAATAATGATAGCCTGAACAACCGTCCCATCCCTCAATTCTGGTGTCTGGACTTAATTGAACCATACCAAAAGGAGATGTTGCACCAGGAAAAGTATGGCCGTGTGCACCAGTCCCTATAAATGGATTAACATATTTGGCATTCTCTGAAATATTATTGCTACAATTTATAAAAACAAGACTGAATACTAATACTTTAATATATTTCATTTTACTAAATACATATTAGTTTGATGTTGGACTAATGATTTAACCCTTCTGCATTGGATGTCAAGTTCACACCTTGTTTTTTTAATTTTTTATTAACTGTCCAAGCGAAGAAAAATAAATAGGCAAAACAAGCTACACCAACCCAGTATGAGTGCTGAATACCTAATAAATTATTATTAGCAAGCGCACCTTGTAGTGTAGAAATAAATCCCCCACCCATAATCATCATAATCAACAAACTTGAGGCTGTATTTGTTTTTTCTTTCAAACCAGCTATCCCAAGGGTAAAGATGCAAGGCCATAAAGTACTGCAAAATAAACCTACCGAAATAAAAGCAAATACACTTATAATTCCATCAGCAAAGATACCAACTATTGTAGCTAAAATTCCTACTCCAGAATAAATCATTATCTGATTTACGGGGTGTCCTTTACTTAATTTATCTGCAATTATTAATAAAATTACCAAAGCAATATATGGAAAGAATTGTTGCATTTCATTTCCTGCAATCCAGTTAACAAAAAGAAAAATTCCAAATGCAACAAAAGGGAGTACAAAACCCAACAAAGATTTTAATTTATTGGATATATTAAAAGCTCCTGCAGCAGAGGTCCATCTTCCAATCATTAAACTTGCCCAAAAAAGAGATACAAAAGGAGCAACACCACTTTCAGCAGTTCCCAATTCTTGTTTCATAAATTCTGGAAGATTACTTGCAGTAGAAACTTCAACACCTACATAAAGAAAGATGGCAATCATTCCTAAAATAACTTGAGGATACTTTAATGTTTCTAGAATATTCCCATTGGAAGAACTGTTGTCACCATCGTCATTTAGCCTATCTGGAACAGAGGAAAATTTAAAAAATACTGCGGCAATTACGAATGCGGCACCAAGAAAAAGATAGGGAGTTTGAACTGCTTGTAAGTTTAATTCTGTTTCTCCAGATGAGAGACCCCCGAAAATAGCAAAAGAGACAATAACTGGACCTATTGTCGTTCCTACATTATTAATCCCTCCAGCTAAACTTAGACGCATATTTCCTTTTGAGGGATCACCCATTTGAATAGCTAAAGGATTGGCGGCTATTTGTTGCAAAGAAAAACCCAATCCAACAATAAAAAGGCCAGATATTAGAAGAGGAAATGATTCATTATTGGACGCAGGAATAAATAGAATAGTTCCTAATGCAGAAATTATCAATCCAAGAGACAGTCCATTTCTGTAGCCAATAACATTAAGTATATCTTTTTTTAAGATGGAGGAAATCCCAAAATACATAAGAGAGCCAACAGTGTAGGCAATATAAAATGCTAAGGATATCAATTGTGATTCAAGTTGACTTAAATTAAGAGCCTTTTTAAATACTGGAATTAATATATCGTTACTAGCTGCTACAAAACCCCAGAAGAAAAAAATGGAGATTAGGGTGGTAAATGCACCAATATTTACTTTTTTACTCATCTTAATTTATTTTACCTAAAAAAACAATAATTTAATTGAAATACCATCATTATTTGACTGTAAATTAAAATCAGATCCTAATTTTTTTCATTTGTTTAATTTATATCTGCCTTTATTAAACAATATGATTAATAAATCTTTAATTTGCACTTGAAAAAAATAAAGCATGCAGAATAATAAAATCATAAAGGGATTTTCGAAATTATCCAAAGAAGCTAAAATTGAATGGATAACCAAAGAATACTTAAATGATGAAAAAGAATATGTAAATCTTCTTAAAAGCTATTGGCATGAAGATTCAAAAGTTCAAAAAATTCATGACGAATTTATTGAAAACACTATTACCAACTTTTACATTCCATTTGGAATCGCTCCCAACTTTTTAATCAATGATAAGGTCTACTGTGTTCCAATGGCAATAGAAGAAAGTTCAGTAGTTGCAGCTGCTTCAAAAAATGCATCTTTTTGGATGGAAAGAGGAGGTTTTAAGTCTACTGTAATTTCTACTACCAAAATAGGTCATGTACATTTCGCATGGTATGGAAAATACGAAGTTTTAAAAAACTTTATCAACTCAATTAAGCAAAAGTTCTTTGATGAGACAAAGCAGATTACTAAAAACATGAATGAAAGAGGTGGTGGGATTTTAGAAATCGAGTTAGTTAATAGAGCGGATTTAGAACCAAATTACTATCAATTACAAGCAAAATTTGAAACTTGTGATGCAATGGGTGCCAATTTCATTAATAGTTTACTTGAAAAATTTTCAAAGATTCTAACGAGAGAGATCAGTAGCAGTAATCTAAGCGAAGAAGATAAAAAAATAGTTATTATAATGTGTATTTTAAGTAATTATACACCTGAGTGCATTGTAAGATGTGAAGTTAATTGTGGGATTGAGGAATTATCTAATGACCCTAGTATAAAAAGTGAAGAGTTTGCTAAGAAATTTGAACAAGCTATTCATGTTGCAAATATTGAGCCTTACAGAGCAACTACACATAACAAGGGAATATTTAATGGTATTGATGCTGTGGTTATAGCAACTGGAAATGATTTTAGAGCTGTTGAAGCTTGTGGTCATACTTATGCATCTAAGTCCGGACAGTACAGAAGCTTAAGTAATGTTGAAATTAAAGATGGTAAATTTAGATTTTGGATAGATCTTCCTATTTCTGTTGGTACTGTAGGGGGATTAACCACACTTCATCCAATGGTTCGATTTTCCTACAAATTACTAGGAAATCCAAATTCAAAAAATTTGATGGAAATTATTGCAGCTGTTGGACTTGCTCAAAATTTTGGTGCAATTAGATCATTGGTAACTACTGGAATCCAAAAAGGACATATGAAAATGCATTTATTAAATATTTTGAATCAACTTGGTGCAGACAAAAATGAAGTAGAAAAAACCAAAGAATATTTTAAAGACAAGGTGGTAGAGCACAGTGCAGTAGTTAACTATTTTAAACAATTAAGAAATATCTCCAACTAAAATTATTTTGTATTGAAATCTTTCCACTCCAACGGCAAACTTTTAATTTCAGGGGAATATCTTGTTCTTGATGGCGCTTTATCTCTTGCCCTACCTTGCAAGTTTGGACAGTCTTTAATCTTCACTGAAGAATCTAATGGAACTTTAGAATGGATTAGTAAAGACGCTAATGATACAATTTGGTTTACTGCTTATTTTGAAGCTAAAACACTTCAAATATTGAAAACCAGTAATTATAATACTGTAAAATGGATTAAAAAAATCCTAGAATACTGTAATAAAAACTCACTTAAAAATAAAAACTTACAGGGGAAAATAGAATGTAAATTAGAGTTCCCAAATAATTGGGGACTAGGGTCAAGCTCTACTCTTTTAAACAACTTGGCTAGTTTATATGAAATTAACCCATATAAATTACATTTTTCTACTACCAACGGCAGTGGATATGATATTGCTTGTGCTGGTAGTAATAGTGCTTTAACATACCAAGTTTTTAAAAACATTCCCGATGTGAAAAAGATTAATTGGTCTCCTAATTTTAAAGATGAAATACTATTTATATTCTTAAAAAAGAAACAAAAAAGCAATTTAGAAGTAAAAAGATTCAAAGAATTAAAAAAAGACCCTAACTTGATTAATAGAATATCTAGTATTACAAAAGAAATAATTCATTCCAAAACTATTGAAGAATTTGAGTGTCTGTTAGATGAGCACGAAGCGATTACCGGTCAATATATTCAAAATGAGACTGTAAAAAGTAAATATTTTTCTGATTATCAAGGATCTATCAAATCATTAGGTGCTTGGGGCGGAGACTTTGTACTTGCTACAAGAAAAAATAAGAACTACTTTTTTGAAAAAGGATTTGATACTATATTATCCTATTCAGAAATAATTAAAGAATCTACATTTAAAACTGTTTCTTAATGTCAGATCAATTTATATACCAGCCCATTCATTCTCTTCCCGAATCAGGTGAAATTTCAGCAAAAAGCCCATCCAATATTGCCCTTGTAAAATACTGGGGGAAAAAACCCATTCAAATCCCAACTAATCCTTCTATTAGTTTCACTTTAACTAACTGTTTTACTAAAACCACTATTTCTTTTAAAAAATCTAAAGATTTCGCCTTTAATTTTACTGTTAAAGGGGAGGAAAAACCTTCCTTTGTCCCTAAAATAGAATCTTTTTTAGAAAGAATTAAAGAGTGGTGCCCATATATTTTTTCATATAAATTAGAGATAGATACTGAAAATACATTTCCGCATAGTAGTGGAATTGCTTCTTCTGCATCTGGCTTTAGTGCACTAGCTCTAGCTATAGTTGAACTGGAACAAAAAATAACTGGCATTTCTTATGAAAATAAATATTTAAAAGCATCTTTCTTAAGTAGATTAGGTTCTGGTAGTGCTAGTAGGTCGTTGTATGGCCCAGCTGCTATTTGGGGGCAGCATAAAAATATTCCTACAAGTAGTGATCAATATGCTATAGCTCACAACGATTTTCATGAAAGTTTTAAAAATTACCAGGACACCATTTTATTAATTGACAAGGGTACTAAAAAAGTCAGCTCTACTGTAGGTCATGAATTAATGCATAACCATCCTTTTTCAAAACAAAGATTTTCACAAGCTAATAGCAATCTAGAAAGTATGATCAATGTTCTAAAAAGCGGAGATTTAGACAAGTTTATTTCAATTTCTGAAAGTGAGGCTCTTACTCTTCATGCAATGATGATGACTTCAAACCCTTATTTCATATTAATGAAGCAAGGAACACTATCGACTATTGAAAAAATATGGTCTTTCAGGAGCGACTCTAAAATTCCATTGAGTTTCACTTTGGATGCTGGAGCTAATGTCCATCTGCTTTATCCATTGGCTTATAAACAACAAGTTCTTGATTTTATAGATAGTGAATTAATTGTTTTTTGTCAAAATCAGCAGTATATTCGTGATGAAGTTGGCAGTGGGGCTAATTTAATAAGCGCAAGCTATGCTTAAAGATTCTTTGTACTACAGCAAAATCCTTCTCTTTGGTGAGTATGGAATAATTGAAGACTCAATGGGTCTTTCTATACCCTATTCAGATTACAATGGAAAGTTTTTAATTTCTAAAGAAAGTAATCCAAAATCTAGAAAATCTAATCGACAACTTTACAGATTTTATCAAAATTTAGTAGAACTTAAAGCATCTAACTCTCTTCCTTGTTCTTTAGATCTTAAAGCATTTGAAAAGGACTTAAAAAACAATATTTATTTCGATTCTTCTATTCCTCAGGGATTTGGCATTGGGAGTTCTGGAGCTATTGTTGCTGCTACTTATGATAGATATTGTAATAAAAATAAAATAGATTCAGCTAAAGATATCCATAATGAATCCATAATAAAACTAAAATCCATATTTAGCAAACTTGAAAGCTTTTACCACGGCACTAGTTCTGGGTTAGATCCTCTAATTTGTTATTTGAATCTTCCTATCTTAATCAAATCAAAAACAGATTTAGGAACAGTTGGAATTCCCGATTCAAATAATGGTAAGGGAGCCGTGTTTTTGTTAAATACAGGTGAAGTTGGAAATACACAGCCACTAGTACAGCATTTTTTAGAAAGATGTAAAGAAGAAGGTTTTAGAAAAATGCTTAAAAACAAATTTAAAAAATACAACGATGCCAGTATTGATGCTTTCTTGAAAAATGAAGGAAAATCACTACTTAAAAATGTAAAATCTCTTTCTAAGGTTTTATATGA